>Ga0172370_10002659_pt1 | contig 25564 bp, 23 predicted proteins | sample LakKiv5m_FD_114538 | JGI IMG/M metagenome (GOLD analysis project Ga0172370, IMG submission 114538) | Freshwater microbial communities from Kabuno Bay, South-Kivu, Congo - kab_022012_11.5m | ecosystem: Environmental > Aquatic > Freshwater > Lake | place: Democratic Republic of the Congo...
CAGCAATCAGACAAAGCTAAATATAATGAATTGCCGGCTCCTCTTGTCGAGAAGCCGGCAGTGTACGATCAGATGGTCAGCGGAAGGAGTCTAGCTCCCTCGCCCATTGCCTCTAGCAGTTTTGGCCGAATCATCGCCTCGGCTGTACTGTCAAAGAACCTAACCCATCCGGTCGAACCGGTGGGTCGAACCAAGCAAGGAGGATGTAGGCCAACTAGCAGCATGAGCTTCCTGCCTCCAGTTCCCCTTCTTCTTTTGCGAATGGTCAAGCTCCTCGCCCAACCACTCAATACAGGAGGACGGGCCGGGATCAACTTCGCTATTCCAACGCAAATTTCTACCGCCTCGCCGTACTCAACTCCCTTCAGCGCATCGAGGACCCGAAAGAGCAAGTCGGCATGCCCTCCGGCATACCACCTACCCAACTGCAAGCCCTCAACCCTCACCGGCTTTCTCTTAGGGGACGCTACGCGCCCCTTCTTTCGACCAAACATCGCCTACCTCCAGTGTGAGAATGCAAGTCCCTTAAATAATAAAACAAGACCCCCTCTCTGTCAATAGAGTACCAATCACCTTTATTAGTTTTTCGAAAATAGCTAAACCAACAGCTCTGCCCTCTCCTTCACCCACTATCAGTTAAATTAATCGTAGCGCAGTCTTACCGTATCGTCGTCAAGCCACTCGGGGTCCGCGTTCAGACCATCCATCTCACCTCTCCAGTAGTACCCCGCCATAGCCGCGTCCTTGCCCGACAGACGGGAAAAATCACGAACAACTCTCTCTCTGTCAACGACTAGTACCGATGTTTTATACTATCAGGTGAGTAAACCGCTTACTTCTCCTCACTACCCTTCAGCATCCTGGAAGGAGCAGAGATCCCCATCACATCCAGCGACTTTTTGATAGTCAAGCTGGCAGCTTTCAGTATTGTCAGTCGCGACATTGTTACCTCTGTTTCTTCTCCTAGCACGCGTACCTGCTCGTAGAAATGATGCAGTTCGGTAGCTAAGCCAAAAACATAGTGGGCTAATTTGTGAACCTGTAGATCACCGGCTACCTCTTCCACCAAGTCGGGAAATTGCAGAATGCGAATCAGCAAACGGCGTTCTAGCGGATGCGTTATCTTGATCTCCTCTGGCAAAATAAAGTCTTCGCTCTTGGAATACTGGCGAAAGATAGAGGAGATGCGAGCGTAGGCATACTGAATGTAAAACACCGGATTTTGGTTTGAGCTCGATTTTGCCAAGCCCATATCGAAGTTGAGATGACTATCGGTAGATTTACTCAGGAAGAAAAAGCGGGCCACATCTGCTCCCACCTCGCCAATCAACTCATCAAGCGGTACATAGGTACCCGTGCGCTTTGACATTGTAATCTCCTTGCCGTTCTCCATCAGCTTAACCAGCTGGGTAACTACCCACTCAAACTGACCTCCCCAAGTAAAGTGGTCCCGCAGTACGCCATCTACTACCATCGATAGCTCTTTAGTGTAAGTGTAGTGATCGGCTCCTACCACATTTATCAAACGGTGATAACCCCGTTGCAGTTTGTAGGCGTGATAGGCTATGTCAGATGCCAGATAAGTTTCTTCTCCTGTCGAGCGAACCAACACTCGATCCTTATCATCACCGAAACGAGTTGTTTCCAGCCAGGTACAGCCGTCTGCTTCATAAACAATGTCGCGGGCCTTTAGAATGTCCATCACCTGCTTAGCCACACCTGTTTGGTATAGGGATTTTTCGGAGAAGAACTGGTGGAATTCAATACCTAACTGGCGCAGGGTTAGTTTAATCATCTCCTCCATTACTATCGAAGCCGCCTGCTCTCCAGCAGTTTGAGGATCTTTCTCCTTCACTCTTTTGGCCAGCTCATCAATGTATTTACCCGTATATTCTTTTTTGTCGTCTTTCAAAACCGAATGTCCTAGCGCCTCGATCTGGCCACCTCGATCGTTCACGTAATACTCTCGCATCACCGTACAGCCGTAAAGCTCCAATACGCGGGAAATCGTCTCCCCAACAAAGGCGCCACGTCCATTGGCTAAAGTCAGCGGACCGGTTGGATTGGCGGAAACATACTCCACCAGCACCCGCGTCTCTTTGCCTAAATCAGTGCGGCCGAAACTGTCGGGCGACTTAATCAAGGTTGTCACCACCTCTAGAAGGTGGCTATCAGTTACGGTGAAGTTGATAAACCCAGGCGACGAGACAGAGATATCGCGAAATACCAGTGTCTGCCCCATTTGGGCGGTAATTTTTTGCGCAGCCATCACCGGCGACATCTCCAATGACGAGGCGGCTACTATAGCAATGTTGGTAGAAAAATCCCCGTAAATTGGCTTGGTGGGCAGTATCTCAAACTTTGGCGGTTCAGCAGAATAGGCCCGCTTATAGGCCTGACGGATTGTTTCGTGAAGCTTTCCTACTATCATATTGTAGTAAATTTTCTCAAAAGAGTTCTAGTTGCCGATAAGGTAGTTATATAGGCACTCGCCTGTGGTAGAATCGACTGGTAGCGCGGCACCCCTAAAGCTACTCGTCCAGCTTATCATCATTGTATCCAACTGTGTTTGTTCTTGTCTAGTCGGTGTTTTTTCCAATTTAGCAGCAAGACGAAAATGCTTGCGAGAGAGTGCCACACCCCCTTCTTCGCGTGACAGAGAATAGCCATAACCGCTTCCGTTAGCCGGTGGCCTTGGGTCCGTCGGGATCAGACCGAGTGACTGGCCGCAAGAAACATCTCTAACCAAGGAATCAGTAAGCTTTGTTGCGTCCACCCAAGCCCCCACAGCTGAAGGTGTAGAATCAGGATAATATCCTCGATCAGAACAAGTTTGTGCCTCATAGCGGGCTTGCAAGCCGAGCGCAATCATCGCGAGGTCTGATTTGCGCTTGGCGTCACGACTTCGTCTTTGTGCTTGGGCAGCCACATATGTTACCAGAGTCACCAAAACGCCAATGATAGCGATAACCGACATCACCTCAACTATTGTCATCGCTCTAGTATTATAGTTTTTCATTCCAGCCGAAAAATCCGCCTTGGACCCAAGCGCAAAACTTTGCCCCTATCTTTATTCACATCAACGCGCCACTTTGCGTCTTCTATCACCTCTCCGTTTAGCGAAACCGCTTTCTGAAAAATTAACCGTCTTGCCTGTGACATCGAGCAGTTTGCCGCCTGACTAACCACTCCATCCAGCGCAACCTGCGCCACGGGTATTTTTAGTGGTTTCACTAGCTCATCCGGTGTCTCTTCTCCAGACACTAGGGCTTCAAAGCTCTTGCGAGCTTGGGTCGCCGCCTCATCTCCCCAGTAGCAGGCGACTGTCCTCCTTGCCACTTGGGCCTTGGCTTCGCGAGGGTGGGTTGGTAGAGAATCGATCTGCTCCTTAGTCATGCCAGCTGCCAGCTCGGCGTAGCTGGATATCTGTTTGTCGTCAATTCGCATTAATTGGCCAAACATCTCCGACGCTGAAGCAGTTAAAGGGATAAAATTATCCTTGCTGGAGCTCATTTTCAGCTGCCCGTCTAAACCGATAAGCTCTTTAAGCATCATTATCTGCTGTGGCTCCTGACCCACCCGACGTTGCAAATCCTGGGCCATCAACAAATTTAGCCGCTGGTCATTGCCACCGATCTCCACATCCGCCTTGAGCTGGATTGAATCCAACCCCTGCAAAATTGGGTAGATCAGCTCATGCGCGCCAACAGATTCCCCCGCCTCAAGTCGCTGACGGAAATCTTTTCTTTCAATCAGATTATTTAATGTGAGAAGCTGGCTATACTTAATGAAATCATCTAGCGCCATCTTCTTCAGCCAGTGTGAATTGTAAACAATCCGCGGCGGTTTTTTACCAAAAATTATCTCTATCTGCTTGGTGTAGCTAGACATATTCTTCTTGACCTCGGCTGTACTTAGCGCTGGTCGGGTTTTCTTTACCCCAGCCGGGTCACCAATCATGGCGGTAAAATCGCCAATTAGTAAAATCACTTGATGACCAAGATCTTGAAACTGCCGAAGCTTCCTTAACACCACACCGTGGCCCAGATGCAGCTCAACTGAAGTCGGGTCAACTCCTAATTTTATCTTTAACTTCTTGCCGCTCGTCAGTAACTTCGCCAATTTCTGCCGGTCAATAATTTCTGCTACTCCCTGTTCAAGCAGGGCTTCTACCCTTGAATCCATTTCCTAAAGTATAACATCTTTGTAAAATGCGCTAGAATAATAAAAGCGATGAAATTTCGTTTTAAGCTTCGCTTCCGGCCGTTGGCCAACCCCTTACAGTTAATTAAGCACTGGCGCTCGCAGAAGCGACGAAAGATAACCTGGCGAGATATCGGCCGTTGGTGCCTTTGGGGCCTCGGCGGTTTTTTGCTACTCGTGATTTTTCTCTTTGCCTGGTACGCCAAGGATTTACCCACCCCGGGCCGCATAAAGTCGCGGGTATCCGAAAGTTCAACGCGGCTGTTCGACCGCAATATGGTCCCGCTCTACACTATCTCCGGCGAGAAGAAGCGGATGATTATCGAAGAGGCGGATATGCCCGCTTCTGTTCGAGAAGCAACTATCTCCCTAGAGGACAGAAATTTCTACAACCATTTCGGCATTAGTTTTCGCGGTATTTTACGAGCCGCCTTCTTCGATATATTCTCTGGCTCCCGCTCGCAAGGCGGTTCAACCATCACTCAACAGTTAGTAAAAAACGCCCTACTAACAAAAGACCGAACTTGGTCTAGAAAAATCAAAGAAGCAATTCTAGCCATTGAGCTGGAAATCCTTTATAGCAAGGATCAGATTCTGACGATGTATCTTAACGAGATCGGTTACGGTGGCAATAATTATGGTATAGAAGCGGCCTCACGCGCTTATTTCAACAAAGCGGCGAGAGATCTGACTCTAGATGAAGCGGCCACCCTAGCCGCCCTGCCACAAGCTCCAACTACATACTCACCGTACGGCCAGCATCTAGACAGGCTTCTGGCACGACGAAATTTGGCGCTGGATTCAATGGTTGAGATGGGCTACATATCCAGAGGGGAGGCGGATGCGGCCAAAGAAAAACCGATGGCATTCGTTCCACGGCACGATTCAATCGTCGCCCCCCATTTTGTGCTTTATGTGAAAGACTGGTTAGTTAACTACTTTACCGAAGAGTTGGGTGACTCTCAGCTGGCCGAGCAGAAGGTTGAAGAGGGTGGCTTAACCGTAGTGACCACCCTCGACATCAATCAGCAAAAAATTGCAGAAGATGTCGTCAGTCAGGCAACAGAAAAAACCCTTGCCAAAGCTGGGGCTTCAAACGCCGGACTAGTCGCGATTGACCCAAAACGGGGCGAGGTTATCGCCATGGTAGGATCGGTAGACTATTTCAATGAAAAATTTGGCTCATATAATATCACCACCGCCCGCCGGCAGCCCGGAAGCTCGTTCAAGCCAATCGTCTACGCAGCCTCCTTCAAGGAGAAATATAACCCCGCTTTCACGCTCTATGATGTCCGAACTGATTTTGGTGACTACTCTCCCGACAACTACGACGGGTCCTTCCGAGGTCCGGTCTCTATCCGTTATGCTCTGGGTAACTCGCTCAATTTACCTGCCGTCAAGGTACTTGGTCTTATTGGCTTGGATAAGGCCCTCTCAACCGCAAGCGATCTTGGTATTACTACTCTCACCGACAAAGATCGCTACGGCCTCTCGCTCGTTTTGGGAGGCGGTGAGGTTATGCCACTAGAGATGGCCACTGCCTATGGCGTGTTCGCCAACGGGGGTAAACTCATCCCCACCACGCCGGTATTAAAAATCGCCGATACGGACGAGAAGGTTATCTATGACCGGACGGAAGTGCCGGAGGGCAAGCAAGTTCTTGATCCACAGGTGGCCTATGAGATTACCAACATTCTCGCTGATCCCGATGCTAAAAAACCTACCTTTTCACGAACAATGAATGTTCTAACCCTAGGAAAGCGGCCAGTAGCAGTAAAAACCGGAACAACAAACGGTTATCGAGACGCCTGGACGATTGGCTACACCCCCCAGCTATCAACTGCTGTTTGGGCGGGCAACAACGACAACAGCGCCATGAACCACGCCAGCGGATCTATGGCAGCCGCACCTCTTTGGCACGACTTTATGAATCAGGCGCTTGCTAACCTACCGGCCGAGGAGTTTTCAAAGCCCAATGGCATCAAAACCCTTGAAGTTGATAAACTGTCCAATAAGCTACCCAACGATCGCTCGGAAAGAATAAGTGACATATTTGCTTCTTGGCAAGTACCAAACACTCAAGATGATGTCCATGTTCAGGTCAGAGTTTGCCGTGAGGATGGGCTGTTGGCAGACGGTAATATCTCTGACGAGATCGCCGAAAACCGTTGGTTCAACAATATTCATTCAGAGAAACCCGATAATCCAAACTGGGAAGGACCGGTTATCGCTTGGGCAAAGGCCAACGGCTTGTATAACCCTCCTCCAACCGCTTCTTGTCAGTCGGCCAATAACAACCCGTCTGTCCAGATTACCGAACCAGCTAACGGTGCCACCGCCGCCAGTAATTTTACCGTTACTGCTTCCGCCAGCGCCCCTAGTGGTGTGCGCTCGGTTGAGTTCTTTGTAGATAATGTTTCCGTCGCTACCGATAATGACAGCCCCTACAGCACTGTGATCAATGTCAAACAGCTCTCCAACGGCTCGCACACAATTAAGGTAGTTGTTCTCTCCAATTCTGGCAGTAGTGCTTCCAGCCAAATTAGTGTAACCGTTAATCGCGATACTACCCCGCCGGGGAATCCAACTAATTTGAATGGAGCAGTCGGACCGGGACAGATGACACTTACTTGGACCAATCCAGTGGATGCGGACTTATCGTTAGTGAGAATATATCTCTATCTAGATTTAACTGGGGTGCTGGTTCGAACAGTTGACGTGACCAAACCGATCCAAAACACCACGCTTTCTGGCCTCGTCAGCCATACCGCCTACCGGGTTACTGCTAAATCAGTCGATACTAGTAATAACGAGAGCTCGGGAACCACGATTATCTTAACTACCCCTTGACCAACTCTCTCAAGCCACCGACCGTTTTACCCACATCGGCCCAGCTATATTTGAGCCGTTTAGCTTCTTTCTCTCTCCTTGCTTGATCAAATACTCCGCGCACCTCGCCTAGTAAGCCGATTTCGCCGATTAGAACTGTTCTGTCGGGGAGCGCGTGGCGTTTTAGACCAGAGAGGACTGCGCCGGCGATCGCCAGATCAACTCCTGGATCTCTAAGCGAGAACCCACCGACCACATTTATAAAAACATCATATTTATCTAACGGCAAAGCTAATCGATTCTCCAAAACCGCCAAAAGCAGATTAAGCCGGTTAAGATCAACTCCTTGCGCAGCTCGCTTGGGGTAACCAAAGGCAGTCGGGCTGACAAGGGCCTGAATTTCCACTACAAAAGCCCGGCTACCTTCGTTGGTGATAGACAAGGCTCGGCCAGGTACCGGCTCGGTGGTTAGGGAGGCAAATAGTTTGCCCGGGTCATCAACTGGCTGAAAACCACTACTAGTCAGTTGCCAAAATCCTACCTCGTCAGTTGGACCGAAGCGATTTTTTTCCGAGCGCAGTAACCGAAGACCGGTTCGCCGCTCTCCTTCCAGATAAAAGACCGCATCAACCAGATGCTCTAGAGCTTTGGGGCCGGCAATTACGCCCTCTTTGGTAATATGACCAACTAAAATAATCGCTGTCCCCAACTGTTTGGCGATCTGTTGTAGCTTCCAACAGTTATCTCGTACTTGGGCGATCGAGCCCGGTATGCCGGGCACAGTTTCGTCAAAAACAGTTTGGATCGAGTCAATTATCGCCAAAGATGGCTTTTCTTTAGTTAAGGTTGCGATTATTGCGCTGAGATCACGATCTGCCGCTAGCCGCAGATCACTCTTGTCTAATTGTAGCCGCCTTGCCCTTAGCCCAATCTGTTCAAGCGACTCTTCGGCTGAGAAATAAGTTGTTTGTTTGACTTTAGCGGCGATCTGTAAAAGAAGGGTACTTTTACCAACTCCCGGGCTACCAGCGAGTAGAACTACCGATCCAGCCACAAGCCCCGGATCATCTCCCCCCATCACCCGGTCAAACTCGCTGATACCTGTTACCAGCCGGTGTTTCTGCTTCAAAGGCAGCTTCTCCAGCGTTATCAGATCAACCGGGCTGGCTTTTTTGCCCGCGCTATCAATAGTAGTCTTTGCCTCCACCAAAGAGTTCCACTCGCCACAGACAGGGCAACGCCCCGCCCACCGGCTCTGTTCATTGCCACAGCTATTGCAGAAATAGATTGCCTTTTCCTTCATCATACTTCTCCATTTTAATTTCCTTGTCTGGGCCGGCGGCGTCAAGCAGTTTCAGCCGCACTCCTCGACGACCCTGCCACTCGTCCTTCTCTAATTGACCTATAAATTGCGTCGCCCGAGAGAGGTTATTCTCCTCTGGCCAGCCAAATGCCACCGCCTTGACAGTCTGGCCTTTCTTTTCTAGATCAAGCGAGAGGTGCTGTTGGCGATTGCCAATTCTTTTACTTCTACCCACCCGCCAATCGCGCAGAATAAAAACAGGTGATGGATTGCCATATCCAAAAGGAGATAAGCGATCAATCTGGTTAGCCAGCGCCCAAGATACCGGCTGATCAGATAGATCAGCTTCTATTAATAGCGTCTCAACGAGCTCATCTGGCTTGATCTGCTGGTGGGCCTGTAATTGCAACTGCTTTATGGTTGCTAACCAGTTTTTTTCCAATAGAGACAGACCGGCCGCTTGGCGATGTCCGCCGTAGCTAAGCAGTCGGTCGCTGGCTTTCGTAATGTTATCTACTAAGTGAAAATGAGGGGTAGAGCGAGCGCTGGCAGTTATTTTTTCTTCTTTTTTATGGCCGATAATAACCGGGCGAGCGTATCTTCCAGCTAGTCGGCCAGCGATTAACCCAACTAAACCAACCGGCCACTTTGAAGAATATGCTGCCAAAAGATGCTGGGACTCTTTCAGCTGATCGGCAATCGCTTCTTTTGCCTCTTCCACTGCCTTCTCCAACAAATGCAATCTTTCGCTGTTTGATCGCTCAATTTCCTCAGCCAGTTTTTTAAGAGTAGCCGGCTCTTTTGCCAGCAAAAGCTCAAGAGCTGGCCGGTTATCACCCATCCGCCCCGAAGCATTAAAACGAGGCCCGATAATAAAGCCCAAGTTATATCCTGAAAGATGCGACGGCGCTACTGCCGCCGCTGCCAACAGCTCTCGTAAGCCAGCACGGCGGTTGTGTCGTAGCACCAGCAAACCAAAGTGGACCAAGGCTCTGTTCTCGCCGATAAGCGGCATTACATCAGCCACAGTTGCCACCGCCACTAGATCAAGAAGCCATTTTTGATAGGCCTCGCTAATGACCGGAAAACTGCCAGAGAGCGCTACAACGAATTTATAGGCAAGAGACGCTCCACATAGATTGGGGAAAGGATAACGACTATTGGACAGGTAAGGATCAACTAAGGCTTCAGCTGGCGGCAGTTTAGCACCAGGCAGATGGTGGTCAAGAATGATGGTCGCGATCCCCCGTTTCTTCGCTAAGGTAATTGCTTCAACCGCCGCAATGCCGTTATCAACCGTGATCAAAAGCTTTGTTCCAGCGGGAAGCTTTTCAAGCGCTTCTACCCCAAACCCATAGCCCTCAGGTCTCTTGGGTAATATATTGCTGTGTGGCAAGCCTAATTTTTCCAGCGTCAACGAGAGAATAGCCGTGGCAATCGTTCCGTCCGCGTCATAATCGCCGAAAACAACAATTGGCCATTTCTGCTGGGCGGCTATCTCAAAAAGTGCCACCGCCTTGTCCATATCGGGCAGAAGCATTGGGTCGTGTAAATGAATTTTATAGTCAGGCTCAAGTTCACTCTCGTTGATTTGCCGGATTCGACAAAGATGGGTAAGGAGGTCTGGGCTTGTTGGTTCGATCAACCGCCATTTTTTCATTCAATCACTTGTAATAAACCGTACCATTAACCCGCAAGTCAATCCGCTCTGTTATCTCGGCTCCGTGGGCTTGCAGAATCGCTAACAGAGTGGCTAGCTGATTTTCTACAGAGTTGGTCAGATTGAATTTAACTGTCAGTTGAGCTGTTTTAGCCAAAGTTCCGGAATATTTTGGCGCCGGCAACATCAAGACGTCAACCTGATAGAGGGTTGCATCCGTCAAGATAAATTTGCTCGCAGTTAGGTTGTTCGCCGTCAGGTCACCAACAATCCGTCCGTATTCCCCTATTATCTGTCGGCTAAGGACGAAATCGCCCACTTTGACTGGAATATTACCTAGATCATCTATCTCGATCCCTATATCGCTAACAGTTGTATTCGTAACATCGGCATAGATCAGACCGCTCTCATCAATAAGATAGCGGTTAGTACCGACTACCCAGATAGCCATCGCCTTTCTTTGCTCAATCTGGCAATTAAGGGTATGAGGCAGACCACGCCGACAAGAAACATCGGTTAGCGCCAGGCTGCTTGATCTTATCTCGTGCACCAAAGAACCGATCCGACGAGAGAGAATTGGCACTGACTGTAGCTGTTTAAGTTGATTAATAGTTGCTTCGTCTTGATCGCCAGAAATATTGATCTCTTGCACTGCAAGTAGCGGTGAGAAGTACAACCATGCAAAACCAATCAACAATATCCCCCAAAGAAAGAAACGCCAGCTTAGCCCGCCTGCTTGATGCCGCTTGGGCGCAGGTGGTTGCCACGAGCTGGTGAAGACCTTAGGCGGACGAAATACTCTCCCCATCTGGCCAGTATCCCAAATAGTTTACCCTTTCAGCAAGCGCTAACCCTAGCTTCTCCTCCAGTGCTTTCCGATAAACCGTAATTACCTGCCGAACAACGGCTGAGCTAGTTTGCCGACGAGGGTTTTCTAAGACATTTGGGTCTTTTCCAATGCGCATTCCTTGCCAGAGATGACGCGGCAGGAGCTTATGATAGTTTATATTTCCTGCTAAATTCTTGGTGAAGAGGTGGCCGAGCCTTGCCTCCTCTTTTCTTTCTCTAGATATACTATGGTAAAAGTTAACTAAGCGTCCCATCGCGTTCTCGGCGGAAGTTCTCGCCACTCGCAGCTGAAGGGTTAAAATTATGGGGCGGTAGGCGTTAGGTGCCAGGAAATTCGGCCAAATTTCATCGCCCAGCCGATCCTCCGTCAAGGTGATAATTTCACCTTCTTCTCCTTTTGGGCGCCACAGGGTCAATCCTTTCAACAGCGAGCGAGCGTGTCGCTGATTCCAGTAAGCGTTTGTCAGAACCGCCCCAGCGATAGTCCCAGGAAAAGCGGCCAGTATTTCTAAGCCACTATAGCTTCGGCTGGCAGCATAGCTGGCCAAATGAGAGCAGCTAGCGCCCCCTTCCACTACGAACGACTCGGCGCTACTAAGAGGAAAATACTTCTCGGCACGATTTACAATTATCAGCCCTGGATAGCCAACATCGCTTGGCAGTACCGAGTTGCCCGCGCCCAAGACGGTGTATGGAAGATTGAATTGATAAGCAAGGCTGGCAGCTTTCACCAGATCATTAACATCGTAAACCTCAATCAAGAAGTCAGCTACCCCACCGGTGCGCATCGAGTTATAGGGTCGCAAAGAGCAGTGTTCCTTAACCTTGTCTGGAAAGGTTTGAGCGAAGGATTGTCTAAGCGCCGCTCTTGGTTCCTGAAAATTCTTGGAATATTTTGTAGACATCGCCCGCCCCTACCAGTAATAACACATCACCCCGGCCGACCACGCTCTCTAAGTACTGGGCTGCTTCCTTCAAGCTCGATCGATACTCTGTCTCTGGTTTGAGCTGACGAGTCGCCTCAATAAGGTCTTTGATCGTCACATAACCGGATTTCTCCCGGGCAGAGGCATAAATATTAAGAAGAACCACCTGATCAAATAGGGCTAGACTTCGGGCAAATTCTTGCAGCAGCTTTCCCGTCCGACTGTAGGTGTGTGGCTGAAAAACAATCACAATCCGTCGGCGAGGAAAACGGGCCCGCACCCCTTGTGCCAGGGCGGCCAAGGCGCTAGGATGATGAGCGAAATCGTCAAAGACAGGTGCACCGTTGAGCCGTCCTAATTTCTGAAAGCGCCGCTCGGGGCCCGCAAACTCTGGCAGAATCTGCTTAATTTTTTCTTCGTTAATACCAAGCTTTAAGGCAATCACAATCGCGGCGGCGCAGTTGGAAGCGTTATAGTGGCCGATCAATTGAGTGGAAAACGGCCCCAACCGCTTGTCGGCGCTGGAGAGATAGAAGCTGGTCTGCTCGCCTTCCTTGCAATCAACAATGCGGTAGTTGGCGCTTGCATGAAAGCCATAAGTCTCCACCGGCCGGTCGCTACATCTTTGGACCAATCGCCGGACTAGTGGCCAATCGACACAAGCGACAATAGTGCCATCGCGGGGAATCTTTACTGCCAACCGGTAAAAAACTGAGTAGACATCTTCTTCCGATTGAAAAACGTCAGGGTGGTCAAGCTCGATGCTAGTTATGATTACATGTTTGAGAGGCAGATCAAGAAACTTTGGTTCATTGGAACTGTCAGATCGTCGGTACTCATCGGCCTCAACCACAAAGTAACGTCCATCGCCGATACGGCTATTGCCACCTAAACCGGCCACATGGGCGGTTCCGATCGAATAGCTAGGTGAGCAACCAGCTTTATCCAGCAAGAAAGCTAGGAGTGAGGTAGTGGTAGTTTTACCGTGCACGCCCGCCACACCGACCCCCTCGTAGTCTTTCATCAGCTGACCCAACATTTCTGATTGACTGAGGATTGGAATGCGTCGTCCCTTTGCCGCTTTCACCTCGGGATTTTGCAGACCGTAAGCCGCAGAAACTACCACCAAGTCGGGCTTGGCTTGGCGGATATTCTCCGCCTTAAAACCCTCCAGCCAAGCAATTTTTTGCTCAGCAAGAAGCACATCGGTTGGAAATTTCTCCGACACATCACTACCGGTTACCTCGTAGCCCAGCTGTTTAGCCATTGCCGCTAAAGCGGCCATCGCCACTCCTTTTATGCCGATCAAGTAAACCGCTTTAACTTCTTTCTTCTTGGTTTGGCTCATGCTAGCTCCTTTAAAATCTTATCGACCGCTTCTTCACTATGAAAATATTCTCTCAAAGCATTACCCATAGTCTCCCGTCTGGAACGATCCTCAACTAATTGTATGATCTTTTGTGCTAATTGGCTGGCTGTCAGGCCCTTCTGTTCCAGATAAAATGCCGCTTTAGATTCATTCAGCAGTTTGGCATTAACCAGCTGATGGTTACTGGCCGAGCTGGGCAGAGGAATTAATAAAGCCGCACGAGAGAAGACACCGGCCTCCGCCAGGACTGTAGCGCTAGCTCGGCAGATAATTAAATCTGCCATGGCAAAGTAGTACGGTAGCTCGCGCTTGGTATAACCAAAAAACTTGTAGTGATTTTTTTGTTTATCGGTGAGATTAGCAAAGCGCTCTTTCGCTTCTATTTCGTTGGTCTCGCCGACGATATGAACAACATCACTTTGCAGTAGAATATCCGGCAGAGCCTCCCAAATTAACCTGTTAATCGCCTGTGAACCTTGGCTGCCTCCGATAATTAAAACAAGTGGTCTAGCTTTGGTTGGCTTGGACGCGGTGGCCGTTTTCAACAGTGACGTTCTTATCGGCACACCAACAAACTCAAATTTAGCACTCGCTTGGGGATAATACTTAACGGGAAAACCAGTAAAGACTTTTGTCGCTAGGCGAGCCGAGAGACGATTAGTCAGCCCCATGACTGCGTCCGATTCGTGGATCAAGAGCCGCCGCCTTAAAAGAGCTGCCGCCAGCACCATCGGTAAAGCAACATAACCTCCCTTGCTGATCACAGTCGGTGCGCCAGTGCGCAGTAGGATTTTAATACTCTGACCGAACCCTAGACAGAAGCTACCTAATCCAGCGATATTCTGCCAGATCGCCTGCCAACTCCAGTAGCGACGCCATTTGCCAGATTTTATACCACGAAACCGCCACTTCAGCTCCTCAATAATTTGTTCCTCCCTTCCCCCCTGCTCCCCCACAAAAATAAACTCCTGTTTACGAGTAATCAGCTCCTCCCCTATGGCAACAAGAGGCGTAATATGCCCACCCGTGCCACCTCCAACGAGAATAATTGGCTTTTTTTTCTTCATTCCACCTCTCTTGATATATTGGTCAAAATACCTAGGAATGCAAGTGAGGCAATTAGCGACGAACCACCAGCGCCTACAAGCGGTAGAGGTACTCCTGTTAGCGGAATAACTCCCAACATCCCGCTAACATTGATCAGGGCTTGGGAAAAGAAGTAAAAAACAATACCAACCGCCAATAGCTGGACGAAACGGCTATTTGCCCGCCAAGCAATCAGAAATCCTCGCCACAGCAAGACAAGATAAGCACCCAGCAATACAAGGCTACGGACAAAACCCAATTCCTCTGCAATCACGGCAAAAATAGAGTCGGTGTGTGCCTCTGGTAGATAAGCGTGCTTGCTTAAGCCCTGGCCAAAACCCGCCCCCCACCAACCCCCACTACCAATGGCAATCAGCGCTTGGCGGTTGTGATACGTCTCCTCTGCCGTCTGATCAGACTGGTTAAGAAAGGCACCCAATCTTTTCGCCTGATAAGGAGTGAAATTGATGATTAGCAGAAGCGCCGCCCCAACTACTACTAGCAGAGCCACCAACTGAAACACGTCCGCCCGCCCCACGAAAAACAGTACCAACGAAAAGCCTATAATCACCACCGTTGTTCCCATATCTTTTTCCAGCGACAAAAGGATGCCAATCAAGACAATCAGAGCCAGAAAAGGTATCCAGCCTTGTGTGAAAGAAGCAACCTTATCGCCCTTCGCCGCTAGCCAAGCAGCCAAAAATAGTAGAAAGGTTAATTTAGCAAACTCAGCCGGTTGGAAACTTAGCGGCCCTAGATATACCCAACGCCGTACCCCTCCCACAGTGTGACTTATTATGGGTAAAAATACACTAACCAGCAGAACTATTGTTATCCAGAAGAGCGTCCAGCGTTTTTCGTATAGCTGATCAATCGGATAATGCATAAAAAAGAAAAACGCCACCAGCCCCACCACCCACGCCCCTAGCTGTTTCAGAAAAAAATAGTAGGGGTTACCAAGGTTCTCCGCCGCGTAAAATTGTGATGCAGACAGAATCATTATTAGCCCGACTAGCGACAGCAGTAGCCCAATAGCGGGAATAATATTATCTGGCTTGTGGCGCAGCTTTATCCTAAAGCTCATTAACCACCCTCGCGAATTGCTCCCCTCGCTGGGCGGCAGAGTCAAACATATCCTTAGAAGCGCAGGCCGGCGAGAGTAAAACGGTGTCCTTGGCACGGGCTTTCTCGCTTGCTTTTGTAACTGCTTGCGACATTGTCTGGCAACCAAGAATTATCTCCGGTTTTTTTCCAGGTAATTGATCTATCGCTCGAGAGAGTCTTTGGGCTTCCTGGCCGATAAGAACAGCCACCCTCACTTTCCGAGCGATTATCGGCGCCAACTCTAAGAAATTAGCTCCCTTGCGTGATCCGCCGCCGATCCAGATAACTGATTGATCAGGGAAGGCCGTCAGAGCGGCGGCGGCGGCATCAGGTGCGGTGGCGTAGGAATCGTCTATATAGCGAACTCCTCGCTTAACGGCAACTTCCTCCATCCTGTGCGGAAGAGTAGTTGCATTTTGTAACCCTGCTGCCCAATCATTGGACTGGTCTAACTCGAACGCCACAGCACTTGCCAATCCCGCATCCAGTCGCAGATGGTCTCCGGATATCTTTTTCGGTAATTGCCCTAAAAATTTTCCCTGTCTGTAAAGTTCGCCTGCCGGCGAGACATAGTACTCTTCAGTCTTGTCTTGCATCGAAACAGCGATTTTTTTACCTGGTGAAGTGATAGCAATCTCTCGGCTAGTGGGTGAATCTGCAGCGAAGACCACCTGATCGTTCTGGTTTTGAAATTTAGCGATCGAGGACTTGGCCTCTCGGTAAGCCGCCACAGAGGGGTGAAAATTAGGACTCTGCTCGGAGAGCGGCTGAAGATGATCCTGCGTCACTGGCAGTACAACCGCAACAGAAGGACTATCAGTCATATCTTCCAGCTGGAAGCTGGACAGCTCTAAGACTACATATGACTCCGGCCGCAACTGCTCCCAAACATCATAAGCAGACCGGCCGATATTACCGACCAGATGGCTATCCTTGCCAGATACCTCCAATATTGACTGAATGTAATTGGCTGTCGTTCCCTTACCTTTGGTTCCGGTAACGCCAATTACCCGAGCCGGGCATATCTGCAAAAATAAATTCATCGCCGAGCTTAACTGGGGAGGATTTGCTAGCCCCGCCACTGCCTTGCGAACTAGAGCCAGTGGAATCCCAGGCGAACGAAACAAAAAGTCAAACTCCTCACCGTGCAACAAATCCAGATGTCTCTCACCCTCAACCAGCTTGGCACCAGCCTTTTCAACTAATACCCGAGCTTCATCGGACGGTTTTTTCTCCAGAACAGTGACTTGAGCCCCCCATTTCACCAAATAAGGCAAAAGTCCCATATTCTCCCTACCTGCCCCCAGCAAAGCAACTCTTTGACCAGAAAAATCCGCCGGTTTCATGGCTTTAGTATGGCAGTTCTCGGGTACGCCGACAAGGCGTTCTTTCCCCTATACTCGGCTTACCAGAAAGACAAACAGACCGATCATAGACATCATCGCCGAGATAATCCAGAAGCGCATGGTGATTTTCGGTTCCGGCCAGCCCATCGCCTCAAGATGATGATGGAAGGGCGCTGAGAGAAAAACTTTCTTGCCATGGCGCAGTTTCTTGGAAATTATTTGCACAAGAGCCGATAGCCCTTCCAAATAAAGTAGGGCGGCAATAATTGGTAAAAAGATAACTGTATCCGTTAAGAACGCCAAGATCCCCAAAATCATTCCTAGAGACATTGCCCCCGTGTCGCCCATGAAGAAACGAGCAGGATAAATATTAAACCATAGGAATGCCATCACTGCACCAAGAAGAGTGCCACAGAAAGCGGCGAGCTCTGTTTTTCCTTGCACCAGAGCAATTACCGCAAAGGCAGCGATACAGCTAAGCACTGTGCCAGACAATAAACCGTCTAGGCCATCAGTTTCGTTGGCGGAGAAGGTAGTAAACACTAACACGGCAATAAATAGTGGCACGTACCACACGCCAATCTCAACTGGCCCCACTACTGGCAGGGTAATTACACTCCAACCTAGCTTTGAGAAAAACCACCATGCTCCAATACCTGCAATAAGGGTGTAGAGTAGCAGTTTCCAACGGAACCTTAAACCCCCACGATTCGGGCCGACGCCACGAATATTCATCAAATCATCTAGCGCTCCCACTACCCCAGTTGTCACTAAGACAAATAACGGTAACCAGGTTTGCGAGCGCGACAAATTCATCAACACGGTTACAACCGCTACTGTTACCCAAAAGAGAATTCCTCCCATCGTCGGGGTATTTTCTTTGTGCTTATGAAGAGAGTAAAAGATCGGCGCTTTTTTCTCATCAAAACCAGTCTGGCGAATTCTTTTGCCCAACCGATTCTTATAAAGAAAATCAGTAAAGAGCGGTGTCCACAATAAAGCAACTACAAAAGACAACGCCGCCAACCAAAATGATTTGGCCATGGCGTACTGCCCGCTGGTGAGCAGTTCGTTCATTTCTTCTCCAATGCCTCAACAATTTTTTCCATTTTCATTGCTCTTGAGCCCTTTACCAAGATGCTATCACCCTCTTGCAGATAAGCCAAGACCCGCTTCGCCGCGCTGGTTGAATCAGGAAAACAGTGGTCGGCTTGATAGGCCTTGGCCAACTCGCCTACTCCTATCACCAGCTTAGCCACTTGTCGAGCCAATTGCCCGGTTTGCCGGTGCAGCTCTCTCTCGGTTTCTCCTAGCTCTTTCATATCTCCAAGAATAGCCACCCGCCGGCCTGGCATCTTACCCAATTCCTCAAAAGCCGCCCGCATTGATAGCGGGTTGGCGTTATAGGTATCGTCAAGCACCTCCCAGCCGTTTATCCGCTTGTGGTTTAACCGATGACTGGGCAGATCAGAGGCCTTTAAGCTCAGCTCTAGCTGGGCGGCGGGAACTTCTAGCTGTATCCCCACCTCACGGGCAATGGTGGCAGCCAGACTGGCCATCGGCGAGGAGAAATAGACAATTTTTTCTTTGGTTAGATTTTTCAGCATCGGGGTAAATTTGTCGTACTGATTTAATATTGCTTTACCACCTGGGCGAAGTGCTAGTAGCAGTTTACCCTTCTCTTTGGCGATCTCTTCCTCATCGCGGTAATTTATCAAATGAGCTGGGCCGATCGCGGTGATTACTGCCAGATCGGGCTTAATGTGGCGGGTTAGTTCCTCGATATCTTTCGGTTTATCAGCCCCCAACTCCAGTACTAAAAACTTTGGCAAACGGCCAAATACTCCCCGCCAGAGCGCCCGTATGATGACAAACGGCCACTGCCAAGTGACTCTCTGCTCATGAAAATCCAAACGGAAACCAAGTATAGCCAGTGGTACACCGAGGTAAGTATTCAGATTACCGAAGCCAACCCGCACCATTCGGGGAAAAGCGGCGCGCAAAATGGCCCCGATTGCTTGTTTAGTCGAGGTTTTGCCAACCGAGCCGGTAACGGCGATGATATAGGGCCGGTCAAGACGCAAGCGGCGCTCGGCCGCCCACCACAGTAGTTGCTCTCGCCACTGATTCATTATCTTATTCTAACGGTCAAAAAAGGTATTGACAATTTTTGATAATTTTGCTACAATTCTGTTGCAAGCTAGAAACTACCCGCTAGCGGTCGGGGGTGGCTGCCCCCGAAGCAAAAAGAGGTAGCGGCGCCAAGGACACTCGACTTGGGGGATGCTACCCCCAGACGGAGTGCTGAAAGTGCAGGTGCGCTCCGACGCGCCAGGAAAGAAAGCATATCGTTTCGGGAAAAGGAAAATTCCCACGGGTTTCGGAGAACCTCCAAAAAAACCAGTGCGCCTGCCCCGAAAAGGGATTAGCGGGCGCATGGGTCTCACCCACCCGCCCCCACAGCCAAGGGGGCGGGTCTTCTCTATTATTAATCAGCGCCCCCTACCTTAAGCCGTAATATTGAGCCATCCAGGCTCCGATCTCACCAAATACCGGCGCGGCCGATGATTCCGCGTACTGAACCGTTTTCGGGTTATCCAGCCTAACAACCATCACAAACTGTGGATCGTCGAGAGGAAACATTCCAGCGAATGATCCAATGTGACGATCGGGGTAATAACCACCAGTCGGGGAAGGAACCTGCGCCGTACCGGTTTTGCCTCCAACCTTAACGCCATCTATCCTGGCTCTCTTGCCGTGCCCCTTCTCCACTACGCTACCGAGCATTTCCCGTATTTGGGCAGCGGTTTCCGATTTAATAACAGCACCTCTAGTCGGCCAGTCTAATTCCTCTGTTTTACCTTCGCCTATCGCGCTTCTGGCTAAATGAGGAGTAACGAGCTCACCCCCGTTGGCAATGGCCGCATAAGCACTAGCCAACTGTATCAAGGTAACGGAAATACCCTGCCCGAAGGCGGCTGTCGAGCGTAGCACTTCATTCCACTCATTTGGGGCCTGCAAACTTCCCCTGCTTTCTCCTGCTAAATCAATCCCAGTTTTCTCTCCAAAGCCAAACCTAGCAAGATACTCCCTCTCCTTCTCTGATCCCAGCAGACTTGCTATCCAAGTCATCGCCACGTTGTCCGAATTCTCCAGCACCTGGCTCATCGTTTCCTTGCCGTAGGCCTTGTCGTCAACATTATGAATTTCTCTGTCGAGTATTTTTGTTATCCCACTAAAGACATTGGTCGTCTCGGGCGTAACAAGGCCTTCATTTAGAGCCGCTGACATCACAATCGGCTTAAAGACGCTGCCCGATTCATAAGGTTTATTGGAGGCCGAGACGAGAAACACTCCCTGCTGTTCAACCGGCACCTCATTATATTTATTCGGATCATATTTGGGCAATCCGGCCAGCGCCAAGATTTCGCCGTTCTTCGGATTAAGAATTATTACCTGCCCCTCATCTGCCTGATAAGTTTCCAGGGCTTCTTTAAGCTTTCCCTCTACAAAATACTGCAAATTATAATCAAGCGACAATACAATCTGCTTGCCGTTCACCGGTTTAGTTTCGCCTAGAATATCTAGCAAGTGTCCCAAGGAATCACGCCTAGCTTGAGCCAAACCGGTCTTACCCCGCAACAGATCGTCATAGTAGGCCTCCAGGCCATATTTTCCCTGTCCATCGGCTCCAACGAAACCGATTACCTGTGGAGCGATACCGTCAGCGTCCGGATACTGGCGCGACAGTTCGGCCCCAACATAAACACCGCGGTAGTTTTTCTCTTGAATTCGATTGGCCGTTTCTTCGTCCAGTCCAGAGATAATCGGTGGTACATAGACTTTATCGCTGTTTATCTGGTTAAAAATATCCTCGGCCGTCAATGACGGCAGATCGGCCGCTAGTAGCTTGCTCAACGCCTCCTTATTAGAGATGGCACGGGGCGAGACGGCAACATAGTATGTCCAGACGCTGGCTGCCAAGGGATAAGTTTTGCCTTCTTTATCGGTGGCCAAGATCTCTCCTCTGTCAGCCAGCTCCACGCGAGTAGAAATAGACTGGGCGGCGGCGATGGCACTGTATTGGTTATGCTCTAAAACCTGCTTCTGAAACAAGCGAGAAACCAGACCGCCGAAACCGACCACCAGCACAGCAAATATCAGAACAATCCGCCAACCGGCAGGTTTCTCTCCCATTATGGGGAGGGGGCAACTTCAATCGAGCCGTCCGCCGCTGTAACCGGCACTAATCCCTGCGAAGCAGCTGCTTCGTTCAAAGCTTTGATTGACTGCAACCGACTGGCGTTGATCTGCAAGGTGTTTAGCTCTTTGTCTAGCGACTGTTGCTGTTGCTCTAGCTGACGCAGCTCGATTGTTTTATCGCCCGCTTGGGCAGACTGGAAGAAATACAACAGAGAAAACACCGCCACTAAAATCATAATCAGATAGCGGATAGCGGTTGGCCCCAAGCTCACACTCGAGCCGGTTCGGTAGATCTGTCTGCGATATGTTCGATTCTTCCTTAGCATTAATCCTCCTTTTTGATTGCCGCTCGAAGCTTGGCGCTGCGGGAGCGTGAATTTTTTGTTATCTCTTCTTCAGAAGCAAGAAGCGGTTTTTTGTTAACCAACTGCCACCTCTGGTTTCTCAAGAAGTTTTTAACGATTCTGTCCTCTAATGAATGAAAGCTAATTACCACCAAACGTCCGCCAACTTTCAGCTTGCCCGCAACCTCCTCAAGGCCTTGCGAGAGAACGTTTAGCTCGTCGTTTACGGCGATTCTGAGGGCCTGAAATATAGGGGCCAGCACAGTCGGGTTGGCTGTTCCCACTACCGCTACCAGCTCCTCGACGGTGGTAATCGGTTGTTGACGCCGGCGCTCGACAATTTTTCGGGCTAAGCCACGCGCTTGACGATCTTCCCCGTACTGACGAAAGATCCGCTCCAGCTCCATTACCGAGGCCTGACGGAGTAGATCACGCGCCGAGCGTCCGCCACGAGGGTCAAAGCGCATATCCAATATCCCGGGGCGACTAAAGCTAAAACCCCGCTCTGCCATCGCTAGCTGATCGCTCGATAAGCCCAGATCAAATACCGCCCCATCCAACACTTGCTCTATCTTATCCAGCTCCGTGTAGGCCAAGGGGAAAAATTGAAGCCGACCTGGGAATTCATGCCCCAGCACCTCAACGAAGGGCCAAACGCTTGGATCGCGATCGAGCGCCACCACTTTGCCGTCGGGTGCGCTTGATTGCAAAATCGCTCGGCTATGACCGCCACCACCAAATGTGGCATCTAGATACAGGCCACCCGGCCGCACAGCCAGCGCCTCCACCACCTCCCGCGCCATCACACTTTGGTGAGAGCTTCCATTTATCTGTTTTTTAGGTGCTTTTGTCATTTTTTCCAATGGCCAGCGGCAGGGGGCCGGAATATGATTATTACTGATGGGGATTGTGTCCTCCCAATAAAGTGATGGGATAGAGCCACCCAACAGTCACTCCCTAACATAGTTAGGACCCCAACGTTACCTCAAAGTAGAAAGAACGTAGAGGAACCATATTTCGGTTACCCCCACCACTGGTCTTTAAAAGTTGAAAACCGCCCACTTCCTGCAACCCTGAAAGAACTGATTTAATCAGATATGCCAAGGCATCACCAAACCCAATTCTCGGTCTTTGGTTTTTGGTCTTTGACCCGAATACCCCCAACCATATATTTGGTTTTTGGTCTTTGATTTTTGATTTAACTCTCATATCTCCCACTCCACTAGTTCCTCTGCGTTATTGGAGGCGTTCTCTTCTGCGTTCTTGCAGTAGCCCTCCCAAGCCGTCTTCTCCCAAACCTCCAGATGACGGCCAACCCCCGCCACTACCACCTCGCCCTCAATTCCAGCGTAATCACGCAAAAAACTCGGCAGTAAGGTCCGGCCGAGTTTGTCGATCTCTGCTTCCATGGCACCCGAAAGCATCAGCCGGCTGAAAGAACGAGCGCTGGCTGATGAGATGGGCAGATCGCGCAGTTTGCCCGCCATTATCTCCCACTCTTCTTTTGGATATATATACAAACAGCTGTCTAGTCCCTTGGTGATAATCGCCGAGGAGCCCAAAGTTCCACGAAACTTTGCCGGCACCGATATACGACCTTTGGCGTCCAGATTATGCCGATATTCACCAATAAACATCTATCGCCAGCTCCTCTGGTAAGTTAAAACCTGGCTGATCGCCGGTTGGTTTATCTCTGTTTGTTCTGTTAGTGACATGTTGTTTTCCACTTTTCCCCACTTTTTTCCACAATTAACCACTTCCTGTCACTAACACTACCGTTTTTGCCGTTTTTTTGTCAAGCCCTGCAGAGCACAGAAAGCAATTCGGGTCAGATAGTCCCAAACCAAAGGCGGTAGAATCTTTTTACGAGACCTTTTCTCAAACTAACAACCGGCAGTAAAGCCCGCAAAATATTGCCAAATCAGTAGTTCATTCGTATCTCAATGCTTCCAAGGGTGAACGTCTAGTCGCGCTCCAGGTCGGATAAACCCCAGCCAAACGACTCATTATCAAAGCAAAAAGCAATATAATAATTGCAAACTTGTAGGGCGTTACAAAAAGCTCCAGCGTTTCTGCATTACCAGCTCTACGCATCACGACGGCTAGTATGCTATTTATCCCCCAACCCATCAACCAACCAAATAAAACTCCACTAACCCCTCCAAATAACCCGAATAAACACGCTTCATATGTAAATAACCTTTTTATGTCACGAGTAGCTATCCCCAGAGCTCGCATAATTCCGATTTCGTGAGTTCGCTCTAGTAGGGATATAGTCATCGTATTAACGATTCCGAACGAGGCGACTAACAATGCAATCCCACCAATCAGCCCCAATATTACCTCAACAATCAAGAACGTTTTGTTTATCTGTTTTATCAGACCTGAAATAGCCGCTACTTCTAAACCCATTCCCTCAATTTCCTTCTTAAGCGCCTCTATTTTGCTAGGGGTGTCGACTCGCACTGCCAAAGAGGAATAACCGTTTAGCTTCTCTTGCCTGAGATAACCCAGTGGCAAAAATATGTGCGGGACGACATCTTCATTGCTCACCCCAACTACTACTGGCTCAACAATATAATTTTGAACATTGCTGTTTTTATCCTCAAAAAATATCTTTAATTTTAATTTCTTACCAATAGCATTACTTGGATCATCAATATCAAAACCCTTCAAGGCGGTTAGTGAGACAATTGTCTCTGGAGCGGAATCACCACTAAAGGCATCTCCCGTGCTCACCTCGACCTGCTCAAAGGATAAATATTCGGGCTTCAGCGCCTTTACAACTACATCCGTTGAGGTACCAGCAAGCTCTCCGCGAGCCGTCAGAGATATCGCAGGAGAAACTAAATCGACTCCTTCGAGTTGTACTATGTTCGCGACTATCTCATCATCTAATCCAGTTGGATCAGATTCTGCTGGGGTAACTGTTAATGTTTCTAAATCTTTAACTGTTGCCAGCGACGATACGGTAATTTTCTGCAAGCCGAAGCCAAGGGATACAAACAACACAATCGCCGCCACCCCAATCGTCATTCCTAAAGTAGTTAAGAACGTCCTCGTTCTGGCAAAACGAAAATGACGGTAGGATAGCCCAATAATATCTTTCAGACACATTCGGCGTTTCAATTTTGGAGGAATATAGTATTTAAACAAATTTGACTCTTCAGCCTCTTTTATTTCTTGAATACTTTTCTCCGCTACTATTATTCCATCCTGAAGATAAGCCACTCTCGTGGCATACTCCAAGTACTTATCGTTGTGCGTGACAAGAATAATCGTCCGATTGTATTTTTTATTTAATTCCTTCAATATTCTAATAATCTCTTCGCCAGATACAGTATCCAGATTGCCAGTTGGTTCGTCTACTAACAGAATCCATGGATTGGTGGCAAGTGATCGCGCGATTGCCACACGCTGTTGCTCCCCACCAGAAAGTGCTCCTGGAAAATGGTTCGACCTCTCTTGTAAGCCAACTTCTCTTAGCAGCTCCCTGCCCCTCTTGTTTCTTTCTTTAACCGAAACGCCTGAAAGCTGAAGTGGTATAGTAACGTTTTCTAGAGCGGTTAGCGAAGGAATGAGATTAAAATTTTGAAAAACCATGCCGATACTTGATCGTCGATACCTAGCCAGCTCCTCGTCACTCATGCTTTTTAGGGACTTGTCACGAACAACAATGCTTCCGGCGCTACTCCTTTCCAGGCCGGCTATCATGTTGAGCAAAGTAGTTTTTCCGCTACCAGACGGCCCGTGAATAATCAAAAACTCGCCAGAAAAAACTTTCAAATCAATCCGACGCAAAGACTCCACATAAACATTACCGGCCCTAAATCGTTTCGCTAGTCCCCTTATCTCAATAATTGGATTCATCAACCTTATCACCGCTGCCAATAGGGCGTGCAAAAACCTTCAGCTTGCCTTGCGCCAGCCCGATCTAAATTATTAAGAGTCTTACTCATTTTTGTCTTTCGAATTAGATTCCCGGCACTCCAAAAGTTCAACTTCCTCTTCTAGCTTCTCGACTTCTCTTTCAAGAGTTATATCTATCTTTGCTGACTCAAGAGCGCCAAGCCCAATAATGACAAAGATAAAAGCGAGCACAACAAGAAGGCTGTCAATTAGTATAAGTTTAGCCAAGTTGGCTCCAACGACGGAAACAGATAGATAGATAACAGCGACAATCAGGGCAATACCAATCAGCATACAAATCACAAATGCAGCCCAGCCTACGGTTTTTCTAAACCACATTTTCATATATCCCCTCCTTATATCCAGTCCTGTTTTTAATCAATTCAATTTGAATCAAGAGCCATTCTAGCCGACGCTACTTCTTAAGCCAACC
>Ga0172370_10002661_pt1 | contig 25547 bp, 25 predicted proteins | sample LakKiv5m_FD_114538 | JGI IMG/M metagenome (GOLD analysis project Ga0172370, IMG submission 114538) | Freshwater microbial communities from Kabuno Bay, South-Kivu, Congo - kab_022012_11.5m | ecosystem: Environmental > Aquatic > Freshwater > Lake | place: Democratic Republic of the Congo...
CGTGATCGAAGAGGGCGACCTCAAGATCACGGTCCGCAAGACCGGCGTGGAGCCGGCCGCCCCGGCGGCGCCTGCGGCGCCGCAACCGGCGGCCGCCCCGGCCTCCGAGGCCACAGACGACACGAACGGGTTCCACATGGTGCGCTCCAAGTGGGTGGCCACGTTCTATCGGTCACCCTCACCCCAGTCGCCCGCGTTCGTTGAAGAGGGCGATCAGGTCGAGGCGGGGCAGACGCTCTGCATCCTCGAGATGATGAAGATGATGAACGAACTGACGGCCGACGTCGCCGGCGTGGTGCGCCAGATCCTCGTGGAGAACGGCGAGACCGTGCAGTACGGCCAGCCGCTCTTTGCGATCGAACCGGTCTGAGACGCCCCTTGGCCGCTCCCCGGTGACGACGGCACGCCCCAGTCGCAAGCAGGCCCGGCGCGACGCCGTGTTCCTCCTGTACCAGCACGAGGTCACCGACCTCTCAAGGGAGGATCTCGAGCGTGGTCAGACGCTCCGTGAGGGCTATGGGCCCGACATGTTCACGACCGTGGCGGTCGACGGCGTGCTGGCCGACGTGGAACGGCTCGATGCGGTGATCGCGGCGTACTCCACGAGCTGGCCGGTCGACCGGATGGCTCCGCTCGAACGTACGATCTTGCGGCTGGCCGTCTGGGAGATCGAGAGCGGGTCGACGCCACCGGAGGTCGCGATCGATGAGGCGGTGCGCCTGGCCAAGCGATACTCCACCGACGAGGCGGGCGCCTTCGTGAATGGGATCCTCGGGGCGATCGTACGGGAGAAGGCTCAGGATGGCTGAACCGGATGCGGCAGGCTCAGCAGGCCTCTCCGTGAAGGAGCGCGACGAGATGCTGGCGAAGCTGCGCGACCTCCTTCGCCAGCTGGAGGAGCTCGAGCCGCGACTCGCGGCGGCCTCGTCTCCCGAGGTCGAGATGAGTCTGCTGGAGAGAGCGACGGAACAGGTCGAAGAAGCCGGGCGGCTGCTCGAACGGCTCGGCCGCGTGGCCGGCTGAGACACGTGTCCGTGCCGGCCGGCCACCAGGAGCCGTGGTACCCCGCGGAGCTGCTCGCGCTTGTGGAAGGCTACCTCGAGGGGCTCGACTTCGGCGCCGACCGGCGCGCCGCTCCGCTGGTGGAGGCGATGCGGTACTCGCTGCTCGCAGGGGGCAAGCGGATCCGTCCGGTGCTCACTCTCGCGACGGCGCGCAGCCGGGGCGCTGATCTGCAGAGCGTCCTGCCGACGGCGGCGGCGCTTGAGCTTATCCACACGTACTCGCTGATCCACGACGACCTGCCGGCGATCGACGACGACACGCTGCGGCGCGGGCGGGCGACGTGCCACGTCGTGTACGGCGAGGACGTCGCCATCCTGGCCGGGGACGGACTCTTCGCCGAGGCTTTCGGGCTGGTGCTCGGTCGTCAGTCCGGCGACGCCGGCTGCGTTCTTGCCGCCGTCACCGAGATCGCGCGTGCCACCGGTGTCCGGGGGATGGTGGGCGGGCAGTACATGGACGTCGCCGGCCTCGCCGCGGGCGGCGACGACCTGACGACTCTCCACACCCTCAAGACGGGCAGGCTCATCGAGGCCGCCGTGGTGTGTGGAGCCGTCCTGAGCGGCGCGGCGGACGCAGCGCCCTACCGCGCGTTCGCCGCTGAGCTCGGGCTCCTCTTCCAGATCGTCGACGACATCCTGGATGTCGCCGGCGACGAGACGGAGCTGGGCAAGAGCGTGGGCAAGGACGTCGCGCAGGACAAGGTCACCTACGTCTCCTGCTACGGCCTTGAGCGCGCCGCCTCGCTGGCCGCCGAGTCCGCCGACAGGGCGCGGACCCTGCTGCGCAAGCTGCCGGGCGACACGAGCGACCTCGCCGCCGTCACCGACTACGTGCACCGTCGTCGCCACTGAGGGGTGGCGCCGGCCTCAGGCGGCCCGGTGCTATACTCCGGTGACGATGCGGTATCTGGACAGGATCTCCGACCCCGCCGACCTCCAACAGTACTCAGAGCGAGAGCTCACGCTGCTCGCCGACGAGGTCCGCGAGTCGATTCTCGCGTGCGTCAGCGAGACCGGCGGCCATCTGGCCCCCAGTCTCGGCGCCGTCGAGCTCACCGTCGCTCTCCACAGCGTGCTGCAGAGCCCACGCGACAAGATCGTCTGGGACGTGGGCCATCAGTGCTACGCACACAAGCTGCTCACCGGTCGGCGCGACCGCTTCGGGACCATCCGGCAGTACGGAGGCCTCTCGGGCTTCCCGAACCGCGACGAGTCTCCGCACGACATCATCGGGACGGGGCACGCGTCGACCTCCGTCAGCTACGGTCTCGGCCTCGTCGAGGCTGAGCGTCTGGCACGGTCCGGGGCCGGCAATGTCGTGTGCGTACTCGGCGACGGCGCCCTGACGGGCGGGGTCGCCTTCGAGGCCCTCAACCAGGCCGGGCATCTGCGCACGCCGCTCGTCGTGGTCATCAACGACAACGAGATGTCGATCCGCGCCAACGTCGGCGCCCTTCAGCTCTACCTGAATCGTATCCGTCTCGATCCGACGCTGACGCGCCTGCGCGAAGACATCGAGCGGGGAGTGGCGAGGATCCCCGCCATCGGTCAGCAGGCATACCGTCTCGGCAAGGACGTCAAGGAGTCGATGAAGGCGCTCCTCGTCCCAGGCATGCTGTTCGAGGAGCTCGGCCTTGCCTACATCGGCGTGGTCGATGGCCATGACATGCACGCGCTGCGCGAGAGCATCAGGCAGGCGATCGACACCCGCCGCCCGGTGGTCGTGCACGTGAAGACCGTCAAGGGCAAGGGGTACGAGCCGGCGGAGGCGCACCCGGCCGCCTACCACGGTACCGGCCCGTTCCATCTGGGCAACGGCGCTCGCAAGGGCGCCGCCGTGACCGGTTCGACCTACTCGCAGGCGTTCGGTCAGGCGCTGGTCCGGCTGGCGGAGCGTGACGAGCGCATCGTGGCGATCACCGCGGCGATGACCGAGGGCACCGGCCTGGAGCCGTTCGAGCGGCGCTTCCCGGACCGCTTCTACGATGTCGGCATCGCGGAGGAGCACGCCGCGGTCTTCGCCGCCGGCCTCGCCATCGGCGGGATGCGGCCGGTGGTCGCGCTGTACTCGACGTTCCTGCAGCGGACCTTCGACATGCTGGTGCAGGACATCGGCCTGCAGGGCCTGCCGGTGGTGTTCGCCGTCGACCGCGCCGGCCTCGTCGGCGAGGACGGGCCGACGCATCACGGGGTCTTCGACCTGTCGTTCCTGCGCGCCATCCCAGGCTTCACCGTGATGGCCCCCTCGACTCAGGTGGAGCTGGAGCGCATGCTCGCGACGGCCTTGTCTCTCGACGGTCCCGTCGCGATCCGTTACCCGCGAGGCATGGCATCGGCCTTCGTCCCGTCCGAAGCGCCGGAGGCGATCGACGTCGGACGCGGTGTCGTGCTGCAGGAGGGCACGGAGGTGGCGCTCATCGGTATCGGCACCGGCGTCGGCATCGCGAGGGAGGCGGCGGAGATCCTCGCCGGGCAGGGCGAGACACCGACGGTGGTCGACGCCCGGTTCGCCAAACCACTCGACGACGAGCTCTTCAGGCGGCTGGCCGAGGGTCACCGGCGCTTCGTCACCATCGAGGAGAACGTACTCGCCGGGGGGTTCGGGAGCGCGGTGCTCGAATCGGTGGGCGATTCCGTCGAGGTCGTGAGGTTCGGGCTGCCCGACGCGTTCGTCCCTCACGGCGACCGCGGGCGTGTGCTCGCGGACATCGGGCTGACGCCCGAGGCCGTCGCTCTGGCCGCCGCCGCGGGCAGCCCGGCCCTGAAGCGCGTCAAGTAGCCGCTGTGGTTCGCGAGCGGCTCGACGTGCTGCTCGTCTCTCGCGGACTCGTGGAGACGCGCACCCGGGCGCGGGCGTCGATCATCGCCGGCGAGGTCAGCGTGGACGGGCGGATGGTCGACAAGCCGGGGACGGCGATCGACACGTCGGCGCTCGTCGAGATCGCCGCGCGGCGACGCTTCGTCTCGCGCGGCGGCGACAAGCTCGACCATGCCATGACCGTCCTCGGCGTCGAGGTGCACGGCGAGGACGCCGTCGACGTCGGGAGCTCCACCGGAGGATTCGTCGACCGGCTGCTCCAGGGTGGAGCGGCCCGGGTGGTCGCCGTCGACGTCGGCTACGGACAGCTCGAGTGGCGTCTGCGCGAGGACTCCCGGGTGACGGTACTCGAACGCACGAACGCCCGTGATCTGACGCCCGAACGTCTCCCCTTCGCGCCCACGTTCGTCACCGCCGATGTGTCGTTCATCTCCCTGACGCTGGCGCTCGGCCCGGTGCTAGAATGCCTGCGCCGGGGCTACCGCGGCCTCGTGCTCGTCAAGCCCCAGTTCGAGGCGGGGCGGGAACTGGTCGGCAAGGGCGGGGTGGTGCGAGATCCGGCCGTGCACAACGAGGTGCTCGCGAAGGTCGGCGCCTGGCTCGAGGGGCGCGGGGCGGTGGTGCTGGGCGTGTGTGACTCCGGTCACCCCGGACCGAAAGGCAACGTGGAGTATTTCATCTCGTTCAGGGACGCGACGACGGGACCGGCGACCACGGGCGCCGCGGCGCTGGCTCGCCGGGCGGTGGAGGCCGTGCATGGCTGAGCCGCTGCGCCGCATCGCGGTCCTGACCCACCTGTTCACCGACGCCACGGCCGCTGCGCTGGCGCAGCTGGCGGGCATCGCCAGGCCGCTCGGGCTCGAGCTGCTGATGCCCCGAGACGAGGCGGCGAAGCACGCCGATCCCGCGGCGATGGGGTACCGTCCCGTCGAAGAGGCCGAGCTGCGGGACGCCGATCTCTGTCTGGTCTTCGGCGGTGACGGCACGATCCTGCGCGGGCTCGGGCGCCTGCTCGGCACCCGGGTGCCCACGCTGGGGGTCAACTACGGCAACGTCGGCTTCCTCGCCAGTCTGCCGCGTGAGGGTTGGGAGGCCGGACTGCGGACCATCCTCACCGGGGACTATCGGGTCATCGAGCTGCTCACCGTGGACGTGCACGCCAACGGCGGGCGCTTCAGCGCGGTCAACGACGTCATCCTGAGCCGGGTCGCTCCGCGGCACGTCCTCCAGCTCGAGTACGAGGTCGCGGGGGTCACCGTCGGGCGGATGTTCTGCGACGGCCTCATCATCGCCTCGCCGACGGGCTCGACCGCCTACAACCTGTCGTGCGGCGGCCCGATCGTGGAGTGGAACGCCGGCGTCCTCGTGCTCAACTTCATCGCGCCGCATTCGCTCGGCTTCCGGCCCGTCGTCCTGCGGCCCGACCATGTGATCACGGCGCGCAACGTCTCGCCCCTGCAGGAGGCCGAGATCGTCGTCGACGGTGACTCTGTGGGTCGCCTGTGTTGCGGCGAGGAGGTCCGCGTCGCCGCCGGGTCTCAGGTCGCGCGGCTGCTCATGCAGAGTGAAGGCTCGTTCTACCAGAACGTCGAGGAGAAGCTCTTCGACCGTCGCGATGCTCGCTGAGCTCAGCATCGACGACCTCGTGCTGATCGCCGAGGCGCGACTCGAGTTCGCTCCGGGCCTCAACGTGATCACCGGTGAGACCGGCGCCGGCAAGAGCTTGCTGGCGCAGGCGATCGGTCTGCTCATGGGCCAGAAGGGCGGGGACGAACTGGTGCGTCCCGGGTCGGCGCGGGCGCTCGTCCAGGCGCTGTTCGAGAGCGGCGAGGACACCCTCGCGGTCGCCCGCGAGTTGCCGCACGGCGGCCGCTCTCGGGCGCGCATGGACGGGTTGCTGAGCTCGGCCGCCGCCGTGGAGGACGCATTGCGGCGGCGCCTTGCCTTCTACGGCCAGCTCGAGCACACGCGGCTGCTGCAGCTCGAGCGCCAGCTGGATCTGCTGGACGGCGCCGGCGCGGAGGCCATCGCGCCGTTGCGCCGCACCTACGACGGCCGCTTCACGCACGCCCGGGCGCTTACCCGCGAGCTCGAGGAGCTCCAGGGGGCGGGCCGCGACCGCGAGCGAGAGATCGACATGCTGCGCTACCAGGTGAGCGAGATCGAGGCGGCTGCGGTCGAGCCGGGCGAGGACGAGCGGCTCGCACTGGACCGCGAGCGCGCCCGGCACGCGGGCAAGCTGCTGGAGCGCGCCGGTGGAGCGCTCGCCCTGCTCGCGGGAGAGTCCGAAGGCGCCGCCCTGGACGCCGTGCGGGTCGCCCAGCGTCTCGTCGATGAGGCCGCGCTGCTCGACGAGAGCCTCGCGCCGCAGGCGGCGCGCCTGGGGGCCCTCACCGTGGAGCTGGACGACCTCGCGGCCGCGCTCCGCGACTATCTGGACGAGCTGGACGTCGACCCGGCGCGGCGTGACGCCCTCGAGATACGCTCCGACAAGCTGAGGACGCTCATGCGCAAGTACGGCGGCTCCGCCGATGAGGTGCTCGCCTTTCTCGACACGGCGCGTGCCCGGCTGACCGCCCTGGAGGAGTCCGGCGCCGATGCGGAGGCGCTCGTCGCCGCCGTCGAGAGCGCCCAGGAGGAGGCGCTGTCCGCGGCTCACGAGCTGAGCGACGCGCGAAGGCGTCTTGCTCCCGAGGTGGCGGCGCGCATCCAGGATGAGCTGCGCGGCCTCGCGATGCCGCACGCCACCTTCGCGGTCGAGGTGACGCCGCGCGGCACCGACTGGGCGGCGCTGGGGCCGAACGGACTGGACGACGTCGAGTTCGTCTTCGGCGCCAACCCGGGTGTGCCGGCGAGGCCCCTCCGCGAGACCGCGTCCGGGGGCGAGCTGTCGCGCGCCATGCTGGCGATCCGCGGCATCGTGACGCTCGGCGACGACGTGGAGACCCTGATCTTCGACGAGGTGGACACGGGGATCGGCGGGGTCACGGCGTCGGCGCTCGGCGAGCGGCTCGCGCGCCTGGCCGAGCGCCGCCAGGTGCTCTGCATCACCCATCTGCCGCAGGTGGCCGCCTTCGCCGAGCGGCAGTTCGCGATCGTGAAGGAGAGCGACCCCGGCGCGGGGACGACGGTGACCGTCGTGCGCCGGGTCGACGGCGATGAGCGAGTGGCGGAGCTCTGCCGGATGCTCGGCGCGTCGGCCGACGACGTGGCCGCGCGGAGCCACGCCGAGAGTCTTCTCGTCAGGGCTGCAGGCGGCGCGTGACCCGGGCGGCGCTGCTCCGCGAAGAGACGGCGTGACGGACGGCGCCGGCCCTCGCCCGCGCCTTGCGGCGCCTCGGGCCGGTGGTATACTTCGCCCCGTGATCCGTGGGCTCGCCGGGCATAGTGACGCGCCGGCCCGTCATCTACGAACGGGCGCGTATCCGGCCCCACAAAATCCCTCGTGCGACTGCAGCTCCGCCGTGCCCTGGCTGCGTCTCCTGGTGGGTGTGCCCAGGACGTTCTCCGGCGGGTGCTCTTGGGCGGACGCGGGCTGACACCAGGAGGGGGCGGGGCATGACCAAACACATCTTCGTGACCGGCGGCGTGGTCAGCGGGCTGGGCAAGGGTATCACCGCGGCGTCCGTGGGCCGGTTGCTCAAGATGCGCGGGCTCAAGGTCGCGAGCCAGAAGTTCGACCCGTACATCAACGTGGATCCGGGGACGATGAGCCCCTTCCAGCACGGCGAGGTCTTCGTGACCGAGGACGGCGCCGAGACTGACCTCGATCTCGGGCACTACGAGCGCTTCCTGGACGAGTTCGTGCAGCGCGACTCCAACGTGACCACCGGCGGCATCTACAACAGCGTCATCACCAAGGAGCGCCGCGGGGACTATCTGGGCGGCACCGTCCAGGTCATCCCCCACATCACGAATGAGATCAAGAGCCGCGTCCACCGTCTGGCGGAGAGCACCGCGGTGGACGTGCTCATCACGGAGGTGGGCGGTACCGTCGGCGACATCGAGAGCCTGCCGTTCCTCGAGGCCATCCGCCAGTTCCGCAACGACATCGGTCGCGACAACGTCCTCTACATCCACGTGACCCTGGTTCCCATGATCGGGGTCGTGGGTGAGCTGAAGACGAAGCCGACCCAGCACTCGGTCGCCGAGTTGCGCGAGATCGGCATCCAGCCGGACATCATCGTGGCTCGTTCGGAGGAGCCGCTGTCGCAGGGTATCCGCGAGAAGATCGCCTTGTTCTGCGACGTCGCTCCCGACGCCGTCGTCTCGGCGAGCGACGCGGACGACATCTACCGGGTGCCCTTGAACATGCACGACGAGAAGCTCGACGATCTCGTGGTGAGGATGCTTGGTCTCGAGTGCGGTCCGCCGGACATGACCGAGTGGGAGGCGCTGGTCGACCGCATCGACGCCTGCGACCGGCCGGTGACGATCGCCCTGGTCGGCAAGTACGTCCAGCTCCACGAGGCCTATCTCTCGGTCTGGGAGGCGCTGAAGCACTCGGCCATCCACCACGGGCGCAAGCTCGACCTGCTGTGGATCGACTCCGAGGATCTCACCGCGGCCGGCGTCGTGGAGCGGCTTTGCCGGGCCGACGGCGTGATCGTCCCCGGCGGCTTCGGCCAGCGGGGCATCGAGGGCAAGATCGAGGCGATCAGGTACTGCCGCGAGGCGCGCGTGCCGTTTCTCGGCGTCTGCCTGGGGATGCAGTGCGCGGTGGCGGAGTTCGCGCGCCACGTGTGCGGCATGGACGGCGCCGACTCGACCGAGTTCGATCCCGGCACGGCGTACCCGGTGATCGATCTCCTGCCGGAGCAGAAGGACATCGCCGACATGGGCGGTACGATGCGTCTCGGCGCTTCGCACGTGAAGCTCGTCCCCGGGACGAGAGCCCAGGCCGCCTACGGGGTGGACGAGGTGTGGGAGCGGCACCGGCACCGCTACGAGGTCAACAACGACCTGCGGCCCCGGCTCGAGGCGGCGGGACTCGTGGTGAGCGGTACGACGCCGGACGGCCGCCTCGTGGAGATCTGCGAGCTCGCGGACCACCCCTGGTTCGTCGCCTCGCAGTTCCACCCGGAGTTCAAGTCGCGGCCGACCCGTCCGGCGCCTCTCTTCCGCGAGTTCGTGGGCGCGGCGGCCCGGCTGCGCAGCGAGCGCGACGACGAGCTGGAGGATGTGTGCACGCCGACGTAGACGAACTGCGCGACCTCTTCGTGCGGCTCGCCGGCATTGCCTCGCCGACCGGCGCCGAGCGCGAGATGGCCGACGCCGTCAAGGACTTCGTCACCGGCGTCGGCCTGGACGTCGTCGAGGACGACACCGCCTCGGTCACGGAGTGCGGGTGCGGCAACCTGCTCGTTCGCGCCCCGGGACGCGGCGCCGGGACCTGCGTCGCCCTGTGCGCCCATCTCGACACGGTGCCGGTGCACGCCGCTCCGCGTGTCGTCGTCGAGAACGGCGTCGTGCGCAGCGACGGCGAGACCGTGCTGGGCGCCGACGACAAGGCGGCGGTCGCCGTTCTCCTCCTGCTCGCTCGCGATCTCGCGGCCGAGCCGCCGGCTCTTGGGGTGGAGCTCCTGTTCACGGCCGGTGAGGAGGAGGGGCTGCTCGGCGCCAAGGCGTTCGACATCACCGCCCTTGCCGCGCCGTTCGTGTTCGTCCTCGACAGTGAGGGCGCGCCGGGCACGATCATCACCGGCGCGCCGAGTCAGAAGTCCGTCGACGCTGAGTTCCTTGGGCAGTCCGCGCACGCCGGCATCGAGCCGGAGCGAGGGCGAAGCGCCATCGTGGCCGCGGCGCGCGCCGTCGCCGCGATGCGTCTCGGACGCATCGACAAGGAGACGACGGCCAACGTCGGGCTCATCGAAGGCGGGAGTGCGTCGAACGTGGTGGCCGACCGCTGTGTCGTGCGCGGCGAGGCCCGCAGCCGGGACTCGGCCAAGATGGCGGCGCAGGCCGGGCAGATGGTCGACGCCATCACACTGGCGGCCTCGGAGTGCGGGGTGGACGTTGAGATCGACGTTCGCGAGGCCTATCAAGGGTACCGGCACGACGAAGACGGCCCGCTCCTGCGGGTCGCCGCTGCGGCGGCGACCGACGCCGGACTCACGCCACGGTTCGTGGACGGAGGCGGCGGCTCCGACAGCAACGTGTTCAACGCGCGCGGCCTGCCGGCGGCGACCCTGGGCGTGGGGTTCGAGCATCTCCATTCCCCACGCGAGTCGATGAGGCTCGACCGTCTGGTCGAGTTGTATGCTCTGGCAGGCGCCGTTGTGCGTGTCGCCGGGGCGCCGGCCGCGTAGCGGCCGGGGAGCCGGCGCGTGACGGCCCGGACGGCGGCACGGGATCGCGCGGGATCGGCGGACGACCCCATGATCCTCGAGTTCCTGGAGTACGTGCGCTACGAGCGGGGGCTGAGCCCGAACACGGTGACGGCCTACGCACGCGATCTCGCTCGCTTGCAGGACTTTCTTGGTGCTCGGGGAGTCACACCGGCGGGCGCCTCCGAGGACGACGTGCGCGATTTCTTCTCCGGGACCGGTGGTGACGGCGCGGCCGCGAGCGTCGCGCGACGCACCGCGGCCGTGCGCGCGTTCTACGCCTATCTCGTGCGAGAGGGCCGGCGCGACGACGACCCGGCGGGGCGCTTGCGCACGCCGAGGCGGCCGCAGGACCTCCCCCGGGTCCTCTCGGTGGAGGAGGTCGAACAGGTCCTGGCCGCCGTGGTCCCTACGACCGCGCTGGGTCAGCGCGACCTCGCGGCGCTGGAGCTGCTGTACGGCTGCGGGCTTCGCGTGAGCGAGTTGCTGGGGCTTCGCGAGGGAGACGCCGACGTGGAGGGCGGCCTGGTCCGGTGCGTCGGCAAGGGGGACAAGGAGCGGGTGGTCCCGATGGGCGCGGCTGCGGGGGCGGCCCTCAGCCGCTACGTCGGCGACGGCCGCCGCGTGCTGCTGCGCGGGCGTCGCCGCCCGGAGCTGATCCTGAACGCGCGAGGAGGGCCGCTCACGAGGCAGGGCTTCGACTATGTGCTGCGGCGCGTGTTGAAGCGTGCCGACATGCTGGGTGCGGCGAGCGCGCACACGTTCCGGCACTCCTTCGCGACGCACCTGCTGGCGGCCGGTGCCGACCTGCGCAGCGTGCAGGAGATGCTCGGCCACGCCGACGTGGCCACGACGCAGTTGTACACTCATGTGACCGTCGAGCACCTGCGCGAGGTCTTTCTGGAGACGCATCCTCGCGCACGCCGGCGCGGGACGAGAAAGGACGAGGGATGACACGGGTGTTCGTGTGCGTGCTGGATGGGTGCGGCGCCGGGGAGCTTCCCGATGCCGCGGACTACGGGGACGAGGGTTCGAACACCCTTCAGCACGTGATCGAACGGACGGGTGTGGACCTGCCGAATCTCGCCGGGCTGGGGCTGGGCGAGGTCGTCGATCTGCGGCTGGGGGCGCCGCGCCGGGAGGCGACCTACGGTCGCCTCCTTGAGCGCGGCGCCGGCAAGGACACGACCACAGGGCACTGGGAGATGATGGGCGTGGTCCTCGAGCGCCCCTTCCCGACCTATCCGGAGGGTTTTCCGCCCGACGTGATCGAGTCCTTCGAGCGCCTGACCGGCCGGCGGGTGCTCTGCAACCGGCCGGCCTCCGGGACCGCCATCATCGAGGAACTGGGGGATGAGCACGTCGCCACCGGCCGGCCGATCGTGTACACGTCCGCCGACTCCGTCTTCCAGATCGCCTGCCACGAGGATGTGGTCCCCGTGTCGCAGCTCTATGAGTGGTGTGCAGGGGCGCGGCGACTGCTGCGCGGCGAGCATGCGGTCGGACGCGTGATCGCGCGTCCGTTCGACGGAGCGTCCGGTCACTATGCGCGCACGCCGCGGCGGCGCGACTACTCCCTGACGCCGCCGGGGCCGACCTACCTCGATCTCCTGCGGGAGCGGAGTGTCCCTGTCGTCGGCGTCGGCAAGATCGGCGAGATCTTCGTGCAGCGAGGCGTCGATGTGGACGATCACACCACCGACAACACGGCCGGGATCGCCGCCTGTACCCGTCACCTGAAGGAGATGGAGCACGGTCTGTTGTTCGCCAACCTCGTGGACTTCGATTCGGTCTGGGGGCACCGCAACGACGTCTCCGGATTCGCCGGGGGGTTGGAGGCCGTCGACGCGGCACTGCCTGCCTGGGAGGATCTGCTGGGTCCGGACGACGTGCTCATGCTGTGCGCCGACCACGGGGTCGACCCCACGACGCCGAGCACCGACCACTCACGCGAGTACTCACCGCTGCTGGCGCTCGGCCTGTCTCCGGGCAGGTACGACGGCGCCCAGGAGGACGTGGGCGCGACGGCGTTCGCTCGTCTCACCGGCGACTCTCCACCGCTGGCCGGCGGGGTGATCGGCCGATGACGACGCCGGCGACCGCGGCTCTGCGGCGCCTGGCGGACTGGCGCCCGCAGGCGGCGGTCGTGTTCGGCTCCGGCCTGGCGGCGCTTCCGCAGGATGCCGTCCTGGTGGACGAGCTGCCCTACGACAGTCTCGGCTGGCCGGCGCCGTCGGTCCCCGGTCACGGCAGCGTCGTGCAGCTCGTGCGCGTGCCCGGCGGCCCCGGCGAGGGGCTGCGGCTCGCTCTGGCCTGCGGTCGGGTGCACGCCTACGAAGGCTGGAGCGCCGAGCGGCTGGAGGCCGCGGTCCGAAGCCTCGCCGGACTGGGTGTCCGGCGGCTGGTGCTGGCCAACTCGTGCGGCGACCTGCGGGCGGAGCCCGGCTCGGGCGACGTGGTCGTCTGCGAGGAAGTCGTGGACCTGCAGGCCCCACCGGCGACGGAGGAGCCGCCGCGCCTCCCGGTGTGCCCGCGGCTCGCGTGCGAGCGTGTCGCGGACGCCATGCGCGGGTCGTGGCGTGTGCGCACGGGCAGGTACGTCTCCGTGTGCGGCCCGCAGTTCGAGACGCCGGCCGAGGTGGCGTGGCTGCGGGGTCACGGCGACGTGGTGGGGATGTCGGCCGTTCCGGAGGTTCGCGCCGCCCGGGCGACCGGCGTAGAGTGCTGTCTTCTGGCGCTGGTCGCCAATGTGGCGGCCGCGGCCGGCTCGCACGGCGATGTGCTGGCCGCCTCCGGCCGCCTTGGGGAGCGTCTGGCGGCGGTGCTGACCGAGGTGGTCCTGGCACGCTGGCCGGATCTTGGGCCAGGGGCGAGCGAGGGGGGGTGACGCAGTGGATTTCGTGCACGACGTGATCGCCCGCAAGCGCGACGGCGTGGAGCTCGACGACGCCCGCATCCGTGCGTTCGTGGACGGTGTCGTGAGCGGCGCCGTGCCGTCGTATCAGGCGAGCGCGCTTCTCATGGCGATGGTGCTGCGCGGCCTGACCGACGCCGAGACGGTGAGCCTTGCCAGGGCGATGGTGGACAGCGGCAAGGTCCTCGACCTCGCCGTGCTGCGTCGGCCGGTGCTCGACAAGCACTCCAGCGGCGGCGTCGGTGACAAGGTCACGCTGGTGCTCGCGCCGCTGGTCGCGGCGTGCGGCGCGATCTTCGGCAAGATGTCGGGTCGTGGCCTCGGTCACACCGGCGGGACGCTCGACAAGCTGGAGTCGATCCCGGGGTTCAAGGTGCAGCTCCCACAGGGCGATTTCCTGCGGCAGCTCGAACGCATCGGCGTGGCTGTGGTGAGCCAGAGCGAGCGGCTGGTGCCGGCCGACCGGCTACTCTATGCGCTGCGCGATGTCACGGCGACGGTGGACTCCGACGGGCTCATCGCCGCCAGCATCATGGCCAAGAAGGTGGCGAGCGGAACGTCCGCCGTCGTCCTCGACCTCAAAGTGGGGAGGGGGGCGTTCATGGCGGACCGCGAGCACGCGCGCGAGCTGGGCAGGCTCTGCGCCCTCATCGGTGATGCGTACAGCCTGCCGACGACCTGCATCTACACCGCCATGGATGCGCCGCTGGGCCGTGCGGTCGGCAATCGTCTGGAGGTCGAGGAGGCGTGGCAGGTCCTGTGCGGCGAGGGTCCGGCGGATGTGCGCGAGGTGACGCTGACCCTGGCCGCCGAGCTGCTGCCGCTCGCCGACCTCGGCTGGTGCAGGGAGGAGGCCAGGGCGCAGGCCGAGGCGGCGCTGGGCGACGGGCGCGCCGCCGAGCACTTCGAGCGCTGGTGCTACGTACAGGGCGGGCGCTGGCGGCCGGGCGAGTTCCAGCGCCTTGCCGGGGAGGAGGCGAAGGCGTCGCGGGACGGCTTCGTCGCCGCGATCGACGCCCGTGTGGTGGGCCGCTCGGCGCAAATCGCCGGCGCCGGCCGCCGGACCGTGGACGACGGCGTGGATGCGTCCGCGGGCGTGGTGCTGGAGCGCTCGGTCGGCGACCGGGTGAGCGCCGGCGACGTCCTGGCGGCCGTGTTCTCGCGGGATCCCGCGCGGCGCCGGCAGGCGGGCGCTGTTCTCGAGGAGGCGTTCACGATCGAGGAGGACGTCCCGGCGCCGCGGTCCGTCGTGCTGCCGGGAGAGTAGAGTCGTTCCCGGCGGCCGCGTCAGTCGGCAGGCTCGCTCTGGGTGAGTCCGCGGCGCGACCGGTGGACGGCGTACAGGCGGGCCCCGAGGACCTGGCCCGCCACGGCGGCGAGCAGCATGAAGGGGACGAACCACCAGCCGAGGCCGAACGCGAGGCGCATGAGGACGACCAGCGGGATCGGCAGGTGGATCGCGAGGAACCACTGCCACGAGAAACGGGCGGTGGTGGCGCGGTAGGCGCCGAACGGCAGGTTGATGCCGACGGCGATGATGGCGGCGAGTGTCTCTGCTTCGAGGTGTGTCATGCGGCATTTGGTGCGTCGCTACCGACAGTATAGGGCAACGCCGGTCGTGGCGTCTGGGTACGACCGTGCGTCCGCGGCGCCCTGCGGCGGGACGTCGCCGTGAGAGTGATCGCCGGCGCCTGGCGCGGCCGTCCCCTGCGCGCACCGGCCGGCCGGGCCACCCGCCCGACCTCGGACCGCGTCCGCGAGGCGATCTTCGACGTGCTGCTCGCGCTCCCAGAGCTCCGTGGGGTCGTCGCGGTGTCGGCGGCTGGCGGACCGCAGGGACCCGCCGGACCGGGCGAGGAGGCGGGGGGTGTCTCCGCCGGACCGTTGGCCGGCCATCGGGTCCTCGACCTCTTCGCCGGAAGCGGCGCGCTCGGTATCGAGGCGCTGTCCCGGGGAGCTGCCGGCTGCACGTTTGTGGAGTCCTCCGCACCGGCGGTACGCACCCTGCGCGGCAATCTGGAGCGCCTGGGAGTCACGGTGGCGAGACCGGTCGGGGCGCCGCCCGACTCGGTCGTCGTGTTCGCGACCGAGGCGCGGCGAGCCCTGCAGGCTGACGCTCGCCGTGACCCGAGGTATACTCTCGTCTTTGCGGACCCGCCGTACGACCGGTACGAGCAGGTCCGGCCCGTCCTCGCAAAGTCGCTCGGACGGCTGCTCGCTCCGGGCGCGGTCGTCGTCATCGAGACCGGCGCCGGCACGACGACCGGGCTTCCCTGGCGCGTCGTGCGGGAGAAACGGTACGGCGACACGCGCGTGACGGTCCTCGTGGCCGGCGCGGCTGGTGGAATGAGCCGCGGCGGGCGCTGACCGGCCGGCCGGCTGAGGAGGAGAGGTACTGATGCCGCGCAACGTGACCGCCATCTGCCCGGGGACGTTCGACCCGGTGACGGTCGGCCATCTCGACATCATCAGGCGAGGTGCGGCGAAGTTCGGCCGCGTCGTCGTCGGCCTCATCGAGGTGCCGCAGCGCAAGTCGCCGCTCTTCACGCCGGACGAGCGCGAGGCGTTCCTGCGGGAGGCGCTCGCCGGCGAGGAGAACATCGTCGTCGACCGTTTCAACGAGCTCGTGGTCGAGTTCGCCTGCCGGTGGGACGCCCACGTCATCCTCAAGGGGCTGCGTGCCATCTCGGATTTCGAGTACGAGTTCGCCATGGCGCAGTTGAATAGGAAGCTGGCGCCCGACATCGAAACTGTGTTCATGATGGCATCACCCGGGCACAGCTTCCTCAGCTCGAGTGGGGTCAGGGAGATCGCCGCATTCGGGGGCTCCGTCGCGGACCTGGTTCCTCCGGCCGTCGCGCGTCGCCTGGCGGAGATCTACCCGCCGAAAGAAGGGTGCAAGTAAGCGGCCTCGAGCGGAGAGCGGCGAGATCACACGACACAGCAGGCCACCCAAGGAGGGTCGCTGAGTATGGACGTCCTGGTTCTTATCGACAAGCTGGATGACATCATCCACAACGCGCGTTCGGTCCCACTCACCGACAGCGTCATGATCGACCGCGAGGAGATCTACGACATCCTCGACCAGATGCGCTCGACGATCCCCGAGGAGATCAAGCAGGCGCGCTGGATCGTGAAGGAACGCCAGGAGATGCTCTCGGAGGCCAAGCAGGAGGCCGATCGGGTGCTCGCCGAGGCCCAGGAGCGCGCCGACCGGCTCGCGACCGACACGGAGATCGTCAGGCTGGCCGAGAAGAACGCCCAGCAGATCATGGAAGACGCCCGCGAGCGTGAACGTCAGGTCCGTCTGGGCGCCGAGGACTACGCCGACGAGGTGCTCGGCAACCTCGAGATCAACCTCGACAAGTTCCTGGCCGCGGTGCGGCGCGGGCGCGAGCGCCTGCAGGGTCGCGGCACGGACGACCAGCTGCAGCCGTAAGCACGCCGTCCCGGCATCACGTGCCCTCGATCCGGTGACCCGGCGGTTCGACCTTCGCTCCCTGCGCTTCGGCGAGGCGAGTGAGACCTGGCGCAGTCTGCCGGTCGAGTTCCCGTCGCTCGTCTTCGGTGGCCTCGACTACGAGGTCCCGGACGGCGTCGTGGACGCGCACCTCACGGTGGCCCGCGTCGGCGAGAACCTCACCTTGACGCTGACCGTGGAGACGACGTTGCTCGGACCGTGCCAGCGATGCCTCTGTGACGCCACGATCCCGGTGGAGGCGAGGGGGGTCGAGTACGCCCGCCACGGGGAGTCCGAGGGCGATGAGGACGCGGAAGCGTACGTCGACCACAACCAGGTCGATCTCGAGCGCTGGGTGCGCGATATCGTGGTGGAGGCGCTCCCGGAGAAACTGCTGTGCGGAGACGGTTGTCTGGGCCTCTGTCCCGTGTGCGGCGTGGACCTCAACGCCGATCCGGGGCACCGGCACGAGGAGGCATGAGGCTCGGCCATGTGGTACAGTTCCGTGTCTGATTGACCCGAGGAGAAGATCCCATGCCGGTACCCAAGAAGAAGACCTCCCAGCGGCGTCGCGACCAGCGCCGGTCGCAGCAGAAGCTTGTCGTCGAGACGGCCAGCGTCTGCCCTCAGTGCAAGAGCCCCAAGCTGCCGCATCGCGCCTGTCCGAACTGCGGCACGTACAAGGGTCGCGAGGTCATCGTCCTCGACGCGGACTGATCCGCGCGGGGGCGGGCGATGCTGAAGTCGCTCTACATCGCCTCCACCCAGGGCAGCGGCGGCAAGACCACGATCGCCGTTGGCCTCTGTCTCGCGCTGCGTAGACGCGGACTCGCGGCGGGGTACTTCAAGCCGGTCGGTACGCTGGCGGCGCACGCCGACGGCGTGCTGCTCGATGAGGACGCCGAGTTCGTGGCCGGGGTCCTCGAGCTCGAGGACGAACTCACCGACATCTGCCCGGTCGTCCTCGACGAGGACGCTCTCCACGACGTGCTCGCCGGCTCCGAGGTCGACGCCATGAGCCGCGTGGTCTCGGCGTACGAGCGCGTGAGCAGAGGCAAGGACCTCGTCGTGTGCGAGGGCCTGGGCGAGATCTGGCAAGGCCGCTTCCTGCGCACCAGCGGCGCCGAGGTCGTCGCCGAGCTTGACCTGCGCACCCTGCTGGTCGCCAAGTTCGCCGGTGCGCGGCTGCTCGACGACATCATCTACGTGAAGGACGCCCTCAAGGAGCACCTCCTGGGCGTCCTCTTCAACATGGTCCCCGAGTCGCGACTCGCGCTGGTGCGCGACGAGTACGTCCGGTTCCTCGCCAAGAGCGACATCGCGAGCTACGGCGCTCTCGCCTCGAGCAGTGCTCTCTCGGCGGTCTCCGTCGGCGAGATCCTGGACGCCCTCGAGGGCACCTACGTCTGCGGGGAGCGCTACGGTGACCGGTCGGTGGAGACGTACATGATCGGCGCCATGAGTCCGGAGCACGCCCTGCGATATTTCCAGCTCACGCCGAACAAGGTCGTCATCGTGGGGGGAGACCGCGCCGAGATCATCCTGGCGGCGCTGGAGACTCCCACGGTGGCGGTGGTGCTCACCGGCAACTACGTGCCGAGTCCGGCGGTCCTCGAGCGCGCCGAGGAGCGCGGCGTCGCCCTGGTGTCCGTCGAGAGCGACACCGTCACCGCCGCCGACCGGATGCGTCGGCTCTTCGGCCGGCTGCGCGTCCAGGAGCGCTCCAAGATCGACCTGATCGGCGAGCTCATCGACCAGGCCGTGGACGTCGATCGCCTGGTGGACGACCTGCGGGCATGAACGCGTCGAAGAAGCGTCCGTACACCTCGCCGCACACGGTCACCGCGGCGTGGAGCGCCCTGACCGACGACCGTGTGGTGCGAGTGGCTGTCGACGCGGCCGGGGGCGACAATGCACCCGAGGAGATCGTCAAGGGCGCGCTCGACGCCGCCGGGCCGCAGCTCCACATCGTCTTCGTCGGCGACGAGCCGCGCGTGCGCGCGCTGCTGCCGGAGGGCGTGCAGAACGTGAGCGTCGTGCACGCCCCGGAAGTGATCGGCTACGAGGAAGAGCCGGCGACGGCGGCGCGCGCCAAGACCGGGTCGAGCATCGTCGTCGGCCTGAAGATGGTGCACGCCGGCGAGGCCCACGCGTTCGTGAGCGCCGGCAACACGGGCGCCGTGGTCGCGGCCAGCGTCCTCTACGTGCGTCGCATCCCCGGGGTCAAGCGACCGGCGATCTGCACCATCATGCCGGCGATGCCCGCCCCGGTCGCGTTTCTCGACGTCGGCGCGAACGCCGAGGTCCGCGCGGAGTTCCTGCGACAGTTTGCGATCATGGGCCAGGCGTTCGCTCGTGCTGTCATGGGTATCCCGGAGCCCACCGTCGGCCTGCTGAGCATCGGCGAGGAGCCCACCAAGGGTACCCCGGACGTCATCGAGGCACACCGGCTCATCGCCTCAGACGAGCGCGTCGCCCGGTTCTACGGCAACATCGAGGGCCGCGACATCATGAACCGGCTCGTGGACGTCATCGTCACCGACGGGTTCACCGGCAACGTGGGCCTGAAGACCATCGAAGGCTCCGCCAAGGCGATCGTGGGCGCGCTGCGCGCCACCATCATGTACAACCTGCAGACCAAGCTCGGCGGTCTCCTGCTGCAGAAGGAACTGCAGGTGCTCAAGGACGCGCTCAACCCCGAGGAGTTCGGCGGGGCTCTGCTTGTCGGCATGAACGCGCCGGTGGTCATCGCGCACGGGAACTCGAAGGCCCGCGGCATCGCCCAAGCCGTGCGCATGGGCCGTCGGGGCGCAGTCAGCGACCTGCTGCCCTCCATCGCGCGGGAGCTTGGGACCGAGCCCGGCACAGTGTAGACTCACGCAAACTCGCCCGGAGGTTCGCCAGATGACCCGTGAAGAAGTGTTCGAGCACGTCAAGGGTATCCTCGTCGAGACCCTGAGCGTCGATGAAGACAAGGTCACCATGGAAGCTCGCTTCCAGGAGGACCTCGAGACCGATTCCCTCGACCTGGTCGAGCTCGTCATGACCATGGAAGAGAAGTTCGGGATCAAGATCACCGACGAAGAGGCCGCGCAGATCAAGACGGTCGGCGACGCGGTGGATTTCGTCATGAAGCGGGCCGACGCCTAGTCAGGTCATCCCGCAGGGGGGCGACGAGGGGGTGTCTCCTGGAGATCGGGAGGCGTCCCCTCGTCGTCGTGTGAGACAGTGACGAACCGACTCCTCACCCTCGCCGAACAGCTCGATCAGGCCACCATCCGTCAAGTGTTCACGCACACCTCGTGGGCGCCTGACCGGGTGCGGTCGTACGAGCGTCTCGAGTTTCTCGGCGACAGCGTGCTCAGCTTGTGCATCACGACCGAGCTGTACCGCCGGTATCCGGAGTTCGCCGAGGGGCATCTGGCGCGGCTGCGTGCCTACATCGTGAGCCGTGCCACCTGTGCGCGCGTGGCGACAAGGCTGGGTCTGGGGAAGCTCATGCGCCGGTACGCCGGCGGCGGCGCCGACGGCGGCGACGCGGCGCAGTTGCAGGGTAACCAGAACGTTCTCGCCGACCTCACCGAGGCGCTGATCGGCGCCGTGTACGTGACCTTCGGGTACGAGGCGGTGCGGCCGGCCGTCGTCGAGGTCTTCGACGAGCACATCCGCTTCGCCGAGAGCAGCTACATCGACCACAAGACCGAGCTTCAGGAGCACCTCGCCCGGGACGGTCAGTCGGTGGGCTACCGGGTCGTCGGCTACAGCGGCCCGCCGCACGATCGGGAGTTCGAGATCGAGGCCATGGTCGACGGAGAGACGCTCGGGCGGGGCTTCGGCACGAGCAAGAAGCGTGCCGAGCAGGAGGCGGCCTCCGAGGCGCTCGCCGAGCTTCAGGTGCGCGCCCGGCGCGGCGCCCGGCGCGCGCGGCTCCGGGGCCGCCGCTCGCGGCGGCCGGATGAGTCTCCGGGATCCGGCGACGCCGCCGCGCCCGACGACGCCGCGACCGGGGCGGGCTGAGCGTGTATCTCAAGTCCCTGCGCCTCAAGGGCTTCAAGTCGTTCCCCAGGCAGACGGAGCTCGCCTTCGAGCCCGGGGTCGGAGTCATCATCGGGCCGAACGGCAGCGGCAAGAGCAACCTGGCCGACGCGGTCATCTGGGCGCTGGGCGAGCAGAGCCCGAGCACGGTGCGCGGCTCGTCGATGCAGGATGTGATCTTCGCCGGCAGCGACGGCCGCCGCGCCAGCGGCAGCGCCGAGGTGGAGCTGACGTTCGACAATGCTGACGGGTCGTTGCCACTGCCGACCCCGGAGGTGGCGGTCGCCCGCCGGGTCGCTCGTGACGGCTCGTCGCACTACTCGATCAACCAGTCGCCGTGCCGGCTCACCGACATCGTCGAGCTGATGGCCCAGGTCGGGCTGGGCAAGGAACTGCACTCGATCATCGGCCAGGGCAAGGTGGAGTCCTTCCTCGCCGGCAAGCCGGAGGACCGCCGCAGCCAGATCGAGGAGGCGGCGGGTCTGGGAGCGTACAAGCGCCGTCGCGATCGCTCCGAACACAAGCTGCGCGAGGTACGGCGGAATCTGGAACGCGCCGTCCTGCTCGAGCGAGAGGTGGGGTCGCAGCTCACGCCGCTGCGTCGTCAGGCGACGGCGGCCGAGCAGCTCCGCGCCGTCGAGACCGAGGCCGCGGAGGTCAAGGGCCGGGTGCTGAGCGGTGACGTTGCCGCGGTCGACGCGGAGCTGACCGCGCAGCACGCGAAGCTCGAGGCGGTGGAGGCAGGGCGCGCCCGGGCCGACCAGGGCATCGCCCGGGTCGCCGAGGCGCGCGCCGCCGAGGAAGAGGCGTTCACGCGGCGGCTCGCCGAGCGGGAACGCCGGGCCCGGCGCCTGCTGCGCGCCCGCGTCCTCGACGGCCGTCTCGAGAGCGGCAGGCGGCTCGCCGAGCAGCGGTTGAACCTGCTGGACGAGGTGGAACGCGCTTCTCGCGCCGAGCGCGAGCGCCTGGTCGCGGAGCTGGCGGGACGGCCGGAAGAATCCGCCGCCGATCCGTGGCCGGATGAAGAGCGGCGACTGGCCGCCGAGCTGGATGCGGCGGACGCCGACCATGCGGCCGTCAGCGGCGAACTCGGCGCCGCCGGGGAGGTCCTCGCCGAGCGCAGGACGGCTCTCGACCGCCTGGTTGTGCGGCGGGAGAGCGCGCTGGCCGCGTCGGCGCGGCTGGGGCGCCGCAGGGAAGCGCTCGCCGGTGAGCAGGCGCGACTCTCAGCACAGCACGTGGCGCTTCAGGAAGAGGCCGCCGGCAAGGTCGGGGAGGAGCGGGGGCTGGCGGCGGCCGAGGCCACGGCGCGCGACGCGCTTGCGAAGGCTGCGGCCGCGGCAGCGGCGCAGGCCGACGCGGCCGCCGCGGCCGGGCGCGCCGCCTCCGCGGCGGAGGACGCCCACCGGGCGGCGCTTGGGGAGCGTCGCGCGGTGGAGGCCGAGATCGAGCACCTGCGGGCGGCGCTGCGCGATCTCCAGGATGTGGCCGGCGACGTGCTCGAGGTGGCCGGTGACTACCCTGGAGCCGTGTCGCTGGCGGCGAACGTCGCCTGTGAACCCGGCTACGAACGCGCTCTCGCGGCGGCTCTGGCGCAGATCTCGGGTGCGCTGGCCGTTCCCGGCGGGGTGGATCACTGGTCGCTGCTGGAGGCTCTGAAGCGGGCCGGCGTCGGGCTGGCGCGCCTGGTGCTGCCGCAGGCTCATCGGCGACCGGCGGTCGCGTTTCCCGGCGCCGCCCCGCTGGCCGACAAGGTGAGCTTCGGCGAGCACGACGAGCTCGCGGGGGCGCTCGCCGACGTCGTGATCGTCGATGACCTGCGCGCGGTGCCGGACGGGTTCTCCGGGCTCGCCGTGACTCGCGAGGGGGAGTACTACCGGCCGGCGGAGGGACAGATCGGGCTCGCCGGCGGCGTGCCCGCGGCGTTGCTGCTCGAGCGGCGTGCGACGCTCGAGCGACTCAGCGAGAAACTCGACGCTCTCGTCGCGAGAGAGCTTCGGGAAGAGGCCGCCGTCGCCGGCGCCCGCCAAGACTGGGAGGATGCCCGGGCCGCCGCCGCGGCCGCCGCGGCCGACGAGCGTGAGGCGCGCATCGCAGCGGAGAGCGCCGAGAGGGAGCTCAAGAACGTCGGCGCGAGGATGCGTGATCTCGAGGATGTAGTGCGGCGTGACGCGCGGGCGTTGGAGGGCATCGCCGCGGAGCTGGCGGAGGCCGCGGCCGGAGGTGAGGCGGCCGACGAGGATGCGGCCGCGGTACTGCTGCAGGCCGAGCAGGCCAGGCCGGGCGTGGACGAGGCGGAGGCCGCGTTGCGCGAGTGTGAGGCGCGGCACACGGCTTCGCTGGCGATGGTGACGCGCCGCCGCGTCGAGCTCGAGGAGCGTCGCGCGGCTGCCGCGCGGGCGGAGGAGCAGCGTGAAGCCGCCCGTCGCCGGAGCGCGGCGGACCGGGCGCGTCTGGAGGAGCTGGAGAGGCGGCTGACGGAGGTGCCGGAGGCGCGGGGCGCCTGTGCGGGCCTGGAGGCGCGGGCCGCCGCGCTGCGGGCGCACTCCACGCGGCTCATCGCCCTGCTCGATACCGATGACGACGAGGACGCGGGGCCCGACCGCGGCGAGCTGCGCCGTCTGGCCGACGACGAGGCTGCGCTGCGTCGCGAGCTGCAGGAAGCCGGCGAACTGCACACGGCGGGGCAGGTGGCTCTGGCGCGTCTCGAGGACCGTCGGGCGGAGCTTGCCGCCAGCCTGGAAGAGGTGAGCGAGCAGCTCGACCAGGCCGGGTTCGTGCCGCCGGCCGACGAGGAGGAGGCCGCGCGCCTCCGCGAGCGCCTGGAGCGACTCGAGCGACGCCGTGAGCGCATCGGCCCCGTCAATCCGCTCGCCGAGGCCGAGTGCGCGGAGCTGGCCGAGCGGGCGACCTTCCTGCGCGAGCAGCGACGCGACCTCGAGAAGTCGATCGACGACCTGGAGTCGCTCATCAAGGAGCTCACGGCGCAGGTGGATGCGGAGTTCGCGGCCACGTTCGAGGCCGTGCAGGAGCAGTTCGGTCACATGGTCGCTCTGCTGTTCCCCGGCGGCCGTGGGGCGCTGAAGCTGATCGACCCGGACGAGGATCACCCACTCGGCGGCGTCGGCGTCGAGGTGAAGCCGGCCAAGAAGCTCGGCAAGCGGCTGCAGCTGCTCTCTGGCGGGGAGCGCGCGCTCGTGGCGATTGCGTTCCTGATGGCGCTCGTGCTGGCGCGGCCGTGCCCGTTCTACATCCTGGATGAGATCGAGGCGGCGCTCGACGATGTGAACATCGGCCGCCTCGTCAAACTGCTGCGGGATTACCGCAAACGCACGCAGTTCGTCATCATCACGCACCAGAAGCGCACGATGGAGGCGGCCGACGTGCTCTACGGCGTGACGATGGGTCCGGACGGCGCGTCCCAGGTAGTGAGCGCGCGGATGGCGGAGGAGGAGATCGAGCGCGAGGAGCGCGAGAAGCGGAAGGACCGGCCGGCGGCGCCGGCAGGGTAACGCGGCCGGCCGGGCCGGCCGCCGTCGCACGGACAGGAGTCGGGGTCAGGTGGAGTGGCACGAGGTGTTCAAGGGCGTCGACGAGACGGAGATCCCGGCGGCGGTCATCGAAGAAGAAGCGCGTGAGCGCAGGGGCCTCTTCGGCCGCCTGCGCCGGAACCTCGGTAAGGCGCGGGGGGCCGTCGTCGGCGGCCTGAAGAGCGCGGTCTATGTGGGCGTCGACCGGCGCCTCTACGAGCAGGTGGAGGAACTGCTGATCGCCGCCGACGTGGGTGTCGACGGCACGATCAAGGTCGTGGACGAGCTCGAGCGCCGCTGTACGGCGAGGAAGATCGAGGCGCGGGAGCCCTTTCAGGAGGAGCTCGCCCAGGTGGTCGCCGAGGTGCTGCGCCCGGAGGATCCCGAGCGCCAGCGGATCGACGTCACGAACCGGCCGACGGTCATCCTGATGGTCGGCGTGAACGGCACCGGCAAGACCACGACCATCGGCAAGATCGCCTGGCGACTCAAGGAGATGGGGAAGACGCCGCTGATGGTCGCCGGCGACACGTTCCGGGCCGCGGCCGTCGAGCAGCTGAACGAGTGGGCACGGCGCGTGGGCTGCGAGATCGTCAAGCAGGCGGAAGGCGGCGACCCCGCGGCGGTCGTCTACGACGGGGTCGCCGCCGCGCGGTCCCGTGGCGCCGACGTGGTGCTCATCGACACGGCCGGGCGTCTGCACACGCAGATCAATCTCATGCGTGAGCTCGAGAAGGTGCGCCGGGTCATCGAGAAGCAGCTGCCCGGCGCCCCTCACGAGACGCTGCTCGTGCTCGACGCGACGACCGGCCAGAACGGCCTGCGCCAGGCGCAGGAGTTCAAGCAGGCCGTGGATGTGACCGGCGTCGTGCTCACCAAGCTCGACGGCACCGCCAAGGGCGGCATCGTGGTCGCCATCCACGAGACCCTCGGCATCCCGATCAAGCTCATCGGTATCGGGGAGAAGCTGGAGGATCTGCGCCCGTTTGAGGGCGACGTCTTCGCGCGCGCCATCTTCGGCGCCGATGAGGGCTACGAGTCCGCGGGCGACATCGCCCCCGGATGACGCGCCTACGGTCGGGTGAAGGTCACGTACCGGGGGATCATCCGGCCGCTCACACGTCCGGCGCGATCAGCTCCACTGTGGGGAAGTAGGTGCGATACCGGCGTGCGTCACGCGTGAGCAGCGACATGCCGGCGACAGCCGCGTGGGCGCCGATGTAGAAGTCCGGAAGGGGGGAGCACCTCGCTCCGCCGCTCCGCCGGTATCGTTCGAACGCCTTGCCCGCGAGGTACGCCGCGGACCAGGGCGCATGCTCGCGCTCGAGTCCGGCTGCGTCGATCATCTGTTCGAGCGCCTCCACCGTGTCGTAGCGCACGGCCAACTCGGCGTAGACGGC
>Ga0172370_10002663_pt1 | contig 25535 bp, 18 predicted proteins | sample LakKiv5m_FD_114538 | JGI IMG/M metagenome (GOLD analysis project Ga0172370, IMG submission 114538) | Freshwater microbial communities from Kabuno Bay, South-Kivu, Congo - kab_022012_11.5m | ecosystem: Environmental > Aquatic > Freshwater > Lake | place: Democratic Republic of the Congo...
ACAATACGGATTATCCGAATCAGGCCCTGGACAATTTAACGCCCAGGCAGTGCTATGAAAACTTTATTAACAAAGAGCTCATTTCTAACTTAAAAAGTGCTTGCTAAACGTGTGGCATTACAAAACAATACCGGAAGGCAAGTATTAAAAATTTCTTCGACGTTCATTTTTTTTGCATTTTTGCGGAATTTTGCGTCTTTGCAGCGTAGTATTTATTTTTTTGGTAACTCGATTGTAAACTTTGTTCCTTGCATATGAACGGATTCGAACCAAATCCTTCCCTTATGATTTTCTTCGACAATCCTCCTAACCACATACATACCAATTCCAGTTCCTGATTTATACGAAGACTTTGTAGTAAAAAATGGGGCGAATATTTTCTGTCTATCTTCATCTTTAACGCCAGAACCATTATCGGAAATTTCAATGCGATACTTGTTGCTCGTTTCTTCCAGTTTAAGTTTAATCGAAGGTGTAAACTTAATCTTCTCCTCTCCTGAAAGCTGATGTTTTCTGTCTAGGCTAGCTTCATAACCATTGTCGAGGATGTTATACATAGATTCCATAATCTGCGCCTTTACACCATAAACCATATCGCAGTTATCCAGGTTAATTTCTAAGGGGAATTCCTGAAGTTCGTGTTTGATTTTAAGCAACTCAAGGGCCGCATCGATTATTTCTTTAAAAGAAAAATGAGAAAAAAATGTTTCTTTTTCTTCAACGCGTGCATACGTCAATATACCCCTTACTATACCATCTGTCATTTTTACATTTTTTATCAAAGAATCTGCTATCTCAATTGAGTATTTGAAGGTTTTTTCTAAATCAGGATTTTGTTCAACAAATTCTTTATGCTTAGCCCTAAAATCTTCTATTTCACACTTAAGCTCCCCCGATGCTATAGAGAAATGGTTAAGCCTGTTTTTTATCTGGTGAGCGACTCCGTCAGCCATTCCACCAATTGAGGCTAATTTTTCAGCGGTAAATATTTTCTCCTGTGCGTTTTTAAATTCATCAAAAAATAAACAGTTCTCAATCGACATAGCTGCCTGATTGGTAAGTATTTTAAATACATTTATATCGTCTTCAGAGTATGGTTCGCGATTATTCTTTTCACCAAGGACCACAAATCCCAAAAGGTTATCTTCAATCAACGATGGTACGACTAAACTTACGCGTTTCGGAAAAGTCAATGAACTTTGAACATTAATCGGAAGTTCCTCATATAAATACGGTTCTTTGTTAGTTTTTAAAAGTTTAATAAAATTACTGTCATACGAAAACTCTAAAGTATAGCCACTCACGCCTGAATCACGCACTGCCTTAAGCCGATACGTTTTATGCTCCTTGTCGTCAAGAAAAATCGCAGCAAAATCAATTTTAACGATTCGTTTAACGATATAAACAATGAGTTTTGATAATCTATTTAAATTATGCTCTCTTGCCATTCCACTTGCTGCCTGCAGTAACAGTTTTTGATAGCGTTTTTGCTCTGCTAAAAACCTATTCTCAACTCCTCGTCTTATCTGGTCATAAGCTAAAGGAGCGAGCGTTGCAAAAAATGTCATAAGCCCAACAGGAGCAAGCCACCAATGCTTTCCCAATATTGGATATAATACCGGATACATTCTGTAAGCAAAAAAGAAAGGAACACCTAATAAAAAAGTATAACTTATTAAAAAAGCTAGTGCTCTAGAAATAAAAACACGAATATCCATAAGACGATGACGAAATATCGCATAGGTTAGTACAGCATCACCTACACATATGAAAAAATGACCAAGCGGATATATGTTAATTCCCCAGGCAGGAGGCGCAGTTGTTGCCCCTCCTATAAACCCTAATAACATACACGAGAATAGATATTTGGCTTGTGTACGTTTTAAGCCGGAAGAAACCGCGATGTAATGATATAAACTATTAAAAGCACGCCAAGCAATAACTATCCAGATTGAAAAAAATAAAGAATAAACTATATTGGCTTTAAGATAAAAAAATTCGTTGAACAGAAATACTAACGAACTAACCATTGAATTTCCGACAAAAGTGATCAGGGAAAAAAATATGCCTTGTATGTATATAAAACGAATAAATTTTTTATTTGTTAAACCACAAAAAATATAGACAAGATGATAAAATAGTATTGATATGAAAATTATCCCAAATACAGTAATTCTCCAACTTATTAATGCGCTAGAATAATTTTTGTGAGACACGCCAATAAAAAAAGTACCTATACCCCATATAGTTACAGCTATATTAAACAATGCCCAAACTCGGTGTAATTTTTGGTTCGCATAAGCAAAAATTATGTATGCCAATAGGATGCTAGTAGCTGCTAAAAACAATCCCGCAAGAGCAAAAACATTCATTTCTAAATGCGCAAAATTGAATAACCATAGCAGCGCGATGACTATAAGGATAGCTAGCGGAATAATCAAGCGTGGTAAAGCAATTCGTACACTATGCAAGTGTGTTTTTAGGTAAACAAATCCGAATAGAATAAAACCTCCGCATAAAACTGTTGCGGAAACAATCACTGATTGGAATAAAGTCATTTTACTTTTAGACTCCCGAGAATTTCTGTCGGTAAATTTGTAGCTATTGGCTGTGTAGAACTGTTTTCTTTTATGAACGCCATCCTACATTTTGCAGAAGCAATCTTTATCTGTTTATTGCCACTTCTTAAAATAAAATATTCAAAATATAGTTCAATTCCTTTTTCATAAATTTCAGAAAGAAACATTTTTATTAAGATTTTGTCAAATGGCATTGCTTCGCGATTATGCACCATTTCACAACTCAAACAATACAATTCCTCTTTTGCCTCTCTTTGATAATACCTAGGAGTAGAGTTGTAAAAATACAAATCAATAACTCTTCCTAACCATTTTGCATAATTTGAAAAATATATATTTCCAACAAGATTCGAATCTTCTAAAGTAGTAAGAAATACATGCTCGTGCAGCAAATGATCTTCTATCTTCTTGTCCTCAAAACTTAGTAGTCGCTTGCCGATATCTAGATTGCCAGAAGTTTGTTGTAAAAAATTGCCTAAAAAAGAATGATTATTTTTTGAAGCCATAGGGTTTAAGAAATTCGTTATCTCGCGTGGCATATTTTCAACATATGCCAAACCATGCCCTATTATTTTGATCCAGGACAATTTTTGCTCGCTAATAGCTATTCTTTCGATTTTTCCTTCTTTTATAACCTTAAACCAATCAAACATTAAATTAAACGTTGACTTTTTCTCGCCACACAGTGGCCCCATCCATAGATGGCATTCTACAATATCATTAGCTTTAAGTTCCCCAGTAATTTTTAATCTTACTGAATTTGTAGCAATACCCCAATTGCCAGTTAAAGTGAGCGCAGCTATCTTATTCATAACCGGTTGTAAAGCATACTCACGAATAGTTCCCATCCATTCAAAAAAATTTGTGAAATAAGCACATTTTCTAATGCTTTGATTGTTTTTAAAAGTAAGAGGGAATCTTTTTATATAAGTTGGCCCCCCACAAGGACCACTAGGAACAATATCCATTTTAAAAATATCTTCTTCGTATCCAAATTTGCCCGATCCAAAACTTATTAAAGAAAGATCCGCTGTTTGACTTCCAGGGATAATCAAAGAACAGATTGCTTTCCCCTCTAGCGTTAAAAAAACTACAAAACTAATTATAAATAAATTTTTTCCTGAATCAAGACTATTAAATAAAAAAATGTCGGTGCGACGGTCAATAAATTTAAATTTTTTGTCATCGCTAACCACCCCTCCTTTTTTGGCTGCTTCAACGGCAGACCAAATAGCTATACCGGCATCATTATTATTAACGCCATCTATCGCTATCTTTTTGAGCATACCAAACTTTTCCTTACCCAACAATGCCAGCCAATCATCGTTGGTTTTCTCTTTAACAATCTCAATATCACATCCTTGTTTTCCATATCCAGCTACAACCATCAAAAAGGAATCTGTATGCGTCACCGATATTCCAATTTCTTCGCGAGCCCCGATTAGAATAGGTTGCCCTGTTTTTAACCATCCAATTTTTGTATCACCGAGTTCCTTTTGTTTATTATATTTCTTGAGAATATTTTTAACTGCCTGTTTAATTAGGGGTATTTCAATATTGTGTCGATCTTCTTTTTTAGCCTTTTTTATTCTTTGAGTGTAAAAACATTTGACAGCAGGGATACTTAGGTTAAATTCTTTCGCCAACTGATTCAATTTTTCTTCTATGTTTCTTTGATCTCTTGATGACGGATCAACAAGATCGTTCGCTGAAGGTTTTTCCAAAGTTGTTTGAATAATTTTTAAATCACAGTTAGCTACACTTATTACTGGGTCGTTATTTTTAAAAGCTTCTGCATTACCAATCCCTTGTTCATTGCTGATCTTATGTATATGCGTGTGTATTACGACTGCTTTCCCTCCTTTAACGAGGTCGGAAATATTCATACTAATTTTCTCGATTTTTCGCGGCAACGACAAATCCTGAGGAATAATTAGTTGCATGGATTGGAAAAGAGAGTCAACCAAAAATGGATCGATAATAAGAAAGTGATTATTAAATTTAGGAGTTGATTTAAGAAATTGCTCAGTATTTTGTGCCTGCTCCGAAGTAAGCACGCATTCCCCTTTGTGTTTCTTTTCGTTATAGGAAAGCTTATGAATTCTTTTAATACATTGAAATAGTTTTCCTTGAAATAAAATTTGACTGTAAAGATTTATTTGCGGATTAAGATTAATGACATTTTTTAAGGCAAAAATCGAACAATTATTATCTTGAGAAAAAAAAGTTTTAACATTTAATTCAAGAATCGCAAAGAAATGTGGTACCTCATAGCCCGTTTCCTCTGAATAAATTTCTACTTTAACTCTTTGTATTTTTTCGTTTGTGTTTTCTTTTTCCAAAGCTTGCGCATGAATTTCTATTGTTGTACCTCGTTCTTGATTAATTGTAATTGGTCGATCAAGATGAGCATCTTTAATCGTAAGATAATCTATACGCCCATCATCGATTATAGTCAGTGCAGCTTGCGTCATGGCTTCTAAGCCGAAAACAAATGGAAATAATAATGTCCCCTTCCAGCTATGATCTAAAACATAAGAATCATCTTTGATATTCAGATGTGCTTGTCCGATAAGTTCGACGCCAGGCATATAGTATTTAATATCCTCAATAAATCTAAGATTTTTCCTTTGGTTTGTCAGCAAAGGTCTCCATGTGTCAATCCCTCCAATGCGTGCGGTAACTATTGTTTGTTGGGATCCTGAGTCCGTTTCAATTAAATGCAAAAATCGCTTGATGCCTTCGTTAACAGGAATTGGATGTATACCTTTATTTAATAACCACTCTAAGCTTTTCAGCTTCGTGCCCATTCCAATTTCATCCCATACGCTATAAGCAATAGTTGCTATCTCGGTCTTTTTGTGCTTTACCTTGAACTGATGTAAAAACAAATTAAGGATTTCGTTACTTAACCCATACCAGCCGCTACCCTCCATGCCGGTTATGCCGATGATTGAAGTAATACCTACTATAAGCTTGAGAGGATTTTTTTCTAACGCCTTGCAGACGTTTATAGCACCCATAACTTTAGGGAGAGCTTCGTAGTAAGCACCCTCGGGATCTGTCTGCTTAAGTCTTTTTAAAGTGTTTAAACCTGCTCCATGGATTATGGCAGTAATTTTGCCGTAGTTGTTTTCAATTTTATCAATCACCTGCGTAACTTCTTCAAAGTTCGTGACATCGCACGGATAATATTTACATTGCAAGCCTTCTTTTTCAAAACGACTTAAGGTGCGAACGATTTCATTATTTTGATCATTTGTTTCTGTCGGAAATTTACTGCGGCCAACTAAAATCATCTGCGCCCTTGTCTTTTTAGCAAATTCAAGAGCGCACTCTGCGGTAATGCCTTTGGCACCGCCAGTTACGAAAATAACATCCTTAGACGACCAAAAAATGTTACGTTTTTTGTAGGATACTGGATGAGTATTACTAAATACGGGAACTTTACGTTGAAGATTTTTATCGTAACCAGCGATAGAGAATAATCCGGGTGTTTGTAATTCTTCAATTATTTTTCCAGAAATAACATTCGATGATAGTTGTTGGTCGACACCTATTATTTTTATACATAAATCAGGGCGCTCTAGATGCAGGGTGGAAGCGAAGGATTTGGCGCAGGAGCTGGCAATATTTTTCAATTTTTCATTTTCGCCAAAATTTCCACCGCCGAATTGCACAAAAACAATTGTTTTTGTTTTACGAATATCATCCCTAGTGGCTATGCTCATAACATGATGGAACCGGTTAATAATTTGTTTGAGCTGCTTTTCTTCAAACGAACCATTATCCTGATTTGCTGGCAATATATAAATTAAGCAATCAGGGTTGCTTAATTTCTCTTTCGACACCCCGATTGATTCATCTGATATTACTGTAATCTCTACCGTCTTGCTCTTTAAGCCATCTTTTAAGCTAGAAGCTTGTTTTGTTTGGTTTTCTTCGCATAAAATATTAATTTTATTCAATCGTTTCAATAGGCTAGAATCTTTTTGTTTAATTTTCTCCTCTATAAACTTAACAACAAAATCTCTTGTCCAAGTTTTATTCCGATACCTATCAATAACATCATCCTTGTTCGTAGATAGCGGCGCGATCCCAACCGCCTGATTTTTTAATTCCACTAACTGGTCGCGTATCTGCAAAAGGGTATTGTTAGAATATTGGGAAGGGTCAATTTGTCCGCTAATCCCTAAAATTTTACCTGCTTCGGCGATAAGTTCAGCTGCTTTAATGGAATCCATGTTCAAATCATCCAATAAGCGCAGATTAAGGCTGAGAGACTCCCTCTCGAACCCTGTTAGCTTACACGTAAGCTCTAATAATATATTAGCAATGGAGTCTGCATTTCCTGATACTACGGTTTGAGCTACTTCTACTGGAGATAATGCTTTTTCTTGTAAACCGCTAATCTTCATGGTTTCAGGGACCTTAAAGTTACTTAATTTTTCTTTATGCGTTAATGCTTTTAATGGCCGTTCGCACTGGTTTTTGATAAACTTTTTTCGTGATGCCGGCACGAAAGGTTTAATTACCCTGTTAGAATATAATTCTTCCCACTTAATTTTTATATTTCTTATAAACATTTGAGCGAGGGCGATATTGATGTCCCTATCGTTTCGCGGTGTTGCTTCAAGAGGAAAACAATGAAGGTTGTTATTCTTATTGATAATATTGACTAAATCAGTCAAAATTCTGCCTGGGCCTACTTCAATGAAAATGTCACACTCTTTAGACATTGATTCAATTAACCGAATAAAATTGACCGGCGATAAAATCTGTTTAGAAAAATATTCGCTCAACTTAATTTCCCCTTTTATAGGACTACCATCAATACCTGAATACATGCTAATGTTGCCGGTTTTATAAATAAACTTCAGGGCAGGCTCTGAACCAATTTTCTGAGCTGCATTTTGCATAAAATACGAATGAAACGCATTAGATACAGGTAAAAGATGAGTAGTAATATTTTCAGAATTTGCAAGCTTTATAAAATCTTGGATATCCTTCATGCTGCCGGACACAACAGTTTGATTGGGGCTATTGAGATTGGATATGACAAGATTACTTTTAGTTTTGCTAAGCAATTTTTCCGCTCGTGACGCGTCACAAAAAAGACTAAGCATTCCAGCAGACTCAGATTTTTCTGCCATTAGTTTCCCGCGAATTTCCGCAAGGTGCAAGAACGTTTTTGTATCGAAGGCTCCTGCTTTATAAAAAGCTGTTAGTTCTCCTAAGCTATGGCCGCTTACGGCAATCGGTTCAATTCCTAATTTAGATAAAAATTCCGTCCAGACTAAAGAGCTGAAACAGATAGCTGGTTGCGTGATTTGTGTTTCAGATAATTTTTTCTTAAAGTCTTCTCTTTCTTCTTTTATCAGGAGCTGATCTTCCGGTTTATAAATATATTCGCCTATAGGCAAATTAGTGATTTTCAATAAATCTTTTGCCCACTTAAAACGTTCCACCAACGTGCGTGTCATATTAATCTTCTGTGCCCCTTGTCCGGGATATAAGAAGCCTATGCGATTATTCTTAGCGCGATTGCTTAAAAGAATATTGGTAACAGGGTCTCCTGATTTTATTTCCAGAATTTCCCCTTCATTCAAAGAATTTGATTCTAACTCTTTTTCAACTGCTAAAAGAGCCTCGTAAAGATGCTCTGGGGTATCCGTAACAATGGCTATTTTTATAGGTGCTTGACTCTTTACCTTTAAGTTCAAACGCGCACTCAAATCAGCCATCTCTGCAAGACTGATATTGCGTAAATCTTCTTTAAACTTTTGAATAAGCTTACGTAAGTGAAGAATAGTTCTTGAAGCAAAAACAAAAATTTCTGTATTCTGATTATTAACAAAAAGCGCTTGTTCGTTTATGCCGGGTTTTATTTTCTCATTAGGATTATCTTTTGATTCAATAGCAACATGGCAGTTAATTCCGCCAAAACCTGCTGAAGAAATTCCCGCGCGCATGATTTTATCTTTAGAATAAATACTACCTTGCATAATTGGATAAAGTCCTTTCGCTTCTTTTTCAAAAACTTCATTTGGTTGTGTACAATTCGCGGTTGGCGGCAATATTCGTTGATTAACAGCTAAAACAGCTTTTATGAATCCTCCTATGCCAGCTGCGGCTTTTGTATGGCCTACAATGGACTTGAAAGAAGTAACACCATAAATTTTTCCTGAATTTTCATGTGGGTGTTTTTTAATCGCCGTTGCTATCCCTTCAAGCTCGACCCTATCACCCTTAGTCGTTCCTGTGCCATGACCCTCAACAAAATCAATATCACTTATTTTATGGGCTAAATGTTTATAGGCACGCTCAATTGCCAAAGCCTGACCGCTGACAGAAGGTTCCATTATGCCGCCTTTGCCGTCAGAAGAAACACCCCATCCTTTTATTACTGCATAGATATAATTTCGGTCGCGAACAGCATCATCTAATCGTTTTAGAACCACAAAGCCACAGCCTTCTCCAGGCAAAAATCCATCTGCACGTTTGTCATAAACGCACATTTGGTCTTTCGCTAGTGCCCCGGCCTTTGAAAATCCTACTAATTCAAACGGATCAAGGCTAACATCAACTCCACCTGCCAATGCCAGATCTATCTCCCTTAAACTTAGTGCGTTTGCTGCTGTTGTTACTGCAAGCAGTGACGAGGAACAAGCTCCATCGACAATATACCCACCACCCTTAAGATTAAGATAATTGCAAATTCTTCCTGCTATGGTATTGGCCAATCCACCCGCAAGACTATCTTCTGTAATTGGGTAAAATGCGGATTTATAAACTTTTTCTAGTGCCTCAGAAAATCTTTTTTTATCCTCGTCAGAAACACCAAAAGTTTCCAAAGTAGCATTAAGTGTTTTATTGACATAAGGCCAACGCAGACGAAGAGTTTGAGATCTAGTTTGTTCTCCAGTCAAAGTATTTCCTAAAATAACACCTGTATTCTGGAGAGGAATCTTATCCAATTTGTAGTTAGCATCCTCGAATGCCTTTAAGGCGACATCTAAGGCTAACCAGTGAACTATATCGGTAGATTCAAAAGTTTTTCTAGGAATACGCAGCTTAGACCAATTAAATTCAAAACCCTCCATAAAAGCAGCTTTCGTAAGGTAGATTTTGTCAGCAGCTTTGTGGTCTTGGTCGTAATAGTCCTTAAGAGGCAGCCGTTCGTCAAGCAGGCGCCGAAATTGGACTCTTCGGCTAAGAATATTTTCCCATAATTCCTTTGGATTATTTGCACCGGGATATAAACAAGCTATGCCTATAACGGCAATGTCTGATGTTGGCTTTGGGCAAGGTTGGGCAATATTGGCTTGTAAACTTTTGGATACTTCAGCAAATAAGACATTTTCATTTTTGTCTAAGAATTCTTTGACAATTTTTTTATAAAGACCTGTAATTTTCTTAGCTTTTTTCCAGCGATGATAAGTAACATTGCAGGCTCCCATTTGTCTGCATAATGATAAGATAGACAATCCATGTTGTTTCCGAAAAAATTCTAATTGTTTGAATAAATTTTCTTCCATAAAGCTGCATTAGAATTGTAACATTAGTAACAATAACAAATGTAACACATTATTTCACGTCTGTCAAGTATTGCAAAAAAGTAGACCTCTTTCCACTTCGATACCCATTTATATTATGAATCCACGATTTCGATTTATTAATAAACTCAGAGATTTCCAAAGCGGCAGAAAGCGAAAAATTTAAACGAAGTGTTTCGGAAGAACATATCAGGTAGGTTTAGCATTTAGCAGTTATTGGACTAATTTGCCTTTCCAAAAACAACACAACAGTTGTTGCCGCCGAACGCAAAACCATTATTCAAAACTTTGTTAAGTTTTATTCGTTTGGCTCTGTTTGGAACACAATCTATATCACATTCCGGGTCGGGAGTTTTAAAGTTGGTAGTAGGGGGGACAACGTCGTCTTTAAGAGCAAGACAACAGGTAAGTGCCTCCAAGGCGCTTGCCGCACCCATGGTGTGGCCCAACATTGATTTTATAGAACTGACAGCTACTTTCCTGCCGCCAAAAACTTCTTTTATGGCGTTGGATTCTTCTTTATCATTCTGCACAGTACCGGTTCCGTGCGCGCTTATATAATCTATTTCATCCGCAGAAATATTTGCATTTTTTATGGCTTTTGCCATTGCCTTTTTTATTCCGATTCTGCTAGGAATTGTCATATTATAAGCATCACAGGATAAACCATATTCCAAAACTTTTGCATATATCGGTACATTTCTTTTTACTGCCCTCTCCATAGATTCTAATATCAATATCCCAGCGCCTTCTCCAAGAAGCATACCCTGCCGGTTTTTATCAAATGGTGAACAATTTTCAGGCGCCATAGCATACAATCTTTGAAAACCCTGGAAAGCAACTCGCGATAATGCATCAGCCCCGCCAACGATAGCAAACTCAATTTCACCTTTTCTTATCAAATCAAACCCATAGCCAAGCGCATAATTGCCCGCAGCGCAGGCATTGGGAATTAAAACATTTTCACCTTTTGCTTTAAAAAAATAACCTATACTCCTTGCAATTGATGGAGAAAATGTATTTACCAGAAGTTGTTTTGTAATTTTATCCCATTCCTCTTTGATAAACATTTCTCCGGAAAAATCTATGACGCTTGATTCAGCCATAGTTGTTCCAATAATTATGGCCATTTTTTTTGTTTCAATATCATCAAGAGGAAAATTTGCATCTTCCAGGGCAAGTTTGGTTGCAGCAATAGCAAATTGTGAAGCTCTTCCGATAAATTTTACGATACTTTCCGGGATAAAATCTGATGAATTAAAATTTTTTATTTCTCCTGCGCGATGGCGTTTAAATTTTAAAGTGTCAAATAAGGTAACATCACTTATGCCGGATTTTCCCCTTAAAACATTCGCCCAAAATTCTTCTTTTCCTATGCCTATAGAAGAAACTGCACCTAAACCAGTGACTACGACTTCTCTATTATTCATATTGTTTTACACAGATAACCACAGATGGCAAATCACAGATAGTCACAGATGCTAACTATATATTCGCCTCTTAATCATTAATCTTTTAGAACCAAAATTTGCCAAAAGTACTAACTTATATTTCGTTCCTTTTATGTAATGATAAACTTGATCCATCATTTCTTTTGCCATCATAGGAACAGCTTTTATCTCCAAAATAACTTTGTCATCAATAATGAAATCAGGTCTATAACTTCCAATGACCTTATCCTTGTATCTAACAGATAAAGATTTTTCGGCATCAAAATTTATGTTTCTTTCTTTAAGCTCAATAGCAACTGCATTATGATATATATTTTCTTTGTGGACATAACCTAAATCATTATGAACTGCATACAAAGCGCCTATAATTTGATATGTTAAATCTTTATAAAGCCCATCATCTGCGCTCATCTGTGATTTCTTATCTGCGATCGTCTGCGCGATTCTCCAGAATCACGCCAAACATAATTTTTGCTTCAACTGCCATTTCTTCGCCTACTTTTGCTATAACGGTAACTACGCCTGCGTTATTTACAATTTTTTCTTTTTTTACTTCAATTATGAGTTGGTCGCCAACACCTACCGGCCTTTTAAACTTTGCTTCTACTTTACCAAGATAATATGTTGGATGTTTACTTGCAATTTCTGGCTTAATCGCAGCATAACCGATGATGCTTGCCTGTGCCATTGCTTCAATCATAATTACGCCCGGGACAACCGGCTTCCCTGGAAAATGACCGGTAAAAAAATAATCGTTGGCGGTAAAATTTTTAAGACAAACTACTTTCCCCTCCTTTTCATTTATCGATATAACTCTATCAATAAATAAAAAAGGATATCTTTGCGGCAATATTTCCTGAATTTTGTTTATGTCCCAAATGCCTTCCATGTTTATAATTTTATATTACGCAGATAGTCACAGACAAAAAACAGATAATCACAGATAAAAATCATTTCGTAATTAATTTTTCGATTAAGTCGTATATATTTTGTAAAGACCTGATATTGGGGATTTCTCCTTCAGGTATCACAACTTTATATTTCTTCTCTATGCTTGCCACTATTTCAAGCGCCATCATGCTGTCAATGCCTAAATCCTCAGTAAATCTGGCATTGTCTGTTATTTCTTCCGGAGTTTTTTCAGCGATACCAGCAACTAATTTTTTAATTTCGCTCTTGTAGTCACCTAAGCTTGAAACGTCGGCCATATTTCCTCCTTTTACTTTAAATGGCTAACCCGCCATCTATTTTTATTGTTTCTCCTGTAATATAAGACGCCGTATCCGATGCCAGAAACAAACACAAATCCGCAACTTCTTCCGCTTTCCCCAGCCGCTTTTGCGGAATGCTTTTTAAAATCTCTTTTTTAATTTCTTCGCGGATGCCACCAACCATATCTGTTTCAATAAAACCCGGGCAAACTATATTAACCCGGACATTTTGCGCAGCTATCTCTTTCGCAAGCGCCTTTGAAAAACCTATTATGCCTGCTTTTGAAGCGCTGTAATTAGACTGTCCGGGCAAGCCCACAATGCCGCTTACTGAGCTCATATTTATTATGCAGCCTTTTTTCTGTTTTAATAATGTTATGATAGCTGCCTTTGTCATATTAAATGTTCCGTTAAGATTTGTATTTATAACATCATGCCACTCTTCCGGAAGCATCATAAAAAGCGATTTATCTTTTGTAATACCTGCGTTATTTATCAAAACATCTATTTCTTTAAACCGTTCGATTGTTTTTTCAACTACTGTGCGGCACTGATTATAATCACGCGCATCCGCCTGCATATTTAAACATTCAACGCCAAGATTTTTAATTTGAACAGTTAACTCTTCAGCTTCTTTTTGGCTTTTGCCGAAAGTAAAAACTATGTTGGCGCCTGCTTTTGCAAATGCAAGACAGCAAGCCCTTCCTATGCCTCTTGCCCCACCGGTAATTATTGCTGTTTTGCCCTTAAAATCAATCATATCTCTCCAATACACATGCACTATTATACCCTCCAGGGCCGAAAGAAACAACTAAAGCAAGTTTTACATCTTTTTTTTGCGCTTTATTTGGAACGCAATCTATGTCGCATTCAGGGTCTTTTTCTTTGTAATTTATCGTAGGTGGTATTATGCCGTTTTTCATTGCGCCCACACAGGAAGCTATCTGCAATGCAGACGACGCAGAAAGGGTTTCTCCTATCATTGATTTTATGGAACTTACCGGTATTTTGGAAAGACTGTTGCCGAAAATCTTCTGCAAAACTTTTACTTCTGTTCTATCCACCTCCAAAGAAGAATTAGCGCAGCTTGAAATATAATCTATGTCACTCGTTGCAACACCTGCCTCATCTAAAGCTTTTACTATTGCCTTTTCAAGGCCTTCTCCTTCAGGATGAATTTTTGCGATTTTAAATCCGTCAAAATAACAGCTAACGCTTTTTATTTTCGCCAAAATTTGAGCTTCGCGCATTTTCGCAGTATCAGCGTGCTCTACGGAAAAAACTGCTGCAGCCTCGGAAAGCAGTGGGCCGTTTCTTCTTTTGTCAAATGGACAGCTAACCATTTCTCCGTTTATACCTGCCATATAACCAAGTTTATAAAAACCAAAAAATAAGGAAAGCGCAAGCGATTCAACTGCTCCACACAAAATAGTTTTAGCTTTACCTGTTTCAAGCATTACAAGCGAATATTTTAAAGCTTCAAGCCCGGAAGTGTATCCTGTGCTAACCGAAGCATTAAACCCCTGGATATTAAAACGAATAGAAACTTGCGAAGAAGCTGCATTTAATACAGTCGAAGGAAAAAGCGCCGGATTTGAAAAGTCCAACCCTTCCTTGAAGACTTCTCTATCGAATTCAATCATTGACCACAAATGCGGGAAGGTGGTGCCGGTTGAAACTCCGATGTCGTCAGTATTTGACTCGGTTATCGTAAGTTTAGCATCATCAAGTGCGAGTTTAGCCGCAGTCATCAGAAATAGCGCACTTCTGTCTAGATTACGCAGGCCTTTTTGGCCGAGGAATACTTTAGGGTCAAAATTCTTTACTTCACCTGCACAGTTGACAGGAAATTTATCCGTAGAAAAAGATTCTATCTTTGAAATCGCAGAAACGCCGTTTTCCAAGGACTTCCAGAACGCTTCCTTTCCTACCCCGCTTGGACTAACTACGCCTAATGAGCTTATTACAAATTCCTGCTGCATTGTTTTGATGATTTATAAATATAACAAAATATCCTAATTAAGTAAAAACCAGTATATTTACCTGAGATTTAAGTATTTTAGCGTAAATTCGGATTTTGTAAACCCCGTTAGAGAAAAATAACTAAAAATCCACAAAATATATAATAATTCTCTAACGGGGTAAACCCCATAATGATAAATTAAGTAATTTACCTGGTCTAATTTACGCCAAAAAGTCCTCATTTACGGTAAACGCTTTCATAAATATACCTTAAAAGCATTGAATATATATAGACAAAAATGTTATTTTTTATATAGGGTTCCCGTAAGGGAGCCAAAGCCACGGACCCTCTCTCCGTTTCGGGGGGAGGGTGTTTTATTTGTATACACGAATAACCACGAATCTGGAACGAATTGCCACGAATAAATCGGCGGTTTTAAACGATTCTTCTGCGGATATCAATCTTATCTGAGCCAAAATTAATTATATATCCCAACCTATATTCCGACCCCTTAAGATAGTGGTAAAGCTGCAATTCGAAAACTTTTGGCATAGACAGCACAGATTTTATCTCAACAATAATTTTACCATCAATAATAAAATCCGGTTCGTAAATTCCGACTTCAACATCTTCATATTTAATTTTCAATTTTTTCTTTGATTCGTATTTAAGCGCTTGCTTATCAAATTCTATCTTTAAAGCTTTATGATAGATTTCCTCCTTGTGCCCAGGACCCAGGGTGTTATATACCTTAAAACAACATCCTACTAACTTATATGATAAATCTTTGTATAATATTTTTTCCATCTCTATTCGTGGTAATTCGTCTTTTATTCGTGGTAATTTGTGTTCAAAACCTTCCCCAAATGCTCTGCCTTTAAAGCCCTTAAGGCCTCACGCACTAACTGTTTATTTTTGGGATTTTTATGCTGGACTAAGGCTCTTTGCATCTTTCGCTCCTTAAACGTTTTTGCGCTATAAACAGGCCTACCAGTAAATGGATTTACGCCTGTATAGTAAAGGCAGGAAGCGAAAGTCATAGGCAGGGGTATAAAATCCTGAATTTGTTCCGGGTTAATTTTACGCCTTGAAAGATACAAGGCAAGCTCAAGCGCTTCTTTTAAGCCCGATGACGGATGACTGGTTATAAAATAGTTAACGAGATACGTTTTCTTTTTTATTTTTGTATTTACCTTATCAAGCTGTTTAAGAAATTTTTCGTACGAGGATATATTTGGCTTGTTCATATTTTGCAGGACCGTATCAACTATATGTTCAGGCGCAACCTTCATTTGCCCGCTTATGTTGAATTTGCAAATTTGCGTTAAATACTCTTCTGCATCGTCTCCGGTCAACAAGTCATATCTAAAACCGCTGCTGATAAAAACGTGCTTAACTCCGGGAATCTCAGCTATTTTTTTGTATAAAGCCAGGCTTTTTTTGTACCCTAATTCCAGATTTTTGCAGGTTGAGGGAACAAGACAGTTTTTGTTTTCGCAAAACCCCTCTTTCGCCCAGCGGTTGCAGCTTGCCTGATATAAATTTGCTGTTGGCCCGCCGATATCGCTGATTGTTCCCCGAAAATCTTTCATCTGCGAAAGTAATCTTGCCTCTTTTAATATGGATTCCTCGCTGCGGCCTTGAATGATACGGCCCTGATGCATATAAAGCGCACAGAAACTGCACATACCGCAGCATCCCCTGTGGGATATTATTGAAAAACGCACTGTCTCAAAACCCTTAACTCCTCCAAGCTTATTATATGAAGGGTGCCAGCTGCGGACGTAATTAAGCTCATATATCCTGTCAAGGTCTTCTATTGATAGCGGGTATGCCGGCGGAAACTGCACAACAAATCTGTCAGCGTATTTTTGGGTTACTATCCTTGCGCTAAACGGATTCATTTGGGAATAGATTTCGCGAAAAGCCGAATTGTATTTACTTTTATCTTCCCTGACTTCTTCAAAGGAAGGAATTGTTTTGTATTCTTTTAAAAATTCCAAATTTTTCCGTATGACAACCGTGCCTCTTATATCGTTAAGAGAGTGCGGTTTTTCCCCGCCTTTAAGCCGTTTTGCAATTTCAATAATTTGCGCTTCCCCCATTCCATAAACAAGAATATCCGCCTTGGCATCAACAAGCACCGAGCGCCTTACCTCATTGTCCCAATAGTCATAATGAGAAAGCCGGCGCAGGCTTGCTTCAAGTCCGCCCAAAACTATCGGACAGTCTTTATAGGCTTGCCTTGCTTTATTCGCATAAACTATTAAGGCCCTGTCCGGCCGTAATCCTGATTTTGCTCCTGGAGAATATTCATCAGAACTTCTCGGCCGTTTATTAGCAGTATAATTTGCTACCATCGAATCTACGTTTCCGGAAGCAATCGCAAAGAAAAGCCTGGGCCGGCCTAATTTCAAAAAATCATCAAGGCTCCTCCAGTTGGGCTGCGCAATAACACCCACCTTAAAACCTTCTGCTTCAAGAACCCTTCCTATGACGGCTGCGCCATACGAAGGATGATCCACATAACTATCTCCGGTTACGATAATTATGTCGAGTTCCTTTAAGCCTAGTTTCTTTAAGTCCTGCTGATTGATAGGCAGAAAATCCATAGTTAATTTAAGGCTTATTGCTCTTTATGATTAAACGGAGAGCCTGAAAGGTGTATTTTGACTGCACGTAACGCGACAAGCCCGCACGCAAGCAGGGTTAGCGCCATACAGACAAGGCCGATAGGAGCTTTTGTAAAAATGAAAAAATCAAAAAATCCGTGCATTATTATGGCGAAAAATAATCCTATATAAATATATCCAGTTTCAAGTTTCTTGCTGTTACAAAACCTTGCAAGGCCAAAAAAATAACCCATAATAACCGCAAAAAAAAGCATGCGCCGGTACAGAAAATATTGCGCGGACAAATCCAATTGCGAGGCTGCCAAAAATTCCGCCCTTAACATAAGCGCCAAATACGTAGGAAAAATTTTCAAAAGATGCAAATCCCAGCGAAATCATTACCATATAAATTATTGCATCATACGGCTCATTGAATTCCTTGTTTTTATAAATAAGCAATGTAAAAACAATGAATTTAGCAAATTCCTCGGTAAAGCCTGCAACCAGAAATGACTTTAGAAATATCGAGGCGAAGAATGAAGTGACGCCTTTTAAACTTAAGCAAATAAATGATTCAATCAGTATTACCGGTATGGTTACAAAAACACCCCACATAAACGCTTTTGCAAGAAGCTTAAGCGGTTCTTTTTCGTATTTGTCCCGCCAGTAAAAATAAATTATAATAGCGATAACCGGCGCAAGTGAAATTTCCAGAAAAATCATGATAATATTATAATTCAAGTTGATTAAAATGAAATAACTTTCTGTGACGGCATATAATTGTTATAATCGTCTTATGAACATAGAAATACAAAAAATTGTTTATCCCGGTAAAAGCCTTGCTAACCAAAACGGAAAAGTAATTTTTACAAATGAAGGCCTTCCCGGAGAAATTGTCGAAATAAAACCGGTCAGGGAAAAAAAGAACTACATTGAGGCAGAAACGCTGAACGTTTCAAATCCTTCGAAGAAACGGGCAAAACCGCTGTGCCCGCATTATAAAGTATGTTCCCCCTATCAGTATATAGATTATTCTTATCAGTTGGAACTCAAAAAGCTTCAGATAAAAGAAATTTTTGCCCGTAATCTGGGCGAAGACTTAAATGATTTCGAAATAGCGCCTTCGCCAAAAATATGGGGGTACCGGAATAAATTGCGCCTCCATTTGCTATGGGAAAACAATACCGCAAGTTTAGCTTATCACGCTTTAGAGGCGCATAATAAGTTTGTGCCTATAGACAGGTGCCATCTTGCTTCTGAAAATATGAATAATCTTTTTTCGGCCCTGATAGAAACCGCCAACAAAAACAAACTTAAGTTTATAGAAGAAATTGAAATAAAAGAAACCACCTCGGGAAGGCTCCTTCTTGTTATTTATGCAAAAACTGCCGTTGATTGCAAAAATATGGACAATTCTATAAAAGAGATTGCAGAAATATTTCCCATAGACGGGATAATATATGTCGCAAGGGAAAAGTCTGTCGAAACTGTTCTTTACGGAAAAAATTACATAGAAGAAAAAATCGGCAACAAAATCTTCCATATCGGCGCCCAATCTTTTTTTCAGATAAACGCTGGCAGCCTTAAACTGCTTATCACGGACATAAAAGAAGAAGTTAAATTGTGCGATTTCAAAATAGTTGCTGATTTATATTGCGGCATAGGCACATTCGGCATAATTTTTGCAGATAAGGCGCAAAAACTGCTCGGCGTAGAATTGCTTGAAGAAAATATTTCATTTCTTAAGGAAAATATACAAATAAACCATATAAGTAATTATAATTTATATAAAGGCTTAAGCGAAGACCTGATATCTGAAATACTGCAAGACGGGATAGACACCCTGATAGTTGACCCGCCAAGAAAAGGAATTGGCCAAAACATTTGCGAAAAGCTGCTAAGGGCAGGGCCAAAACATATTTTTTATATATCCTGCGACCCTGTGACATTGGCGAGAGACCTTAAAGTGCTGTTAAAAAAATATGGCTTGAAAAAAGTCTACGCCTACGACTTTTTCCCAAATACTGCGCACATAGAAACTTTTACTGTTTTGGATAGAAAATGACGCCTTCCATAACTCCCCGGGCTAAAGCCCGGGGCATAAGCCAAGGCTAATACTGAGCGGCGCACATACATATCCGCAGCCTCAAGGCCGCGGTTTTGGCGCCGCGAATGTATAAAGCGGCTATTTTGAAAGAGTTTCCCTTAAGGAATGTATTATAAATTCTGCATCTTTATCTTTCAGGAATGAACTGGTAGACAGAGTCAACTGCCTTTTTGAAAAATCGCGCGCATTGTCGCATTCACTACAGGAAAGATTGTCTTTAAGATAAGTGTAGTCACAAATAGCATTAAGATAAACAATTGAAACTCCAAGGCCGCAACCGTTTATTTTTTTGAAAAAATCATCGCGCTTTCTTGCTTCATCGAAAAGCACAGTTAAAAAAGGGTAAGTTGCATACGCAGTAGAATTTTCCTGCATAACATTGATTCCTTTTATTTCCTTTAATGCCTTAATATAAAATAACGCTCGTTCGCGCTGCCTTGATATTTCTTTTTCCAGCCGATAAAAACTTTGGTGTCCGAGAGATTTTCTTAGCCCTGATACCGAATGAACATCGAAATTGGTATCATATTCCTCGCCGAACGCCTTAGCGGTATTTTTCCCCAGATTCCAGAGAACCTGCGGCAGTTTAAAAACAAACCAAAAAAGAAAAGGCCGGTAAAAAATCCAATACCCAACAAGCTCTATTATCTTTACAGCTTCAGAAAAGTAATTTTTATGGACAATTTCTTTGACGGTATATGCAACTAGCGAAGAATACTCCTCCCTGTTTACGACAAGAACGCCTCCTTCGTAGATAGTAAGGCCTTTACCCCTGCAAAGGCTGAAAAATGAAAAATCACCGAGAGTGCCGCATTTTTTGCCTTTATAAGCTGCGCCTAGCGCATGAGCGCAGTCCTCGATAACAAATATTTCCCGGGGTTTTGCTATTTCTTTTATTTTATCAAAATCTAACGCGATACCTCCCAAATGAACAGCTACTATAGCCAGTATATCTGTATCGGCCAAACATAAATCCCGGAGATTATTGTAATTAAAATCAAAATTATCTTTATTTATATCGCACGCTTTTATACGCAAGTCAGCCTTTTGCGCTGCAAGCGCAACCAAAGGGCATACATAGGAAGGTATAATCACGGTTCTTTTGGAAGAAGTCTTTTTAAGTGATTCAAAGATAAGATATAAAGCAGCAGTACCGGAATATGTTATAAAAACATCGCCTACGCCAAGATAATTTCTGAAGTCCTCCTCCAGGCTGGCTGTGGCCGGTCTTGAAAATAAATCCTTGGCGCAAAACTTCCAGCCGCTGGTTGGCGGAATTTCTTTAAAAATAGGCATAATTTTTCAGATTACAGATAACAGCTTACAGATGACAGATAAGTCTATTCTCCACAAAACGCAATTCGCTATAGGAAATTATTGGAAACAATGCAATTTTGTGATAAAATATTTTTCAATGTTTTTTCGGGATATATTATAACATCAAAAATTAAATGTTTAGAAAAAAAATAACCCTCAAGATACTTTTATTTTTGATTCTTTCGGATTTTTTGGAAACCTTCCTGCAATTTTGTTTCAAAAAGAGCGCTATCAATGCCGAGAACCTGAATATACTGAATCTTTGCGATGTAGGCTTGTTCGTAAGAAGCGTTGTTTCATCCTACTTTCTCTGGACAGCATTTGCTTCTGCGATACTCATCTTTGTTATCTGGTCAACTATACTTTCCAAAATAGACTTAAGCGTTGCCGTTCCGGTTGCAAGCTTCAGCTATATCCTTGTGCCGCTTACCTCAATAGTGTTTTTACATGAAAAAATAAATGCCGTAAGATGGACAGGTATAATTTTTATTCTTATGGGAATAATATTTACTTCTTTAAGCAGTAAGGAGCGCGTAGAACATAAAAATGAAAGCTAGTATTTTCCTGATACTTATATGCATAACGATAAGCAATGCCTTTGACGCAATACGGGATACTTTTTTAAAATCCGCCATAAACTCCGTAGGCGAATTAGGTGAATCAAAAATAAAAAACGTCATTAGATTTATATTCAGGCTGCTAAAAAAACCGCAAGTTTGGATAGGTTTTGCCTGCAGTATATTCTCGCTATTCTTCTACCTTTTTGTGCTTTCCAAGGCTGAATTGAATTTTGCTTTTTCTCTGGATAGCATGCATTATATTTTTATAGCTATCAGCGCGAAAATATTTTTGAAGGAAAAGGTAGGCCCAAAACGCTGGTTAGGAACAGCTTTTGTTGTCGTAGGAATAATACTGGTTACGCTAAGCTGAGTATAAATGTATCACGTAACACGTCTTAACGTGATACCTGCTACATGATACGTGATGCATAAATAAAAATAGTTTATAACTTATCGAGAATCTTCAAGGCAAGCTCTGCCCCATCAAGTCCCGAAATAAAACAAGCATGCACGCCCGCGCCCGGACGCGTCCAGGAACCTGAAAGAAATAACCCTTTTATGCGGGTTTCCTGGCTTAGCCTGAATATTCCTGATTGCATTACAAAGTGCGCAAAACCATAGATTGCGCCCTCAGGAGAAAGTGTGTAGCGGTTCATTGTCCGTGGAGTTGCAACTTCCATAACTTCTATGCAGTTTGACAGCCCAGGAAGAAATTTTTCTACTCGCTTTACCAGTTTGTCCGCAAGCCTGTTTTTTCTTTGCCGGTATTCTTCATCAGACAATCCTTCCCAGTTTTTATACAAATCGAATGTCATAATGAGAAGCGTGCCCTTACCCTGCGGCGCAAGAGATGAGTCAAGCTGCGCATGGTCGACAACTTCAAGGAGACAGTTATCGCACTCAGCATTTATGCTGTCATTGAAGTTTTTATCGTGGTCATAACCGGTATTTAGTGAAATCATAAAATTGCGCATTCCCAGCTCCTTGGCCGGCTTGCTTAACCCTAAATATACCTGAAATACCGAAACTGACTTTTCCATTTTTTTAAGTTCCCCGCTATACTCTTTCCTGACGGTGCTATCATCAATCAGTTCGTTTAGAGTTTCAATTGCATTTGCGTTCGAAATTATCGTCTTCGCAACGAATTGCTCTCCTTTATCGGTAATGACTCCTCTTGCATGTTTTTTTTCCGTAATTATTGTTTTAACGGTTGTATTGTATTTTATTTCAGAGCCGTTTTCTTTTATTTTCTGTACAATTGCTTCAAAAAGCCTGCCATAGCCGCCTTTTACGTAACAGGTTTCCTCGAAATAATAGCCCCGTAGTATTATCAGAAAATAAAATACGGACAGTTTACTTGGCGCAACCCCTACAAATCTCCATAAATCACTAATAATACTTTTTAGCTTTTCATCTTTTAGGTATTTGTCGAGAAGGTCTTTTACGGTCAGGCTTGAAAGCTTTATGATTTCCGGATAAAAAAGCGGACTCAATACAAGCTGTAAAACAAAAGGCAATTGTGAAATACAAAATTTATCGAATTGACGGTAGAAATTATCCAGGCGTAGAAAAAACTTGTTTAGCCCTTCCGATTCCCGGGGAAATTTGCCTTTAAGCAAATTTAGAAAATTTTCCTTGCCGAATTTAACGACAAAATCATCTTCGGGGTAAATTATGCGGCAAAAATCCTTTAACTTTATAAAATCCACCTTTTTGTCAACGCCGAACTCTTCAAGAAAACCGCGAAATTCTCCCTTTTCCCCAAGGCTGTCGACACAATGCATGGAAGATTCAAAAGTGAATCCGCGGCGGGTAAATGTAGTTGCACAACCGCCTGGTACAGGTTGACGCTCAATTATTAAAACCTTTTTCCCTTTGGAGGAAAGTTTAAGTGCCGAGGCCAGCCCGCCAACGCCTGCGCCAATAACTATTGCATCGTATTCCATGAGCTTTAGTTTTTATAAATAACCAATAACCAAGATACAAATTCCAAATAAATTTCAATACTCAATGACCAACAATCAAACGGAAAGTTTGTTTATTGGAAATTGGTTATTGATTATTTTAAATGAGAATTCATGAACTTTACCGTTTCATCCACAACGTATTCTTTGTCTTTATCGATAACTATCATATGGTAAGAATTTTCAAGAACGATGAGCGACTTATCAGATGAGGCAATGTTTTTGTAGATATACTGTGCATTCTTGAGGCTAGTCATATCATCTTCTTTGGCGTGCAGTACAAGAATAGGTGTTTTTACTTTAGCTAATTCTTTTTTAACAATTTTTACAAATTTATGGTGCTGATAAAGGCTTGCCAGCGGGAAAAAAGGGCTTCCGAACATAACCACTTTTTCGTTTTGGCTGTTTTTTTCCGCTTTGCTGTAAAATGCCTGTATTGCGCCGCGAAGGCTTTCATCCTTAAGGCCGTATGGCGCATTTTCGCGGATATCTATTCGGTTACGAAAATACGGTATATGCCAGGCAAGCGGAAGCAAAACCTGCCCCTTGTGCACCGCCCAGCCGTCATATACTAAAGTAGGAGCCAGCGCAATAATGCCAGAGACCTCCGCAGGGAATTTGGAAGCTATATGTATTCCCATAAGCGCTCCCATTGACAGCCCGGCTACAAAAACTTTGTCATGCTCTCTTCTAAGCGCTTTAAAATCTTCTATGCATAAATCAGCTATCTCCTGCCAGGTGGCGCGTTTAAGCTCTTCCAGAGTTGAACAATGATGCGGAAGGGTATTACATAATACGGTATAACCGGCTTTGTTAAAACTTTTAGCCAGATAGCGCATTTCAGAGGGCGTCCCGGTAATGCCGTGTACCAGTAAAACTGCGTTTTTTCCGCCTTTTAAAAAAATTTTAAATTTTTCCTGGGTTTGTTCCATATGAATTTTGTATTATATCACATATTTTTTTTCAATAAAGCTTTATTGTATTTAAAAGTTAATTTGGTATACTAAGTTTTATGCAAGAAACCGATTTGAGCCTCACTTTTGAGATAGTAAACACAATAAACGCCATACCCAAAGACGATTGGAAAAGGTTGTTTCCAGAAGAAGCAATTGAAGGCTACGGCTATCATAAAACCCTGGAAGAATCAAATTTCAAAGAATTTTCCATGTTTTACCTGACTGCAAAACGGGCAAACAATCTTATCGCGATAATCCCCTTCTTTACTATGGATTTTTCAATAACAACGCTTATACGGGGGCCGCTGCACAAATTGATTTTTTTTATACGCAAATTGCTTAAACGGTTCTTGATGATACGAATGATATTTATCGGAAGCCCTACCGCTGAAGAGCTCTATATCGCTACATCAAAAAACGAAGACAGAATGAAGATAATTTCAAAAGCCCTTGATAAGCTTTATGAATTTAGCCGTATTAAGAAAATAAAAACAATATCAATCTATAACCTGGCGAAAAAAGATGGCGAGCTGAGTAAGCATCTAATTGCTGCCGGTTTTATGCCCATGGAAAACTTTCCCACAACACGCTTCGAAATAAAAGCAAAAAGCCTTGAGGAATATATAGCTAGTTTAGGTTCGAGCACGAGAAAAGACGTAAGAAGGAAGTTAAGAAAATCTTCGGGAGTTGTCAGGCTTGAGACAGAAATTACAGATTGCGTCGATGGCACAATTGATGAAATTTATAAATTGTATATGAATAATTTTAACGATTCCGATATACACTTTGAAATACTTACTCCGGATTTTTTTCTAAAAATTTGCCGCAATATGCCGAACTGCGCAAAATATTTTATTACCCGTAATGAAGGAAAAATTGTTGCCTTCAACCTGTGTTTTATAGAAAATGGCACCTGTATAGACAAGTTCATCGGCCTTGATTATAATTTTGCCCTCAAATATCACACCTACTACACTACATTTTGCCATAATATAGACTGGTGCATCAAAAACAATGTTCGTTTTTATCAGCCCGGACAGGGGGATTACGATGCAAAAATACGCCTAGGCGCCTCTCTTATTCCTCTATTTATTTACATCAAAAGTTTTAATCCATTGCTTAATTTTCTGATGAAACTATACTGCCACTAGTTAACAAAACATCTATTTTAAGTTAGAATGGGCTCCATAAGAAAAGGAGGTCATTCTATGCAAAAACGTCATTGGACAAGCCAGGAGAAATTCCGGATAGTCCTTGAA
>Ga0172370_10002664_pt1 | contig 25527 bp, 28 predicted proteins | sample LakKiv5m_FD_114538 | JGI IMG/M metagenome (GOLD analysis project Ga0172370, IMG submission 114538) | Freshwater microbial communities from Kabuno Bay, South-Kivu, Congo - kab_022012_11.5m | ecosystem: Environmental > Aquatic > Freshwater > Lake | place: Democratic Republic of the Congo...
CGCACAGGTGGTGGAGGAGATCATTAAGCCGGCGCTTGCGGCTAAAAAAATAGTTATTTGCGACAGGTTCCTTGATTCGACCATTGCTTATCAAGGGTATGGTTTAGGCATTGATATAAAGTTGATTAAATCTATGGGTAATTTTGCCACGCAGGGTATCACTCCCGATTTAACTATTTTTTTAGACCTGCCGGTTAAAAGCGGGCTTAAACACCGCCGAGATTGTAAAGATCGTATTGAACAGCGTTGCGTGAATTATCATGAAAAGGTCAGGAGAGGGTATCTGGCGTTGGCGAAAGCCCAGCCGCAGAGAATAAAAATCGTAAAAGTTTTGGAAGATAAATTTAAGACGCAGAATAAAATCCGGGAGTTGGTTAATGCGCTTTAATGATGTTTTAGGCCATGTTAAAACATTAGCAATAATTCAGTCTTATCTGGAAAAATCCCGGTTTTCCGGAGCTTTTATTTTTAGCGGCCCAGAAGGAATCGGTAAAAGAATGGTCGCTAAGCTTATTGCCGAACAGCTTAATTGTACCGGAGAAACTGGCCGGCCATGCGGCAGCTGCAGCGGGTGTTTAAAGATTCAGAAAGAAGAACATCCGGATTTGCATGTTATACAAAATGGGCAGTCTCAGATAAAGATCGAGGATATTCGCGGTATTCTGCGGCAGGCAAATCTTCGGCCGTATGAGGGAAGATCAAAGGTTTTTATTATTGATAACGCGCATAAGCTTAATTCGGAAGCCGCTAATTCCTTGCTGAAAGTATTAGAGGAGCCGCCCAAGGATGTGTTGATTATTTTAGTCACGCATAAGCCTCAAAATATTATTAAAACCGTGCTTTCCCGCTGTAAGCAAATAAAGTTTTCCCCCTTAATTAGGGCTCAGTTAGAAACTGTTTTGATTAACAACTATGCTTTAGATAAAGCCAGCGCGCATTTTTTGGCTTTTTATGCCGAGGGCAGATTAGGTTTGGCTTTAAGATTAAAGGATACTCGCCTTTTGCAGGAGAAGAATAAAATATTTGATTCTTTTATCCTTTCCTCTAAACCGCTGGATCGTAATTTGCTGGGCCAAAACAAGGAGCAGCTGCAGGTTTGTTTTAATATTCTTGCTTCTTGGTTTAGAGATATCTATTTGCTCAAAGCCGGTTTGCCGGATCAAGAGATCATTCATGCGGACCGCCAAAGCGATTTACGGAAACTAATGCCGAGATTTTCTTTTAAGCAGCTGGATGAGATTATGGCCGCGCTTTCGGATAGCGCTTTGTATTTAGAGAAGAATATTAATAGTAAGTTACTTTTACATAATTTAGGAGCGCAGCTATGGAAGGCATGATTTTAGTCAAACTTAATAATTCCGGCTTGGTGCAATTTTATCAGCCGGGCAATTTAATTTTAAAAATCGGCGATCAGGTAATTGTGGAACATGATCGGGGTTTAGATTGCGGATGCGTGATTCCGGCCTGTCACGCGCATTACGGCGCGGAAGATGTTCCCAAGGAACCGCCGAAAAAAATAATCCGCCTGGCCAAGGAAAGCGACTTAAAACAGATCCAGGATAACGCGCTGAAAGCCAAAGAAGCATTTAACGCCTGTGAAAAAAAGATTACTGAGCATAAATTAGATATGAAACTGGTTAAGGCGGAGTATTCCTTCGACCGTTCTAAAATCTTATTTTATTTTACTTCCGATGGCCGGGTAGATTTCCGTAATCTGGTTAAAGATTTAGCGAAAGTATTTAAAGCGCGCATTGAATTAAGGCAGATCGGGGTAAGGGATGAGGCCAGGCTTTTTGGCGGATATGGTTCATGCGGCCGCGAGCTTTGCTGTAGAAAATTCTTAAAAGATTTTGAACCGGTAACAATTAAGATGGCCAAAGAAGAGGGGCTACCGCTGAATCCTCCTAAAATCTCCGGTTTATGCGGCAGGTTAATGTGCTGCTTATCTTATGAATATGAGACTTATAAAATACTTTCTAAAGGCCTGCCGCATGAGGGAGAGCATTTAAGCACTCCTGAGGGCAAGGGTAAGGTGATCAATGTGAATGTTTTTAAACGTTTAGTGAGCGTACAGCTCGATGAGGGTGGTTATGTTGAGGTGAGTTACAAGGAAAAAGATCATGTCAAATAAATTTTATATCACGACCCCGATTTATTATGTGAATGCTTCTCCGCATATCGGACATTCCTATACCAATATTGCGGCTGATACTCTGGCACGTTATCACCGCAGCCTTTTGGGGAAAGAAAATGTCTGGTTTCTTACCGGAACGGATGAGCATGGGCAGAAGATCAAGAAGGCCGCGGATGAAACTTTGCTTAGCCCGATTGAATTTGTCGATCAGGTAGTGCTGAAATTCAGAGATTTATGGGATAAGCTGGCGATCTCCAATGATGATTTTATCCGGACCACTCAAAGCCGGCATATTGCCTGCGTGCAGAAAGCGCTGCAAATCGTATATGAAAAAGGTGATATTTATGAGGATAAGTATGAAGGATGGTATTGCACTCCCTGTGAAACATTCTGGCCTAAGACGCAAGTTACCCATAACCTTTGCCCGGATTGCAAGCGTCAGTTGGAAAATATCAGCGAGACAAATTTTTTCTTTAAATTGTCGAAATACCAGGCCTGGCTGATTCAATATATCAAAGATATTGATCGGCATCCGGAGCGTATCCATTATATTCAGCCGGCCAGCCGGAGAAATGAGGTTTTAAGTTTCTTAGAGAATAATAAACTTGAGGATCTTTGTATTTCCCGGCCGATTGAGAGATTGAGTTGGGGTATTCCGTTGCCTTTTAGCGCAAAGCATGTAACTTATGTTTGGTTTGATGCCCTGATTAATTATATCAGCGCGGTAGGTGAGTTTGATAGCAAAAATATTTATCATTCTGCCTGGTGGGATAAAGACGTAAAAGTTGTGCATCTGGTGGGTAAAGATATTCTAAGGCATCATGCGATCTATTGGCCGATTATGCTGGAGGCTTTAGGTATCCGGCAGCCGGATACGATATTTGCGCATGGCTGGTGGATGATTAATGAAGATAAAATGTCTAAGTCGCGCGGAAATGTCGTGAATCCGCTGGAGATGGTGGATAAATTTGGCATTGACGTCTACCGGTATTTTCTTTTGCGCGATGTGCCTTTCGGCTTAGACGGTAATTTTTCGCAAGAAGCGATCATTAAAAGATTTAACGGCGATTTAGCTAATGATTTAGGCAATCTTATTTATCGCACGCTGACGATGGTGGAAAAATATTATGCGGGCCTGATTCCGGAATTAGATATTGATACGATTAAATATGATTCTAGCGGGGAGAAGATCAAAGAGAAGCTTAAGCAATTGCATCAGGCAGTTTATACTCCCTTGAGCTGGAATAATGATTTTAGTTTAGCGCTGGAGAATATCTGGGAGGTTATCGGCTTAACCAATAAATATGTTGAACAGACCAAGCCTTGGAATTTAGTCAAAGAAGCCAAACCGCAGCAGCTAAAGGCTTTTATCTGTTTATTGGTGCAGTCGATTAGAAAGATCGGCCAGGAGATTGCCCCGTTTATGCCGAAAACAGCGCAAGCAATTATTCTGCAATTAGGCGGCCGGGAAATTAAAAAAGGCGACCCATTATTTCCTCGCATTGAAACCAAAAAGAAATAATCTCTTAAAGTAATGTTAATTGACACGCATTGCCATCTGGATTTCCCCCAATTTGACTTAGATCGCGAATTAATGATTCAGCGGGCAGAAGCCGCGGGGGTTGCTTATTTTATTAACATCGGTTCAACCTTAGAGTCTTCTGCGGCGGCTTGTGTCTTAGCCCAGAAGTACGCGCAAATTTATGCCAGCGTGGGAGTGCATCCGCATGATGCCGGCAGTTTCAATCTCCAGGTAAAAGATAAGTTAAAAACATTGGCGCAGCAAAATAAAGTTGTGGCGATCGGGGAAACTGGTTTAGATTTTTATCGGAATTTGTCAAGCCCGCTTGATCAAGAACAGGCATTGGTTAAGCAAATTGAGTTAGCGAAAGACTTAAACTTGCCGCTGGTAATTCACTGCCGGCAGGCGGAAAAAGAAATTATGCAGATTTTAAAATCCGCATTGCCGCTGCGGGCGGTGGTACATTGTTTCTCCGGTAGCGAAAGTTTTCTAAAGGAATGTTTAGATTGTGGTTTTTTTATTTCCTATACTTGTAATATTACTTATAAAAAGGCTCAAGGTTTAAGAGAAATGGTTAATTTAACTCCGCTAAAGAGGCTGATGCTGGAAACGGACGCGCCGTATTTATCACCGGAAGGTTTCCGGGGCCAGCGTAATGAGCCGTTGCAGATAAAATTATTAGCTGAACAAATAGCCTTGATTAAAGGGATTACTTTTGAGCAGGTCGCCGATAAAACAACGCAGAATGCTAAGGAATTTTTTAATTTAAGATGAACGCGCAAGTTTCGGTAGTTAAATGTGATGGTTATGCGCCGGTTCTGGTTGAAGCGGCGCTGAGGAATGTGCTTAATCTTTTAGGCGGACTAACCGGTTTTGTTAAACCCGGTTCGCGCGTATTGGTTAAACCGAACCTGATGATGTCTAAACCTCCGGAGTTTGGCATTACCACTCATCCGGAAGTTGTGCGGGCAATGATCCATCTGTTGAAAGAGATCGATTGTCGAATTGTCGTCGGCGACGGTCCCAGTGTCTGGAGTAAGTATATAGAAAACGTGGATGAAGTTTATGAAATTACCGGTATAAGCAAGGTTTGTCAGCAGGAGGGCGTTAAACTAATTAGCTTTGATAAACGCAGAATGCGTAATAAGTTTCCGCTTACCGCCGCTTTAGATGAATGCGATTATTTGATCAATCTGCCTAAGTTTAAAACGCACGGGCTTACTTTAATTAGCGGGGCGATTAAAAATCTTTTTGGGCTGGTTTCTGGTACCTTTAAAACAGAGTTACATAAGGACTATCCTGAGCCTTTTGAATTTGCTAAAATCCTCGTGGACGTATATCAAGAATCTAAGCCTAACTTAACAATTATGGATGGGATATTAGCGATGGAAGGCAACGGCCCCGGAACCAGCGGCAAAACACGCCAATTAAATCTTTTATTAGGCTCAAGTGATTGCGTAGCGATAGATACGGTGATGGCTAAAATAATGGGTTTTAATAATTACGAGATTATGACTACTAAAGAAGCAGCGGGGCGAGGGTTAGGAGAGGATCAAATTAATCGGATTAGAATCGAGGGCGAGGATATTAATCAGTTAAATATTCGGCCGTTTGTTATTCCTTTTACCGCAGCAAAAAGGATTAAACTGCCGAGTGTATTAAAGAAAATGTTAAAGGTTTTAATTAAGTATTATCCTTATTCTTTGCGTTTAAAATGTACGCGCTGCGGCCATTGTGTTAAAATATGTCCCAGTCAGTGCATGCGGCTTACGGAAAATGGGATACAGATTGATTATCATAAATGTATTGCTTGTTTTTGCTGTCAGGAGATTTGTCCTGCGGCAGCTATAGGGGTAAGAAAGAGCCTATTGGCTAAATTGATAGGGTTATAATAATTTTTACGGGTCCCCGCCACAAATAATAATATGAATATCCGCACAATAGACTGGAAAAACAATAGGATTAGAATAATTGATCAAACGAAATTACCGCATAAATTAATCTATCTTGATATTGACCGGCTGGAAGATCTCTGGCAGGCGATTAAGATAATGCAGGTGCGGGGGGCTCCGGCTTTAGGCGCCGCGGCTGGTTTGGGGATGTATTTAGGAATAAAGGATTATCTTGGTTCCGATTGGGGAAAGTTTAGCTTAAGATTAAATTCTGTAGCAAAATATATCGGGAGCGCCCGGCCGACCGCGAGAAATTTGTTCTGGGGTATCGAAAGAATTCTTGAGGTTGTTTTGTGCAATAAAAAACAATCGATTTGTAAAATTAAAGAGATCATCTTAGCGGAAGCTCAGTCGATTATGCGTGAAGATGCGCTCGCTTGTCGTAAGATGGGTTCTTATGGGGCGAAGCTGCTTAAAAAAAATAGCCGGGTACTAACGATCTGTAATGCTGGGATACTGGCAACCGTAGATTATGGCACGGCCCTGGGAGTTATTTATTCCGCCGCGCGACAAGGTAAGAAAATAAAAGTTTTCTCCTGCGAAACGCGGCCTTTATTGCAAGGCGCGCGTTTATCCACCTGGGAGTTGCATAAACAAGGCATTGATGTTACCCTGATTGCCGATAATACTGCCGCTAAACTCATGTCTGACGGCCAGGTCGATATGGTGATTACCGGAGCAGACCGCATTGCGGCTAATGGTGATACGGCGAATAAGGTCGGTACTTTTAATCTGGCAGTTTTAGCCAAATATCATGGTATACCTTTTTATGTTGCGGCGCCCAAGAGTACTTTTGATTTAACCATAAATGATAAAACCGGCATTAAAATTGAAATGCGTAAAGCCGCAGAAATTACCAGTATTTTATTTAAAAAGGCGGTTGCTCCGAAAGAGGCCAAGGTGCTTAATCCGGCTTTTGATCTGACTCCGCATCAGTTAATCAGCGGCATAATTACGGATCAAGGAATTATCCGGATGCCGTATGCGCAAAATATTAGAAAAACCTTTAGGAAAACATAAATGCGTATCAGTGATATCGGTGAATTTGGATTAATTAAAAGATTTCAGAAAAAGATTAGCTTGAATTCTTCTGTCATCAAGGGCAGCGGAGATGATTGCGCGGTTTTAAAACTTAATCAGCGCAGTTATCAATTATTTACTTGCGACATGATTGTGGAAGGGGTAGATTTTCTTAAAAACGCTGATTTAAAATTGGTGGGTCAAAAGGCGCTGGCGATATCCATCAGCGATATTGCTGCTTGCGGAGGCGTTCCCAAACATGCCGTAGTGGCATTGGGGTTACCGAAGCATATGCCGGTTGATCAGATTGATTGTTTGTCGAAAGGCCTGTTTGATTTAGCGCGAAAATTTAAGATTAATATTGTTGGCGGGGATATCTCTGCTTCGAGTAAGCTGGTGATTGATGTGAGCATGTTAGGAGAAGTAGAGAAAAATAAACTTTGCTTGCGCCAAGGGGCGAGACCCGGAGATTTGATTATGGTTACCGGTGAGTTTGGCGGAGCGATTAAAGGAAAACATTTAAAATTTATTCCGCGCTTAAAAGAGGCGCAATTTTTAGTGCGTAATTTTAAAATCAATGCGATGATTGATGTCTCTGACGGTCTGGCGGCAGACCTCGGCCATATTTTAAAACAGAGCGCGGTGGGGGCGGTTTTATATGAAAGCCTTATCCCTTTAAGTAAACAGGCGCATGGCGTAGAAGAGGCTCTTTGTTCAGGTGAGGAGTTTGAGCTGCTTTTTACTGTTTCCAGAGACCAGGCGAGTAAAATTATCAGGAGTACTCCATACCGCTTTGCGGTGATCGGCGAGATTATGCCGGAATCATTTGGTTTGAGATTAATTAATTATAAGAATAAATATTCTAAACTTAATTTTCCGGGGTACCGGCATTTTTAATGGAAAAATTATCTTCATCAGTTAATCAGACCCTGCAGATTGGCAAAAAGATTGCCGGTAAGCTTCGCGGCAGCGAGGTTATCCTTTTATGCGGCCCGCTGGGAAGCGGAAAAACAGTTTTGGCCAAAGGCATCGCCCAGGGTTTAGGAATTAATAAAAATGATGTTCTTAGCCCGACCTTTGTCTTATTGCGCGTATATCCCGGAAAGTATTTATTGCAGCATTTTGATTTTTACCGGATTAAATCTGCGCAGGATTTGTTGGCTTTAGGGCTTCAGGAATATTTGTCTATTGATGCGGTAACGCTGATTGAATGGCCGCAGCGGTTAAAATTTCTCTTGCCAAAGGAATTTTTAAAGATTAAGCTAACCTCGCAAGCTAAAAATCAAAGGAACTTTAAGTTTACGGCTAAAGGCGCAAGATACAAAGAACTATTAGAAAGAATTTATGAAGATATTAGGGATTGATACGACGACTAAACGCCTTTGTCTGGGGCTGTATGCCGATGGCAAGTTTTATGAATACAGTTTACAGACCGGCCGGAGCCTTTCGGCGTTATTAGTTCCGGCTATTGCGCGGGTGATTTGCGCGGTCGGATTGAAAATAGCGGAGATTGATTATTTTGCCTGCGGTTTAGGACCGGGGTCTTTTACGGGAATGCGTATTGGACTGGCGACTATAAAAGGGTTAAGCGTTGTAAAAAATAAGCCGGTAATTGGAATATCGACATTAGATCTTCTGGCGATGAATGCGCCGCTGAAAGATTGCTTGATTGTTACCGCGTTGGATGCCAGAAGGTCGCTTATTTATTGCAGCTCTTACCGCTACGTACGCGGCAGTTTAAAGCGTCAGAGCGCGTATGCGCTATTGAGTTTGGATGAATTAGTAAAGAAATTTCCCCGCAAAGTGGTAATTTTAGGAGATGCCGCAGCTTTGTATAAAGACGCGCTGTTGTCGCGTATCAAGGACGCTACAGTTTTGGATAAAGATTACTGGAGTCCGCAAGCGCGCAATCTTATTGACCTGGCGCTGGTTAAGATTAAAGCTAAACAATTTTCTTCAGCCTTAAACATTAAACCCATTTATTTATATCCTAAAGAATGCCAAATAAAAACGCGATAGGTTACCGGCCTACCTGGGCCGAGGTTAATCTGGATAATTTAGAACATAATTTTAAACAGGTTAAATCTCTTTTACATCCGCAAACCGAAGTTTTGGTTACGGTAAAAGCGGATGCCTATGGCCATGGCCTGGTGCCGGTGGCGAAAAGACTAGTGGCTTGCGGAGTAGATTATCTGGGAGTGGCTTCGATTGATGAAGGGATAGAGCTGAGAAAATCAGGAATAAAAATTCCGATTTTACTTTTGGGCTTGGTGCTTAAAAAAGATATTCCGCCGCTATTTAATTATCAGCTTACTCCCACTGTTTGTGATCGTTTGATGGCCGCGGCGCTTAATGCCCGGGCGGCGGTATTAAAACAGAGGATCCCGGTGCATATTAAAGTCGACACCGGAATGGGCAGGATCGGAGTTTTACATAACGAGGCCTTGGAATTGGTAACGCAGATTCATAAGTTTAAAAATATTATTATCCAGGGTATTTTTACGCATTTTGCTTTGGCGGATGCTAACCGTAAAATTACCGTTTTGCAAATTAATTTATTTAACCGGTTAATCAACGATTTAAAAAAGAGGGGTATTGTTATTCCCTTGATTCATGCGGCGAATAGTATGGGATTAATCGGTTATCGTAACAGCCACTTTACGATGGTCCGGCCGGGTTTAGTAATTTATGGCCTTTATCCGAAAAAGAACTTAGGCATAAATTTAAAACCGGTGTTAAGCCTTAAAACCCGCGTGGTTTTTATTAAACAAGTGGGCCCCGGTTATGGGATCAGTTACGGCTTAACTTATGTTACTAAGCGCGCGGCGTGGATTGTCAGTTTACCGGTAGGCTATGGTGATGGTTATCCGCGCAATCTTTCTAACTTAGGCTGGCTTTTAATTGGCGGCCGGAGATTCCGGATTAGCGGCAGAATTTGTATGGATCAGATGATGGTGGATGTGGGTAATTTTAAGCCAAAAATCGGCCAGGAAGTTGTTTTAATCGGAAAGCAGGGTAAACAGCAGGTCACTGCCGAAGAGCTCGCGGATTTATCCGGCACTATCTCTTATGAGATCGTCTGCGGCCTAGGCAGCCGGATTCCTAGAATTTATAAATGGGGACAGCCATTTTTCCGATAAAAATGGCTGTCCCCATTTTATGGTAATTTTGCGATAAGATAAAGGCTGCTGGAGAGGACGATGATGTGGCTTAATGAGGCAGCCAGTAACGGTGGAATTAATCCGGATTTACCTACCGCCAGACAGATAGCGTCTAGGACATAATAGAGGAATCCGACGATAATCGAAACTCCGATCGCGGACATTCCGGTGGCGCGTTTTCGCATCAGCAGTGAAAAAGGAATTCCTAAAAGTATGATGATAATACTGGTAAATGGCGAGCTAAAGCGCTGATAAAGGTCTACTTTTAAATTCCGGATTACGGTGGTTGCCCCGCTTTTAGAGAGTATCCAGATATAATCCTGCATTTGGCTGATACTCATCTGTTCCGGCTTCTGTTTTAAGGAGGCAAGGGTTTCGGGAGTTTCCGTGATGCTCATAATTTCTTCTTCTAGATAGTTTGGTTCATCAATTACCTGTCCATTATGGTCAAATTTATAAGTAATGCTCTGATAGAACTTCCATAATCCATCCTGGTAAACCCCTCTGGTGGCGATAATTTTTTTAGTCAAATTTTGATTTTCATCCTGCTCTAAAATAGTGATTCCTTCCATGGTTTTAGTCGAGGGCGAAAATTTACTGATAAAAAATAAACGGTTTCTTAAACCGTAGAGGGTAAGATTAGCAATCGATTCAATTTTTTTAGTTTTACTTTTGGTTGCGCCCTCTTCAATCTGAATTTTAATTTTTTGGTTTTCAATGATCGAGATAGGTACCAATCGGTCGCTTACCCAGAACACGGTTAAGCTGATTAAAAAACCAAAAATTAAAGCATTACGGGCAATGGCAAATATACTTAAGCCGCTGGAACGCATCGCGATTATCTCGTTATTATGATTAAGCTTCCCGAAAGTATAAACGGTGCTTAAGAGGCAGGCAAAAGGGGAGACTTGGACAAACATAATCGGCAGGTAGGAGATGTAATAACGCGCCAAAAGCGCCAAAGTGGCCTGGTGCCTTAATATTTCATCCAAATTAGAAAGTAAATCAATAACGATATAAAGAAACAAAAATACAAAAATGCAGGAAAAAAATATATAAATAATTGATTTTAAAATGTAGCGGTCTAAGATGCGCATAGTTTATAGGTTAAGTATCCTCCGATACCGGTAAAGATGATATTGGGTAACCACAGCGCCAGCGCCACCGGCATGGCTCCTTCCATCGCCAGCGCGGTTAAGCCGATATACATCGGATAATAACAAACAATAATTAATACGGCAATTCCGATGTTGATGGATTTTTCGCGGCGGCGGGTAATAATTCCCAGCGAAGACCCCAGGAGCATGAAAACAAAACAGGAAAAAGCTAGGGCTAATTTTTCGTGAATTTTGGTAATCAGAGGAGCCGGGCTAATGCCTTCGGATTTAAGTTTGGCGGCTTCTTTTTTTAGTTCATGAATCGTCATTTCTTTATATTTCTTTTCGACCACCTGATCCTGCATTTGGGCAATATCCAAATTCATAAAGTAGGTGCGGAAATTAAGTTTGTAGAAGTTGGTGGGATTCTCCGGATCGGGCTCATCAGAAGTTCCGTCGATAAGTTTTAATTTTATGGCATTTTTTCCGGGGATGGTGACAAACTCCCCGGCTTTAGCCACGATGGTGCGTGTCGGCCGGTCTTCTCCCTGGGGTTCATAGATACGAATGTTATTTAACCGGTTTTTTTTCTGGTCAACATGATAAATAAAGAGGATATATTTTTTGAAAGAATCAATGAATACTCCTTCTTCAAAAGCGGCGGTAGGGTTTTTGATGCCCATTTCTTGCAAGGTTTTACGGTAAGCAAAATGTGAATATGAGGCGGCTTGGTCATTAAAGACTGTTAGAGCCAAACTTAAGGCGAAGCCGATAATTAACAAAGGCAGCATTAATTTAAACAGGTTAATGCCGCTTGAGCGGATGGCGATTATTTCATTATCGCCGCTTAATCTGCCCAGGGCAAGCAATATCGCCACCAGAATTGAGATCGGCAAGGTATAGGTGACAATATAGGGAGTCAGATAAATAAAAATCTGGATGACACTAAATATATCCACACCTTTATTGATCACTAAGTCGGCGATGCGCTTTAAGTTGCCGATCAGCACCATGACAAAGGTCAATACTCCCAGGCACAATAATAGCGGCCCGAGGAACTCTCTTAAAATATAATTACGCAGGATTTTCATGTTAGTTGGCTAAAGTTAAAAGGAGCACTTTTTTAGCTCCCGCTTCTTTTAAGCATTTGGCTGCCTCATTGGAAGTCGCTCCGGTAGTGAGAACATCATCGATCAGCAATAGATTGGTATCTTTAATTAATTCCGGCTTGGTCACGGCGAAACTTTTTTCTACATTTTGACAGCGCTGCTGGAAAGTTAGTTTTGTTTGCGTCTGGGTGGGCTTAACGCGGATGAGTACATCGGTTAAGACCTTTTGGCGGAATTCTCGGGCAATCTCTTGGCTTAAGATCTCGGCTTGATTAAATTCTCTCTGTCGCTGCCGGCTCTTGTGTAATGGAATCGGGATCAAAAAATCAAGATGTGCGATGGGTAAATGATAATCCCGGATAAATGTATGCATTAGTTTCCCCAAAGGTTTGCCCAGGTAATCTCGACCGGAGTATTTAAATTCATGAATCAGTTTTTTGAGTGTTCCGGTATATTGGCAAGGGCTAAAGGCCCGGTCAAAATAATAATTTGCCTGGCATCTGGAACAACTTTGACAGGCATTTTTCTCGATTGCCTGACGGTCCAGATGCCTGCCGCATTTTGCGCAAAAAGGTGGTAAATTCTGCTCGATTTTATCCCAGCAGCCGGCGCAAATTAATTCCTGCTGGTGGGCGGGAGGAATCTTAATTTTGCAAATTAAACAGCAGTTTGGATAAATTAAATCCTTGAAGCCCTTAAATAGCCCCCGCAACATAAAGATATAATATCAATGAAAATCGGGTTTGTCAAAGTAATTGACAGTCGGCTTTATCGAGAGTAGAATAAAAAACATGGAAAAGCCAACTCGCGCGGAATTAAAAGAGAAATTGTTTGATTTATTAAACCGGGAGGCCTTAAAAAGAGGTAAATTTATACTTTCTTCCGGCCGTGAAAGCAATTATTATCTGGATGGCCGCGTGATTACTTTGCATCCGCAAGGCGCCTATTTAGTGGCCAGTATAATTTTAGATATGCTTCAGAATGGAGTTTTCGATGCCATCGGCGGACCGACCTTAGGGGCGGATCCGATTGTCGGAGCTTTGGCGGCATTAAGTTATCTTCAAAAACAACCGATCAAAACTTTTATTGTGCGCAAACAGCCTAAGGAACACGGAACGCAGCAACAAGTAGAGGGGCCGGCGCTGAAAAATGGCGATCGGGTAATTCTGATTGATGATGTGTCAACCAGCGGCAAAGCGATTTTGGAAGCGAAGCAGGTTTTGGATAAAATCGGAGTAATTGCCGATCAGGCGATTGTGATTGTGGATCGTAACCAGGGCGCGGTAGATAATTTAGCCAAAGCCGGTATAAAGTTAGAATCCATTTTTAAGATTGCGGATTTTGGCCTTTAAATTATTGTGGAAAAAATAAAAATAGTAGTAGTCGGCGCCGGGCCATCAGGCATGATGGCGGCAATTCGCATCGCGGCTCTTGGCCAGGAGGCAATTCTTCTGGAAAAAAAGAGTACCCTAGGCAATAAACTTCTCCTCAGCGGCAAAGGGCGTTGTAATCTTACTAATGCCGAAGATCTTCCGAATTTTCTAAAACGTTTTTCCCAAAATGGTGATTTTTTAAGAGACGCCTTTAAGAAATTTTTTAATCAGGAGCTTATCTTTTTTTTCGAACAGCGGGGTTTAAAACTGAAAATTGAGCGTCAACAGCGCGTCTTCCCGCAGAGCGATCGTTCTTTTAGCGTTCTGGAGGTTTTAGAAAATGAGCTGGTTAAGTCCGGGGTGCAGGTTGTCTGCCGCAGCAAGGTTGTGGATTTAATTGTTTCCGGGGGCCGGGTTAAGGGAGTGCGTTTGGAGAATAGCCAAGATATTCTCTGCGATCGGATTATTTTGGCTACCGGAGGGGCAAGTTATAGTTTTACCGGCTCTGACGCTTCAGGGATAAATATAGCTAAGAAACTGGCGCATCTCATTGTGCCGCTGCGGGCAGGTTTGGTTCCGCTGGATGTGAAACAGAATTATGTCAAAAAATTAGAAGGATTAACTTTACGCAATATCAGGCTTAAATTCTCCGGCGGCAAGACAGAAATAATTTCTGAGATTGGCGAATTAATTTTTACCGCCAGCGGAATATCCGGTCCGCTGGTGATCAGTTTAAGCGGTAAGGTTATAGATTTACTGGCGCCGGATAAAACCGTTTTTATCGATATAGACCTTAAGCCCGCTTTATCAATTCAACAGCTGGATGCCCGTCTGCTTAGGGAGTTTAAATTAAATGCTAAAAAAGGCATTAAAAATGTGCTTAAGGAATTATTGCCTTTACGTTTAATTATGGTTTTTGCTGAAGTTGCGGGCATTAATCCTATAAAAAAATGCAGTCAGATTACGCAGAAGGAAAGAGAAAAGATTATTTCTTTGCTCAAGGGTTTTCGTTTGGAGATCTCCAAACCGCGGCCGATTGAAGAAGGGATGGTTACCCGGGGCGGAGTAAGTTTAAAAGAGATTAACCCGCGCACCATGGAATCGCGCCGGATTAAGGGTTTATATTTTTGCGGAGAAATGATCGATCTAGATGGGGATACCGGAGGATTTAACCTCCAGGCGGCTTTCTCGACGGGGTATCTAGCCGGAGAAAGTTCAGTATTAGGTTAGAAAATACCCAAGACAGGCCCCGCTAACCAGTTGAATTATATGAAAATATATCTAGCTTCGAAATCTAAAGCCAGAAAAAAATTACTAGAAAGATTTGGCTTGAAATTTAAAATCCTGCCTTCGAAAGTTAAAGAGCTGTCCAGCCGCGGCAATTTATCATACGCTCAACTGGTGCAGATTAACGCCCGGAATAAAGCCCAAGAGGTAGCTTCGCGAGTATCGGATGGGATTATTATCGCCGCCGATACTATCTGTGTGCAGGATGGCAGGATATTTGGCAAGCCCAAGAGCATCTCTGCTGCCCGCTGGATGCTTAAACAGCTATCCCGTAAGCCGCAGCGGCTTTACACCGGATTGGCGGTGATAAAAAAAGCTAAAGGCAAGGTGCAGTTAGTGTCGGATTTTGAAAAAACAAAAGTTTATCTGGATAAATTAAGTAAAGATCAGATTAATAATTATTTTAAGCAGGTTTCTCCTTTGGAGATGGCCGGGGGTTTTGATATTCAGGGCCAGGGAGCATTTTTTATTAAAAGAATTGACGGTTGTTTCTATAATGTCGTCGGCTTGCCGATCAGGAAATTATATCTCATGTTTAAGAAGCTCGACCTAAAGTTATTTTCGTTTTTCCTAACTACCTGCTGCCTGCTTACTACTGTTTTTTTATCCGGATGTTCTACGGAATATAATCTGGCGACTAAGCAGGAGGAGAACTATTATTATAGCACGGATAAAGAAGTGCAAATCGGCCAGTCCATCGACCGTCAGATACAAAAGGAATTGAAATTTACGGATGATCCTTTAGAGCAAAAACGCGTGGAAGATGTGGGTAAAAAAATAGCGGCAGTCAGTGACCGAAAAGAGATTGATTATTATTTTAAGGTGTTAAAGGATGATGATATAAACGCGGTTTCTTTACCCGGAGGATATGTTTACGTCAACAGCGGATTGTTGGAAAAAGTGGCTAATGATAACGAGCTGGCCTGTATTCTTGCGCATGAAGTCGGACATATTGTCGCCCGGCACAGCATTAAGAAACTGCAGGCGATGCAAAGCTACTCTATTTTAAGGTTATTAGTGGCCGTTGCTCCGGATGCCGGAGGAGTGGGAAGCGCTGCGGATGCTGCCTTTACTCAATTTCTACTGGGTTATAGCCGGGAAGACGAATTACTGGCGGACCAATTAGGCGCGCGTTATGCTAAGCTTGCCGGATATGATCCGCATGGCATGATCACTTTTTTAATTAAATTACAGGACATAAATCGCCGGATGCCTTTGACAGAAAGGAATTATTTTAAGACTCACCCTTATGTTCCGGACAGGATCAGGGTAGTCAAGCAGGAGCTGGGCGAACAAATCGATTTCGGAGATTATATTAATATCGAGCAAAAGGCCCATGAATAAGGTATTTTGTTCTTTAACGGTTATTTTATTAATCTTTTCCGGACTTTTAGCGGCAGAAATTCTGCCCAAGAAAAATATGAAGAATAATCAAGCAGATTTAAGAAAGGTTAACTCTGATAATCCGTTTGGGGTTTTAGAATTTTTACATTGGAACCATTCCTGGAATAGTTATAAATATGCGAATAATCATGATTTAGAAAGAGTGGTTTCTTTAATGCAAGAGGCGGGGGTGGGTTGGGTAAGGGTTGATTTTTTATGGGGAGATATTGAACCGCAAGAGGGTAAATTTGATTTTGCCAAATATGATGGAATTGTCGAATTACTAAGTAGTAAAGGCATACATATTTTAGGTATTTTACACTATAGCGCTGATTGGGCATCTAGCTGCGGAAAATGGAACTGTCCGCCCAAGGATAACCAGGTATTTGTGAAGTATGCCCGTAAGGTTATCGGCCGTTATAAAGGGCAAGTTAAATATTGGGAACTCTGGAATGAGCCGGATTCTTCGACTTACTGGATTCAACAGGATGGGTTAAAATCTTACTGCATTTTATTAAAAGAGGTTTATCTGGCGGCTAAACAAGTTGATCCGGAGTGCAAAATTCTAAACGGCGGAATTGCTAATGGCCTGGGCAGTATCAATCATCTTTATGATAATGGCGCCAAAGATTATTTTGATATTTTAAATATCCATTTTTTTCAAAGCCCTTTACTTGAAGAAAATGCGATAAAAGCTGTCGCCAGTTATCCTAAGCTTGCCTATAAGATTATGGCGCGTAATGGCGATGCCCATAAAAAAATTTGGATTACGGAAATTGGCTGTCCCGGGGTAAAGCCGCGGTTAAAGGTGGATAATTGGTGGATGGGTAAAAATCCGACGGAGCGCCAGCAAGCAGAATGGGTAAAGCAGGTGTATACGAAATTATTAAAAGATCCGCATGTGGAGAAGATTTTTTGGGCTTTTTTCCGCGACACTAAAAAGCATTGGAATAACGGCGTAGATTATTTTGGTTTGCTGCGCTGGGATTATTCCCGTAAACCATCTTTTAAGGCTTATCGAGAATGTTTTCAGGAGTGGAAAAAGAATAACGCGGTAAAATTTAGCAGTAAATAAATGCGGAGGAAGAGACTTGAACTCTTATGGGTTGCCCCACACGCTTCTGAGACGTGCGCGTCTGCCATTCCGCCACCCCCGCAAAAATCACCATAAGTATATCTTAGCCTCAATATCCTGTCAATTGGTATAAGAAAATCTGCCCAAAAAGGGGACGTTTCCCTTTTGGGAGGGAAACGTCCCCTTTTTTAAGCAGCGATAAACTAATTGCGGCTTAGTTTTTTTACTGTTATAATAATCGTTCAATTTAAGGAGAGATAATGTTTTTAGAGCAATTTAAAATTACCGGTTTGGCAATGGCTCAGATATTTCTCTTGGGCGGATTGGGTTATCTGCTGGTTAAGAGAAATATGCTTTCTCATGCCGGACTGGATGCTTTAAGCCGCCTGCTTATTCAAATTATTTTTCCGGCTTTAATTTTATCCCAGATGCTTAAGAACTTTAGCTTTAGCCTTTATCCAGGCTGGTGGATCTTCCCTTTAATTAGCCTGGTGATTACAGCTATCGGTTTAATCGTCGGGTGGTTATTGCTTAAGTTATCCAGGTTAAAAACAGATAAGCTGCAATTCTTGAGTTTAGTCGCTTTTCAGAATTCCGGATATCTTCCGCTGGCTCTGGCGGCGGCAATCTTTACCGGCCAGCAAGCCAATGACATATTTATTTTCATATTTTTGTTTTTACTGGGGTTTGATTTGGTGGCCTGGTCTTTAGGTATTTATATGCTTACTTATGAAAAACAAGTGAAATTTAAATTACGCAGCCTTTTTAGCGCGCCGGTAATTGCAAATTTAACCAGCCTGGCGTTGGTTGCATTGGGTTTAAATAAATTGCTCCCGGATGTTTTATTTAAACCTTTAGCGATGGTGGGTAACTCTACTTTACCTTTAGCGATGATCGTCGTCGGCGGCAATGTGGCTTTAGTGCAGTTAAAGCAGATCGATAAAAAAATAACTTCCATCTTTTTATTAGGAAAATTAATTATTCTTCCTGTATTTGGTATTTTGATCGTGTTAAAATTGGCCTTGCCGCATTTATTGGGCTTTTTGATTGTGATGCAATTGGCAATGCCTTCGGCAACTTCGCTCAGCGTGATTATCCGCCGTTTTAATAAACCGGATGCCTTAATTAGCCAGGGGGTATTTTTTAGCCATATCATCAGTTTGTTTACCATACCCGTATTTTTAAGTTTATATTTATCACTGGTTATGCTAAAATGAGCGATAATATTGCCACTAACCGTAAGGCGCACCGGGATTATGAAGTCTTGGAGTCCTTAGAGTGCGGTATTGAATTAAAAGGCTCGGAAGTAAAATCTTTACGCGCCGCCAAGATTAATTTAAATGACAGTTTCGCCCGCTTTGAAGGGACAGAGATTTTTTTATACAATGCGCATATCAGCCATTACGCGCAAGCCAGCTATTTAAACGTTGATCCGGACCGGCACCGCAAGCTGCTTTTACATAAGAAGCAGCTTGAAAGAATAAACGGTAAGCTTACCCAAAAAGGCCTAACCTTAATTCCGTTAAAGATTTATTTTAATGCCCGGGGTTTTGCGAAAATAGAGCTGGGGCTTTGTAAAGGTAAAAAGCTTTACGATAAACGGGAAACGGTCAAACGCCGGGAAACCGATAAACTGCTGCGCCGGGTAATCAAGGATCGCAGAGGGTAGTTGCTTTTTAAATATTGTTATTTGAAAATTTGGGGGTGAAAGGGTTCGACTTAAGCTATGTCGCTTAAGAGCAGCATGCCGCGGATGTAAGGTTAGCCGCGTTAACAATCCTTGCACAATTCAAACGCAAACACGCAAGTGTCACGTTTAGGAACATTGGGACAGTCCTTCGGGGCCAGACCAATGTTCGTACCAGCCTTCGGACTTAATTAAGTCCGAAGCCTCTAACTGTCCAGCCTACGGGATAGATTAGGGCTCAAGTAGGATAGTTCCGGCGGTTAGCCTTCCAAACCGGGGCGAAATCGAAAAGGCTGCGTTTTGCAAATCCTGCCGGGTAGGAGTTGCAAAACTAAGTTTAAATTACCAGGCTAAGCATGTAGCGGCTTTTAGGTGATTACTTAAGGACGCGGGTTCGATCATTGAAGGTCGACTCCTAGAGTAATCTAGGATGAAAAATCTGGCTTACATCAAGGAATCCCTAACGTAAAGGCGAGGGTAACCTTGAGGGGTGCAAGCCCTGCAGAGACTGCTTCTAATCAGAAGCGATGGGAGGTGATACCGTTGGTAGAGCTTGAGAAAGCTTACATAGCAGGAATTGTTGATGGTGAGGGTACAGTAACGCTTATGAAACATCATAAAAATGAAACTCCTATACCTTTTGTTTCTATTGCAAATAATAATTTTAAACTTTTGCAATGGATTAAGCACAGGTGTGGAGGATTAATTGTTTCAAAGAAAAAATATAAACCTCAACATCGTGATTCTTTTGCATGGACTGTTCGTCAAGACAGGGCACTGAGATTTCTCAAGGAGGTTGTTAAGTATCTAATTATTAAAAAACCACAAGCGACATTAATATTAAAGAAGTATAAAGCCGTGACTCATAGAGCAGGTAAATATACTCCAAAGATGTTTAGTGATAAAATGAAGCTAGTGGCAAAGATTAGAGAATTAAACCGACGGTAAATTTATGCTTCTCATAATACGCCAGGCTCTTGTTGAATCGGGCAAGATGAAGAAATAGTCCACGCTACTTGGATAACGAGTAGATTAGTGTCCCGCCACCTCCACCAAAAATTAATCTCGATGCATAAAGAAGAGAGGTTTAAGCCCTGATTGATTTAACCAGTCAGGGCTTTTTTTGTGTGGCAAAGATTTAAAGAAAGCGCTTTCAGAATATATTTTTGCAGGATTGAATCTGCTTACTTATTCATATATAATTTATATATCTACATAGAAATACGTTTGTCATTGTCAGAAGGAATCAGATAAAATTATATAAAATAAGGTAAAGTTGATCCTGATTTGAAGTCGTTTTTGGCGCGCTTGGATGCCGCAGGTTTACGCACTAAATCTGCCCAGCGTGATTTGTTCCCGAAGATTTCTCTTACTTTGAAAGGTCAACAAAGTTCCCCGGATTTATATGATTTAACTATGGGGCAGGGGTTTTTCTGGAATGCTTTTTCCGTTGTCAGCATTCCGCTGATGGACGGCGGCAGGGGAAAAGCTGAAGTTGAGGATGCGCTGGCGCTTGGGCGTGAACAGTTTTATGTTGTCCAGAATTTAATCCAAAGAGAAGAGGTCTTTAGAAAAGAGTATGCCGCTCAAGTTCAAAGATACAAAAATGGTATCGGCGATATCCTCGCGGTGTATAAAGCGCGCCAGGGGCTCTTGAACGTACAGCGAGAACACAAGATAGCCCAATTGCAGTTAATTTCTTACCGGATCCAATTGTTTCGGGCGTTAGGAGGGGAATGGTAAAATCTTTTGTTTAATTACATTCTTCTGGGGATTTCTAAATCCAAAATTCCTTGCCATAATATAGTATTATAGTTATAATACACTAATAAATAAAAGAGGTATTTTGGCATTATTAATCAATGAAAATTACTAAATATCTTAAAAAATTTTTTATTTGTGTCAGCTTGATTATTCTGATCTCCGGCTGCGCCACTGTGCCCAGGGTTGAGAATATTGCCACTTATTCCATTGGGGGAGTAACGTATTATCCGCTGGTTACTTTGTGCGATTTGCGCGGGGTGACGCTGCAGTATGACCCGCTTACGCGTATTGCTTACTTAAGCAAAGATCTTCAGCATTCAAGCCTAAGGGTTGGCGATGCGTTAGTATTGGTGAATGATAATGTTTTACATTTAAATTCTCCAATTGATGTTTATCAAGGTACCATTGCCGTACCCCGGCAATTTAAAGAACAGGTTTTTGACGTATTGTTTAAACGGTTTGATTTAGCCGGCCGCCGGGTGAAAGCCGGTAAAATAAGATTAAATAAGGTAGTGATTGATTCTGGGCATGGAGGCAATGATCCTGGAGCAATCGGCAAAAATGGCTTAAAAGAAAAGGATGTAAATTTAGATATTGCCAAAAGATTAAGCAGCCTTTTAAGGGCGGAAGGTGTGCAGACTTTGCTTACCCGTTCAACGGATAAATTTGTTCCGCTTTCTACGCGGGTGAGTATCGCCAACCGTTCCGGAGCGGATTTATTTATTAGTATTCATTCCAATGCCGCCCGTTCGCGTTCCTTATGCGGCTTTGAAGTCTATTATGTTGCTCCCAGCGTCAGTGATTCTAAACGCGCCGCGCTTACCGCTAGGAGCAGTTCTTTAAATTTAAAGGATGCGGTTTTTTCCAGCGATACCCAGGATTTAAGAGCGATTGTTTGGGATATGATTTATGCTAACAGCCGGGCAGAATCAATTGAGCTGTCGCGTTCTTTATGCAAAGTTATGGACTCCAGCATTGACGCAAATATTTTGGGAGTTAAGAACGCCCGTTTTCAGGTATTAAAGGGAATTACCATGCCGGGCATATTAATTGAGGTGGGGTTTGTTTCTAATTTGAATGAGGAAAGATTATTAAGGACAGATGCCTACCGGGAAAAATTAGCTACCGGGATATTGGAAGGAATCCGGGATTATTCATTTGATAAGGCATTAGTGGAGGTTGCTTCAAGATGAGCTCGATCGGTGTTTTTGATTCCGGTGTCGGCGGGCTTACGGTCGCCCGGGAAATAATCCGTCAGCTGCCCGATGAAAACATCGTTTATTTCGGTGATACGGCCCGTGTTCCTTACGGAATCAAGTCGCCGCAGACCGTGATTCGCTTTTCGATCGAGAATATTCTTTTTTTGTTAAAACATGATGTTAAGTTGATCTGTGTTGCTTGCAACACCGCGTCTAGTTTCGCCCTTCCGGTAATCCGGAATAATTTTCGCGTGCCGATCATCGGTGTAATTACTCCCGGAGCGAAAGAAGCAGTTTATGCTTCGCAGAATAAGCGCGTTGGCGTAATTGGAACCAAAGGAACGATTAAAAGCCGCACCTATGAAACGGAGATTAAACAGCTTGATGCGAAGGTGAAAGTTACCGCTGTGGCTTGTCCTTTATTTGTTCCTTTTGTGGAAGAAGGATGGCTTTCCGGGGAGGTGGTTTTAAGCGTCGCCAGGAAATATTTAAAACCGCTTAAAGACGCGGGTGTTGATACGGTAATCTTAGGCTGTACGCATTATCCGCTGCTGAAACCGCTGATTCAAGAGGTGCTTGGTCGAGATGTTGTTTTAATCGATTCTGCCAAGCAGGTGGCTTTTGAAATAAAAAATATTCTCACTAGTGAAGATCTGCTTAACCGCGGTAAAGGAGGCAGGCATAGTTTTTTTGTTTCCGATAATCCGGAATGGTTTAGTTCGCTGGCGCAGAGATTTATGGGTAAAAAATTAATGCAGGTGAGGAAGGTTGATAATGTATAGTTTAAAAGTGCAGGGCACGTTTAGCTCCGCGCATAATTTAAGAGGTTATAAAGGTAAATGTGAAGATTTGCATGGCCACAATTGGATTGTGGAAATAATAATTAAATCTGCGCAGGTTGATGATATCGGCATGGTCTTGGATTTTAAATACTTAAAGAAAAAATTAAACGCATGTTTAGAGCCGCTGGATCATAAATATCTTAATAAGCTGGAGTACTTCAAAAAAATAAATCCTACCTCTGAGAATATCGCCAAATATATCTATAAGAAGCTTAAGCCCCAGATTATTTTACTTAGCTCTGTAACGGTTTGGGAAAATAGCACAAGCAGCGCTAATTATGAGGAGTAAAATTTCTAAGATTGCGGTTGTCCTTTTGTCCGGGGGGCTGGATTCGGCGGTTGTCTTGTATTACGCTTTAGCCTCAGGTTATAAATGCCAGGTTTTGATTTTTGACTATGGCCAAAGGCATAAGCAAGAGGTAGCTTGCGCCGTAAAGATTGCCCGCGCCAGCGGCTGTCATTACAGAATTCTAAAAATAAAGTTTCCCTGGAAAGGGTCAGCGCTTTTAGATCATAAAATAAAAGTTCCGGAAAAAGTTATTTCCGGTATTCCGTCGACCTATGTTCCGGCGCGTAACATTATATTTTTAAGTTTTGCTTTATCCTTGGCGGAAGTGCTTAAGGCGAGTGCGATTTTTATCGGGGCGCATGCTCAGGATTATTCGGGCTATCCTGATTGCCGGCCTAAGTTTTTTAAGGCTTTTGTTAAAATGGCCAAGGCGGGCCTTGCCGCCAAGCATGAAATCCAGATTTTGACCCCTTTATTAAATAAGAATAAATCGCAAATTATCCGGCTTGGCCGAAAGCTCAGTGTGCCATTTGATTTAACCCGGTCATGTTATCGCGCCGGAAAAAGTCCTTGCGGGAAATGCGATAGCTGTTATTATCGCGCTAAAGGTTTTAAAGAGGCGGGTCTGATTGATCCGTTAGAGAATAAGTGAAAGCGAAAATTAGCGAAGTATTTGATAGCGTTCAGGGGGAGGGCCTCTATTTAGGGGAGAAGCAGATTTTTGTGCGTTTTTTTAACTGTAATTTAAGCTGTACTTATTGTGATACTAAGTTGGACCGGTTTACGGAGTATGCGCCAAATGAACTTTTCGAGGAGATTAAGCTTTATGGCGGCAAATATCATTCCATCTCTTTTACCGGAGGAGAACCGCTTCTCTACGCGGATTTTCTAGAGGAGATGCTTAAGCTTACTTCCGGAAGAGGCCATAAGCATTACCTGGAAACAAATGGCACCTTATTTTCCGAATTAGAACAACTGATTGACCAGGTTGATATTATTGCTATGGATTTAAAATTTCCCAGCTCAACCGGAATGGGTGATCTTTGGCAGCTGCATCGAAAATTTCTAAAGATTGCCAATAGAAAAGAAGTGTTTTTGAAAGCAATTATTTGTCAAACAACAAACGCAGGGGACCTAAAAGAGGCCCTGGCGATGATTAAGGAAATCAGTCCGGCCAGTGTTTTGGTCTTACAGCCTAATAGTTATGAGAACCGATCGGTTCTGCAGGAGAAATTATTAAATTTTAAGGAGATTGCCAATCAGCAGGGGGTGGCGACTTGTGTTATCCCTCAGATTCACAAAATAATGGGGCTGCGATGAAAAATAAGAGATCTGACTATGAAGGTTTGCAGAAAAATGTCCGGAAATTAAAAACTCCCCAAATTCAGGTTTGGCAGAATCAATATGCGGATAAGGCTTATACGATTAATCTGGATATTCCGGAATTTACCTGTATTTGTCCGAAGACTGGTTTACCGGATTTTGCGGTTATTCGCATTGAGTATTCTCCGTATAAGTTTTGCGTAGAGTTGAAATCTTTTAAGCTCTATACTATCTTTTTCCGTAATGTGGGTATTTTTCATGAACATCTAATCAACAAAATACTTGAGGATTTTGTGCATGCGGTTAGTCCGCGCTGGGTGAAGATTAGCGGAGTTTTTAATCCTCGCGGAGGAATCACGACTACGGTGTCCGCGGAGTATAAAACTAAATGAAAGAAATTAAAGCCGTAAAAATAACTAAAGCGGTTAGGGAATTAGTCAAGCGCGCTAATTTTTATTTGCGCAAGGATGTTTTATTTGCTTTGCGTAAAGCTTACCGGCGCGAAAATAACCGGCGGGCAAAGAATATTCTTAAGGCGATATTGGATAATGCGGCTTATGCGCAAAAGGAGAATTTGGCGATTTGCCAGGATACCGGCCTGCCGGTAGTATTTGCGCAGATCGGCCAGAATTTAAAAATATCCGGGAGTTTAAAAGCGGCGATTAATTCCGGCATAAAAGCCGGGTATAAAAAATATGCTTTAAGAAATTCTATTTGCGCGGATCCTTTGTCTAGAGGTAAAATCGGGTTCTCTCCCTGTATTATACATTTAGATATTGTTCCTGGGGATAAAATAAAGTTAACTCTGCTGCCTAAAGGTTTTGGCTGTGAAAATAAATCACAATTGAAAATGTTTAAGCCGACTTCTGGTTTAGATGAGATTAAAAATTTTATTATTGATGCGGTAAAAAACGCTGGAGCGGATGCCTGTCCGCCGTATGTGATTGGTGTAGGTATTGGCGCAACAGCGGATTATGCCAGTATAATGGCGAAGAAGGCCTTGTTGATCAAACTGTCTGTTAAGCACTCAAAGCTTGAAGAAGATTTATTAAAACAAATAAATAAAATGGGAATCGGCCCGATGGGTTTAGGCGGCAAAACTACGGCGCTGGCCCTGAATATTCTAACTTATCCGACACATATTGCCGGGTTACCGGTGGCCGTAAATATCAGTTGTCATGCCCTAAGGAGCGCGGAAATAGTTTTATGAAAAAGATAAACACTCCGTTAGACTTGAATAAGACTAAGTCCTTAAAATCCGGCCAGGAGGTTTTTTTGAGCGGGACGATTTATACTGCCCGTGACCAGGC
>Ga0172370_10002677_pt1:0-2500 | contig 25464 bp, 18 predicted proteins | sample LakKiv5m_FD_114538 | JGI IMG/M metagenome (GOLD analysis project Ga0172370, IMG submission 114538) | Freshwater microbial communities from Kabuno Bay, South-Kivu, Congo - kab_022012_11.5m | ecosystem: Environmental > Aquatic > Freshwater > Lake | place: Democratic Republic of the Congo...
AGCCTTTCGGCTCAAGTCGTGTGCCTATGGATTTCGGCACTTCGCCGACAAGAAAACTCAATGATTTCCGATCAGGGGTGCCCGAAAGTGTGCCCAGAACGGGGTTTCGGATTCAAAGTCGGGTAAGGGCGACCCGCGCGCGGGTCAATCGAGAATCGGAAAAACGGAGGCGGGGCCAGAGCGGCGCCGCGCATTCGGCACCACATGAGAAATTTCGGGCAAAAAAAATCCCCGGTGACGACCTACTCTCCCACGCAGTTGCCCACGCAGTACCATCGGCTCTGAAGGGCTTGACTTCCGGGTTCGGTATGGGACCGGGTATGACCCCTTCGATATGGTCACCGAGGATTTTTTATATCCTCGTAAAACGTATTCCGTGTTGAACCGCGTCATGAAGGGCTTGAAAGTGTGACCAAGCCGCACGGCCGATTAGTACTGGTTAGCTTCACGCCTTGCAGCGCTTCCACACCCAGCCTATCAACGTCGTAGTCTTCGACGGGCCTTTAGTCTGAAACAGAGGGACACCTAGTCTTGGCGTGGGCTTCCCACTTAGATGCTTTCAGCGGTTATCCCTTCCGAACGTGATTACCCAGCTGTGCCACTGGCGTGACAACTGGTTCGTCAGAGGTTCGTCCACCCTGGTCCTCTCGTACTAAGGGCAGATCGCCTCAAGTGTCCTACGCCCGCAGCAGATAGGGACCGAACTGTCTCACGACGTTCTAAACCCAGCTCACGTACCGCTTTAACGGGCGAACAGCCCGACCCTTGGGACCTTCTCCAGCCCCAGGATGCGATGAGCCGACATCGAGGTGCCAAACTTCCCCGTCGATGTGAACTCTTGGGGGAAATCAGCCTGTTATCCCCGGAGTACCTTTTATCCGTTGAGCGACGGCCCTTCCACACGGCACCGCCGGATCACTAAGCCCAACTTTCGTTCCTGCTCGACCCGTCGGTCTCGCAGTCAAGCTCCCTTATGCCTTTACACTCGACGGCTGATTTCCAAACAGCCTGAGGGAACCTTTGGGCGCCTCCGTTACATTTTGGGAGGCGACCGCCCCAGTCAAACTACCCACCAGGCAGTGTCCTCGGCCGGGCTATCCGACCTGAGTTAGAGGCTCAGAATGGTCAGGGTGGTATTTCAACGTTGGCTCCGCCGATACTGGCGTACCGACTTCGCAGCCTCCCACCTATCCTACACAGACCAGTCCAAAACTCACTGCCAAGCTATAGTAAAGGTTCACGGGGTCTTTCCGTCCCGCTGCGGGTACCCGGTATCCTCACCGAGGTTCCAGTTTCACTGAGTCCCTTGCTGAGACAGTGGAGCAGTCGTTACGCCATTCGTGCAGGTCGGAACTTACCCGACAAGGAATTTCGCTACCTTAGGACCGTTATAGTTACGGCCGCCGTTTACCGGGGCTTCGGTTCAAAGCTTCGCCTTGCGGCTGACCTCTCCCCTTAACCTTCCGGCACCGGGCAGGCGTCAGACCCTATACGTCGTCTTACGACTTTGCAGAGTCCTGTGTTTTTAGTAAACAGTCGCTACTCCCTGGTATTTGCAACCCTCGAGTGCTTACAGCGCGGCAAGCCGGCTTTGACAAACAAGGGCCCACCTTCTCCCGAAGTTACGGTGGTAAATTGCCTAGTTCCTTAGCAAGGGTTCTCTCAAGCGCCTTAGGTTTCTCACCCCACCCACCCGAGTCGGTTTGCGGTACGGGCGCGAGAAGGCCTCCATCCGGAGCTTTTCTTGGAAGCATGGGATCATCCAGTTAGACGTTGGCAAGCCTCGGTCCCTCCTTACCTCTCGGGGTTAACGACCCTCCGTTTGTCCCTATTGGGTCCTGGAGAATCCCCCTACAGGCTTGAACTCCCACGACCAGCGGGGAGCTGAACTACCCTTCTCCGTCACTCCTGATCTCAACGACCATCTCACGGTGCAGGAATATTAACCTGCTTTCCATCGCCTACGCCTTGCGGCCTCGGCTTAGGTCCCGACTAACCCTGGGAGGATTAACCTTGCCCAGGAAACCTTGGGTATTCGGCGAACGGGTTTCTCACCCGTTTGAACGTTACTCGTGCTAGCATAATCTCTTCCAGGACCTCCAGCCGTCCTTACGGTCGACCTTCACAGGCACTGGAATGCTCCCCTACCACTCACCTTGCGGCAAGTCCGAAGCTTCGGTGGCATGCTTGAGCCCCGTTGGATTTTCCGCGCAGCTTGACTCGACCAGTGAGCTGTTACGCTTTCTTTGAATGATGGCTGCTTCTAAGCCAACATCCTGGTTGTCAAAGTCAAACCACAACGTTTCCCACTTAGCATGCGCTTGGGGACCTTAGCTGTCGGTCTGGGGTGTTTCCCTTTTGCCCACGGAGCTTATCCCTCGTGGACTGACTCCCGAGAAACAAGATATCGGCATTCGGAGTTTGATTGGGTTTGGTAGCCTGGTGGGGCCCCTAGTCCATTCAGTGCTCTACCGCCGACACTCTATCTCGAGGCCATACC
>Ga0172370_10002677_pt1:7500-25464 | contig 25464 bp, 18 predicted proteins | sample LakKiv5m_FD_114538 | JGI IMG/M metagenome (GOLD analysis project Ga0172370, IMG submission 114538) | Freshwater microbial communities from Kabuno Bay, South-Kivu, Congo - kab_022012_11.5m | ecosystem: Environmental > Aquatic > Freshwater > Lake | place: Democratic Republic of the...
CGGCCGTGGTGGCCGAGGGCGGGCTGAACCTCGAGACGCAGATCCGCACGCGCGAGATGCACGAGTTCGCCGAGAACGGCGTGGCCGCGCACTGGAAGTACAAGGAGGGGCGCGTGATGCGCCCGAGGGAGATCGAGAAGGTCGAGGGGCTGAAGCAGCTGCTCGAGCTCGGCAACGACGCCAGCGGTGCGCTCGAGTTCCTGTCGGCCGTGAAGATGGACCTGTACGACGACACCGTGTTCGTGCAGACGCCCACGGGCGACGTGCGCGCGCTGCCCCGCGGCGCCTCGCCGGTCGACTTCGCGTTCTCGGTACACAGCGAGGTGGGCTTCCACTGCACCGGCGCGCGCGTCAACGGCAAGATGGTGCCCCTCGATCACGAGCTGAAGGACGGCGACGTGGTCGAGATCCTGACCCACCCGGCGCAGCACCCCAGCCGCGACTGGTTGAAGTTCCTGAAGAGCCCGCGGGCGCGCCTGAAGGTGCGCAACTACGTGAAGAAGACCCAGACCGAGACGGCCGCCCGCATCGGCGAGGGCAAGCTCGAGAAGGAGCTCGAGCGCTTCGAGGCCAGCTACAACCGCTCGCTGAAGAAGGGCGAGCTCATCCAGGCCGCGCGCAAGCTGGGCTTCGACACGCTCGAGGCGCTGCTCGTGCAGATCGGGAACGGCAAGGCCGATCCCGAGGACGTGGCGAAGGAGATCGTACCGCCGGAGCAGTACGAGAAGCACAAGCACCCCAACCGCAAGGTCGAGCCGCTGTCCATCACGGGCGTCTTCAAGCGCATGGAGAAGAAGACGCAGAGCAGCATCGTGCTGGACGACATGGAGTCGCTGGCCATCCAGTACGCGCGCTGCTGCAAGCCGCTGCACGGCGACGAGGTGGTGGGCTTCCTGTCGCGCGGGCGCGGGATGATCGTACACCTCAAGGCGTGCGGCAACGCGCTGGCGCTCATGGACTCCGAGCCCGAGCGCATCGTCGAGGTCAGCTGGAACAAGGCCTTGCACCAGCAGCTACCGGTGACGCTCGAGATCGTGATCGACAAGGACCGCACGGGGCTGTTGGCCGACGTCACCAAGGCCCTGGCCGACGAGGGCATCAACCTGACCAAGGTCAACTTCGGCCACGAGGTCGATCACAAGGGCGAGAAGCGCGTCGAGAACACCATCGAGATGCTGGTCGACTCGGTCGACAAGTTCCGCGGCGTCATCAAGAAGCTGAAGAAGATCAAGAACATCACGGACGTACACCGCAAGACGGCGTGACCACGTCGCGCACGAAGGCCGGCAGGGCTCGGCCACGCCAGGGTGACGCAGCACCTCGCGCAGGGTGTGGCTCCACACGTTCCACAGGTCGGCCATGGGGTCTTCGCGTACGCTATCGATCGGGTCGCTCCTGGGCGCCTCGCGGCGGCGGGCGGGGTCGTGCATCGGTCGGGCAGGATGATTTACCGGCTTCGAGCTTGTCACCCCCCGGGCTCGACACTTCCGCTCGACCCGGGCTTCGGGTATCCTCGGGGCCGAGAGGGGAATCCATGCGCGCTTCAACGCTTTTTCTCGTAGGCTGCGCGTTCGGGAGCGCGGTCGCCTGCGGACGCGGCGGCGGCGACAAGATCACGGGATCGGCCTGCGACGACGACCATCCCTGCGCCGAGGGGGCGTGCTACGAGGCGTCCTGCTACGCGACCTGCGAGCACCAGGTCGATTGTGCCGAGGGCGAGATCTGCCTGCGCAAGCCCGACGCCGAGGGCGACGTGTCGATCTGCGCACCGATCGCCGACGAGATCCTGGCCGAGGCCTGCACGTCGGACGCAGAGTGCGCCGCCGTGCTACCTTTCCCCGCTCCGTGCACCCGCCCGGCCTGCGACGGCACGTGTACCCTCGCGAGCGAGCCTGACGGCGTAGCCTGCAACGTGACGACGGGCGTCGCGGGCACGTGCTCGGACGGCCGGTGCAGGTGCGGAGCGACCTGCGGCACGCCGTTGCACCTGGCAGGAGGCGTCTTTCAGATGGGCTGCGACGCCGCGACCGAGACCGGCTGCGGGGCCGACGAGGGCCCCGTACACCCCGTCACGCTCGCGTCCTTCCGAATCGATCGCACCGAGGTCACCGTCGGGGCCTGGCGAGCGTGCGTGAACGCCCAGGGCTGTGTCGACCCGGCGGTCGGAGGCGCGTGTACGTGGGAGGCCGACCGCTCGGCGGAGCTGCCGGTGGCCTGCGTCAGCTGGGCGCAGGCTCGGCGCTACTGCCTGTGGGTGGGCGGCCGGTTGTGCTCCGAAGCCGAATGGGAGTACGCGGCCCGCGGTCCCGACGGACGCCCCTTCCCGTGGGGTGAGGCGACCCCCACCTGCGAGCGCGCCACCTTCGACCCCACCGGCTCGCCGGAGCATCCCACGGGCGACGGCTGCAACACCGGAGCCGCACGCGACGTGGGCTCGGCCCCCGATGGCGCCACTCCCGAGGGAGTGCTCGACCTGGCCGGCAACGTGTGGGAGTGGGTCGCCGACGAGTACCAGGCCGGCTACGACGACGCGCCCGACGATGGCAGCGCGTGGGCCCCCTCGGAGAGCAGCCCCGAGGTGGTGCGCGTGGTACGAGGGGGCGGATACGCGGACCCGGCGAGCGCCCTGCGGGCGGCCAACCGGATGTCGAACCCGGCGGGCAGGGCCGATGTGGCGGTGGGCTTCCGGTGCTGCCGTGATCTCTAGGCCAGGTTCGTACCGCGCCCGACACCGATGTACTCGAAGCCCAGGGCGCGCATCGACTTCGTGCGGTACAGGTTTCGCCCGTCGACGATGAGCGGGCGGCGCAGGACGGCGCGGATGCGCTCGAAGTCGGGGTTCCGGAACTCGTTCCACTCGGTCAGGATGATCAGGGCGTCGGCGCCGTCGAGCGCGTCGTAGGCGTTGGTGACGTACGTCACGCCCTCGGGCAGCACGCGCCGGGCCTGCTCGACGGCGGCGGGATCGTAGGCGTGCACGCGGGCACCGCCCTGTACAAGTCGGGCCACGACGTCGATGGAAGCGGCCTCGCGCATGTCGTCGGTGTTGGCCTTGAAGGCCAGGCCCCACAGCGCGAAGGTGCGGCCGGCCACGTCGCCGCCGAAGGCCGCCAGCACCTTCTCGGCCACGGTGCGCTTCTGGCGCTCGTTCACGGCGTAGGCCGCGCGCGACATCATGAGGTCGAAGCCAACCTCGTCGCCCGTGCGGATCAGGGCGCGTAGATCCTTCGGGAAGCACGAGCCGCCGAACCCGGGGCCCGGGAACAGGAACTGCCGTCCGATGCGCGGGTCGAACATGAGCCCCTTGCGCACATCGTCGACGTCGGCGCCGAGGCGCTCGCAGAGCAGGGCCATCTCGTTCATGAACGAGACGCGCGTGGCCAGCATGGCGTTGGCCGCGTACTTGGTCATCTCGGCGCTCTTGATGTCCATGAAGAGCAGCGGGTTCTCGGTGCGCACGAAGGGGCCGTACAGGTCGAGCATGCGCTCGCGGGCGCGCTCGGAGTCGACGCCGATGACCACGCGGTCGGGCTTCATGAAGTCGTTGACCGCGGCGCCTTCCTTCAGGAACTCGGGGTTCGAGACCACGTCGAAGGGGTGCTCGGTGAGGGCGCGCACCTCGGCGGCCACACGGGCGCAGGTGCCGATGGGGACGGTGCTCTTCACGACGATGACGCGGTAGCCGGTCATGTGCGTGGCCAACCCCCGCGCGACGCCGAGCACGTGCTTCAGATCGGCCGAGCCGTCCTCGTTCGAGGGCGTGCCCACGGCCAGGAAGAGGATCTCGCACTCCCGCGCGGCTTCGGCCAGATCGGTCGTGAAGCGCAGCAGGCGGTTCTTCAGCCCGCGCGTGAGCAGGTCGTCGAGGCCGGGCTCGAAGATGGGCGGGACGCCACGGTTCAGCCCGTCGACCTTGGCCGCGTCGATGTCGACGCCGATGACGTGGTTCCCGGTATCGGCGAAGCCGACGGCCGCTACGAGCCCGACGTACCCGGTTCCGATCACCGCCACACGCACGATCCCCACCTCGCTTCGAAGGTTCACCGGAGCTTTACCCGAGGGGAACCCCGCGATTCAAGGAGAAACAACGGCCGGGCTTGGGGTAGGATGCCGGGCCGAAGGGAGAGGCGATGCGACGGGTCCTGCTCGCGCTGGTGGAGACGCGCACCAACCGGAACAGCGTGGTGGCCCTGACCGGGGCGGTCGAGTCCTCGGCCGTCGGCGGCGTCGTCGACGTGATCTATCTGCGCCCGGGCGGGGAAGACGCCGACCGCACGGCGGCCCTGCGGGCCGGGCTGTCGCTGCTGGCGGGAGCCGACGTGGCCGTGATCGGCTTCTCGTTCCTGACGGCCGACCTGGTCGAGGTGGCGGGGCAGGTGGCGGCGCTCCGCGAAGCTCGCGATTCCGTTGGGGCGTATTGCAATACGCCCCAACGCATCGACGGGTACACGATCCGCGGGCCCCTGCTCTTGGCCGGGGGAGCCCACGCCTCGGCGGCTCCCGAAGAGACGCTGGCGCTCGGCTTCGACCTGGTGCTCCGCGGCGAGGCCGAGGCGTCGCTGCCCCGGCTGCTGGGGGCGCTGCTGGACGACGACGACCTGGACCACGTGCCCGGGCTGGCGCGGGTGGTCGACGGCCGCGTGCGCAAGAACCGGCGCGCGCCGGCCGTAGATCTCGATCGCTACCCGCCCTTCGCGCCCCGCCACCGCCGGTTCGGGCCCTTCGAGATCACGCGCGGCTGCCCCTTCGCGTGCCGCTTCTGCCAGACCTCGTTCCTGATGGGCGCGCGCATGCGCCACCGAAGCGTCGAGGGCCTGGTCGACGCCGCGCGCCGAGCGCACAGGCTCGGGCTGAAGGATCTCCGCATGGTGACGCCCGACGCCTTCGCCTACGGCTCGCCCGACGGACGGGCACCCGCGCCCGCCCTTCTCGAGCGCCTGCTGGTGGGCCTGGCGGGGGTGTTCGGGCGCGAGCACGTGTTCTGCGGCTCGTTCCCCTCCGAGGTGCGCCCCGAGTCCGTGACGCCCGAGACCGTGGGGCTGGTGCGTCGGCTGGCCGCCAACGACAACGTGGTGCTGGGCGCGCAGTCGGGCAGCGACGCGATGCTCCGGCGCCTGCACCGCGGGCACGACGCCGAGGCCGTGATCCGCGCCGTCCTGACGATCCGCGCGGTCGACCTCGTGCCGATCGTCGACTTCATCTACGGCCTGCCGGGCGAGGAGGAGAGCGACCGCCGCGAGACCCGCGCGTTCATGCAGCGCGTGGCCGACCTTGGCGCCATCGTCCACGGGCACGTGTTCATGCCGCTGCCGGGTACGCCCATGGGAAAGGCACCGCCGGCGCCGGTCGATCTCGAGACGCGCGACCTGCTCGACCGCCTGGCCGGGGTCGGCCTGCAGATCGGCAAGTGGCGGGCGCAGGAGCAGACGGCGCTGAGGGTGGATGCATTTCGCAGAACCTCGGGCTGAGGTCACGCCTCCGGCGGCAACGCGTCCCCCAGCCAGCGCACGTCGAGCTCGGGCTCCAGCGCGACCAGCCTGGCGGCCAGCTCGCGCTCGGCCGTCACGTACGCCAGGCCGTGCTTCGCGGCCAGCGCGAGGCCGAGCGCCACGGACACCGGCACGTCGAGCTGCAAGGCGATGGGGAGCGCTTCGGCGAGGAACGGCGCCGACAGCCGGAACGATACCGGGACCGCGTGCAGCACCTCGAGCAGCTCACGGACATCGGCGGTGTCGAGCTCGCCTTCGCGCACCCTGGCGAGCAGGAACTCGGCGACCTCGATCGGCACGAGATCGGACGCCCAGACGGCCTCGGCCTGATCGACCAGGGCGTGGGCGGCGCGGGCCAGGGGCGAGGGCAGCAGCCACGCCAGCGCGACCCCGGCGTCGACCACCGCCCCGATCACGCGGGGCCTCCCAACTCGGCCAGGGCCTGATCGAGCTCGTCCATCGTCGCCAGGGGGCGCATGGAGGCGAGCCGCAGGGCGTCTTCGAACGCGCTGCCCGGAAGGTTGAGCGCGGCGCGCTCGAGGGCCCGCAGGTCGGCGCCCGCCGCGCGCGGGTCGACGCGCTGACGGTTGGCCGAGATCAGCGCCAGGTAGGCGCGCGCCGCCGCCAGGGCGTCGCCGCTCTCCTGCGCCTTCGAACGGACCGCGCGCAGGCGCGCCAACGCCTCGTCGTACGCCCCGGACGCGAGCGCGAACAGGGCTTCCGAGAACAGGGACTCGGTCTGCATCGCGAAAAACCTCCGACGCCGCGTGCGGCGGCAGTGTACCACCGACCCCGCCAAAAAGCTTGACGGTGTGCCACACCGGGTCGAATCTACGCTCGTTTTCGTTCACGGCCGAGGCGGGGGGAAGCATGCGAGACCGCGATCGGATCGGAGCCGCCGCGGGGCTCTGGATGGCGGGCGCGCTGCTGCTCGGGGCGACGCCCCTGCTGGCCGAAGAAGCCCCCGCGACGCCTGCCGTCGAGGCCGCGACCGCCGTCCCGGTCCCCGTCACCGCGTGCCCGCCCTGCGACCCGGCGCTCTGCGACCCCGAAGCGTACTGGAAGAAAGCCCGGCAGTGGCAGGGCTCGGATCGCGAGGACGAGGCCAAGCTGCTGCTACGCGACCTGGCGCGCGACTACCCCGACACGCCCGCTGGCGCCCGCGCGCACGCCTGGCTGGCCGAGAACGGCGATCGGAACCGCGACGGGCGCACCGAGTTCATCATCGGCTCGACCCTCATGGGCGCATACTTCGGGTACACCGCCACCCTGGGCATCTACGACGACATCCTCGACGACATCGCCTGGAAGACCGCGGCGTGGATGGCGTTGGGAGGCGGGCTGACGGGGCTCGGCGCTTCGGCGCTGGCCAGCCGCTGGATGAGCATCTCGGACTCGCAGGCCATGCTGTACAACTTCGCGGGCACGTGGGGCTGGATGAACGGCTACCTGCTCTACGATCTCATCTGGCCCCTCGACGGCAACGAGGTGCTGATCGCCGGCGCCACGGGCATGGGCGTGGGGCTCGTCACCTCGCTGGCGCTGTGGCCGTGGCTCGACGTCGACGAGGGGGCGGCCCAGATGGCCACGTCCAGCGGGGTCTACGCCCTCGAGTTCGCGACCCTGGCGGCCGTGCTCCTCGGAGGCGACCGCGTATTCCGCGACAACGAGTCGGCCTCGATCCTCGGCGTGCTGCTGCCCGCCAACGGCGCGGTCGTGGGCGGCTACTTCCTGGGGAAGAAGCTGCGCTGGTCCGCCGACGACGTGCGCTTCATCAGCCTGGGCGGCTTCCTCGGCAACCTGCTGGGCGGCGCCGTCGTCGCCTCGTCGGCCTCGGTGCGCGAGAGCCCGCGCGCCTGGTCCGGCGTCCTCGGCGCCGGCGTCCTGGCGGGGCTGGTGGCCGGCGCGCTGGTCGTGCAACCCTGGGACGATCCCACGTCGGCGGCGAGCGACGACGTGCCCCTCGGCGCCGGCGTGGTGCACCTGAACACCACGGGTGTCCACTTCCGCCCGCCCCTGCCGCGCATCACGCCGGTCGAGCGGAACGGCCGCGTTGGCGTGGGCGTCGACGTGCCGCTGCTCACCAGTGAGCTGTGATCTCCTCCCGCCGAGAGCGCGCCTCGGGCATCGCGAGCCGGGCACCGGCGTCCAGCCGGTACCGCCTTCCACGCCATTCGACCTCGCGTTGCCCGAGCGTCCGGAGCATCACGTAGGGCGCCAGGACCAGCACGAGGGCGCTCATCCAGCCGTGGCGCAACGGGATGGGCGCACCGCCCTGCTCGGCGTGCAGCGACTCCATGCTGCCCACGACCGCCAGGGCCAGCGTGCCGGCCGTCACGGCCACCAGGAGCGAGCCCGACAGCAGCCCGATAGGGGCGAGCAGGAGGCCGATCCAGAACGCCAGCCCCGAGAGCCAGCCCTCGGTCTTGAACCCAACGGCGGGCAAGCCGCTGCGCGAGAACGTGATCCAGCGCACGTAGACGCGGACGAAATCGCGAAAGCCGAGGCCGGACTGGATGATCGGCACGGCCTGCGGCGACACCACGTTGGCGAAACCGCGTGCGGTGGCCATCATGCCCAGGAACATGTCGTCGACCAGCTGCCCCTCGGCGACCTCGAGCCCGCCGACGGCCTCGAGCGCCTCGCGACGCCAGGCCATGAATTGCCCCATGATGAACGGCAGCGTCCCGTCGTTCCTCCGCGCGGCGCGACCGGCCATCGGTCCGTACAAGCCGTTCATGAGCAGCGCATACCCCACGTCGCCCGCGGTGCGGAGCGGCGAAGTGGCCACGACCGGCGCGAAAGAGGCCGCCGCGTCGGGCCGTGACAGCAACGTCTCGATCAGGGTCACGAGCGCGCCGCGCCCCGGTCGCGTGTCGGAGTCAGCGAAGACGATGACGTCGCCGCGCGCGCGCTCTAGGCCCGCGATCATGGCGTTCAGCTTCCCGGTGCGCCCCGGTGGCGGGTCGCCCGCGTAGATGATGCGGGCCTCGGCCCGCCCCCTCTCGCGGCGGTGGTCTTCGATGGCCCGGCGGATGAGCGCCAGCGCCGGCTCGTGCTCGTCGTCGACCACGAACAGCGTCTCGAGCTCGCCCGCGTAGCCGTGGACCAGCGCGGCCTGCAGGTTCTTCCACAGCTCGGCGTCGAGCCCCTTCAACGGGCGGATCACGCTGACCAACGGCAGGCGCAGCACGCGTCGGGGCGGCGCCGCCAACGCGGCCGGCCAGCGTCGCGCGCGATGAGCCCGCAGCACCCACGCGAGCAGGGCCGCGAGCACGATCAGGGTTCCGGTCTCGCCTGACATATCCCACCTCCTTGCCGATGTCGGTCGATGAGCAGGCAGAGGTCGCGGAAGAGGTTGGGCAACTCCTTGGCGGTGTTGGAACGGACGAGCCAGCGCGGGATCATGCCGCCCATGTCGATGCAGGTCTGGAAGCGCACGAGGGTGGCACGGCCGCCGTCCAGGGGCTTCAGCTGCCAGCTTCCCGAGTGGTGGGGCACCCGGACGACCCCGTCCAGTTCGGGCAGACCTCTGCCCGCCGCCACCTCGAACGTGACGCGCAGGACGTCGCCGTCTCGACCGTTCGTGACCTCGAGCGTGTAGTCGCGGTCGTCGACGATCGGCAGGTTCAAGCGTTGGTAGACGAGCAGCCGGCCGGGGGAGCGCGACAACACCTGGCTGCGCGAGACGCGCTTCACGACCCCTCGTTGCCCCTCGTAGTCGAGCACGGACTGGAGCACCACGTCCGGCGGCACGTCGAGGCGGGTCTCGGCCGCCGCGCGGATGAGCTCGGAGTCGGGGTCGGAATAGACGGTGACGCCGTCCTCGCGGTCGATCTCTTCGAAGCCGACGCTGGTGAGGGAGCGATCGAAGGGCGTGAGCTCTTCGGCCAACGCCGTCCCCACGGACCCGAAGGCGACCAGAACGCCCGCGAGCGAGCGGGCCCTACATGCCAACCGTGCATCCATTTTTTCTAGACCATTTGTTCTAGTTTAGAAGATAGCCTCGAGCCCGGCGGCCGCAAGTGCGGTCGATCCCGGACCCTCCCGCGGAGACGCTACGTTGCGGTCCGGCGCTTCGCTCCTAGCTTGGGATCTACCACGGGTCGGGAGCTGTGGATGGGCACGTCCTCCTCCGAAGCGACGCTCCGCGCGCGCCTGGGCATCCCCGTCGACGCCCGACGCGTGCTGATCGTGACCGAGAGCAGCCACTGGGATCCGAACTGGCTGTGGACGTCGGAGGAGTACTTCGACCGGCGCGTGCGCCACACGCTGGACGCGGCGCTCGATGCGCTCGACGCCGAGCCGCGACGCGTGTTCTCGATCGAGTGCGTGTTCTTCCTGCGCCTGTACTGGGAGCGCCGCCCGGAGCGGCGGGACGCGATCCGCCGCTTGGCGAACGCGGGGCGCCTGCGCCTCACCGGCACGGGCATCACCACACCCGACACGCTCCTCCCGAGCGCCGAGGCGCTGTTCCGCGACTACCTGGCCGGGCGAGAGTGGCTCCGCGAGCAGGGAATCACGGCCGAGCCCGCACTCGCCTACCTGCCCGACAGCTTCGGCCACTCGCCCGCGCTGCCGTCGCTACTGGCGGCGCTGGGGCTCCGCTACGCGGCGATCTCCCGCATCGACGGCATGCACTTCCCGGGCGACGACTGGCGGCTGCCCGGCTTCTATCCCCGCCCGGGCTCCAGCGCCGAGCGGCTCGAGCGCCTCGGCACCCTCGACTTCCACTGGCGCGCACCCGACGGGCACACCGCGCTGACCCACTGGCACGCCTTCACGTACTTCCAGGGCGACATGCTGGCCTCGCGCGGCATCATCCGCTGGATGGGCCGCACCTTCGGCTGGGCCGATCGCAGCGCCCACAACGTGAACGGCAAGCTCGACGGCGTGATCGCCCGGCTGGCGAAGATGTCGCGCTCCCCCTACCTGCTCTGCCCCATCGGCTGCGACTTCAACGACCCCATCCGGGATCTCGTGGCGTTGCTCGACCGCTACAACCGTACGCGGGGGCTCCGCTCCGGCGTGGTCGCGGTGAACGCCGCCCAGGAGGACTACCTGACCCTCGTCGAGGCGTCCGGCGTGACCCTGCCCACGGTCGATCTCGATCCGAACCCCTATTGGATGGGCTTCTACGCCAGCCGCCCGCAACTGAAGCAGCGCTGCCGGCGCCTGGCCAACGACCTCGGGCACGTCGAACGGCGCCTGGCACGCCCCGGCAAGCTGCCCCCCGGCGTGCTGGCGAACCGGCGACGCTCCCTGGCCTGCGGATGGGATCGCCTGGTGAGCACGAACCACCACGATTTCATCACCGGCACCGCGCCCACCCGGGTCTCGGAGGGCGAACAGCGCACCTGGCTCGAGGAGGGCGAGCGGAGCATGGCCGACGCGTCCGGACCGGCGCTCTCGCTGCCGCTGGACCCGCCGCCACCCCGGTCGGCGAGCCTGAAGTGGAGCCTTTCGGACGGGGTGCTCGACGTGATCACGCCCTGGGCCGAGTTGCGCTTCGACGGGGATCAGGGCGGCTGCCTGACGAGTTGGCTCGACCGACGCACCGGCCGGCAGATGCTGGAGGGGCCCTCGCTCGACCTGGTGCTGGTCCGCGACACGGGCGGGCTGTGGCGCCTGGGCCACGAGTTCCGCGGCGGGACGTTCCGACCCGTGCTCCGCGCGAGCACCCTCCCGGCCGACGTCGGCGCGGTGGAGGACGCCGGCGCCCTGCGGATCGACGTGGTCAGCCACCTGGAAGGCCGCCGGATCCACCGCCGCGTGATCGTGCGCGCCGAGCAGCCCTGGCTGGCCGTCAGCGTCGAGGGCAGCGTCGCGCGTCGGCGCTCGCTGACCTGCCGCTTCGAGACCGCGCTCCGGCCGCTGCACCTGGCCATGGACGTGCCCGGCGGGGTCGTGACGCGACCCTTCGTGAAGATCTACGACCCCACCTTCTGGTGCGCCTCGCACTTCACCCACCTGCCCACGGTCGACGACGGCCCGGCCTTCGCGCTGATCACCGGGACCCCCGCCGCCGTTTCGGCCACCCCCGGGGGCGCGGTCGAGTGGATCGCGCTCCGGAACGCGCCCAAGGAGCTGGCGTTCGGGCTGTTGCCGGTGCTGGCCCACCCGGCCGCCGGTCCGAACGACGAACCGCACGGCTTCGAGTTCGCCGTGGGCTTCACCCCGGAGGGCGACTGGGGCCACAACCAGCTGCCGCGCCTGGCCCAGCGCTTCACGACCGTGACCCCGGCGTGCTGCACCTTCGCGGGCAGCGAGCCCGAGCCCGACCTGCTGCAGGAACCCGACGACTTGATCGTGGCGGCGATCAAGCCGGCCGAGGACGGCGACGGCGTGATCGTCCGGCTGCAGTCGCAGGGGAGCGAGCGCGCCACGCGCCTCGGGTACCACGACCACCCGGTGGAGGCCGCGTGGGAGTGCGACGCCCTCGAGCGCCGCCTGCGACCGCTGCCGGTCGACCGGGGCCGGGCGGAGCTGGCCGCCTTCGCGGGGACGACCACCGTGCGTCTACGGTTGCAGGCCGGGACCGGAGCCGGGGAGGAGAGCCCGCAGATCGTCTACGGAGAGGTCACCGCTTCCTGAGCAGCACCGAGGCCGAGCGACCGGGAGCCTCGAGCAGGACCTCGACCACGCTCCACGTCTCGGCGCCCAGCGTCAGCACCTGCCCCGCGGCCAGCTCGTGGTCCTTCTGCCCTTCGGTCGAGCCCTTCTGCACCACCGAGAGCCACGCGACCGCGGTCTTCTTGCCGGCGCGGTCCTCTTCCCAGCACTTGGCGAGCGCCACCTTGTAGGTGCCGAGGGTCGTGACCTCGTTCTCGCCCAAGCGGATCTCGTTCATCGGTCCCTCCGAGGCCTGGCAGGCGACGAGGAGGAACGCGGCAGCCAGCAGGGGGCCCACGCCGCGCCTCAATCCTTGTTGATCTGGATGTTCTGCACGTACTTCGAGAGCGTGTCGAACGTGATGGGCGGCACCTTGTACTCGGCGCCCCACGGGTTGTAGAGCGTGAGCGTCTTGCCGGCCTTGTCGACCTTCAGGATGGCGAAGGCGTGGTTCGGCACGAGGCCGGTGGCCTTGGCGGCCTTGATCTCGTTGGCGTCGGTCAGGTTCTTCACGCCCAGCGTGGCCGGCCAGCCCTTGGCCTCGGCGTCGGCCAGCACGGTGAAGAGCTCGGCTTCGTTCATCGAGCCGGGGCGGAGCACCTTGGTCTCCTTGCCCGTGATGGCCTGCATGGCGTCGGTGGACGACATGCGCACCTTGCTGCCGCGGATGTCCTCGTAGCCGCCCTTCAGCTTGGCCCAGGCCTTCTCGATCAGCATCACCCACAACTCGGCCCCCTCCGCGGGGGTCTCGTCACCCTTCGAGGCGAACTGCACGTTGCCGTTCTTCATGGGGAAGCGGCCGTCGACCACCACGTCGCCGCCCTCGTGGAAGGTGACGGTGTACGTACCGTCGCCGTTCTCCTTCACGCGGCTGCGCAGCGTCTCGGGGCTCTGCTTCGCGAGGGCCGCCAGCGCCGCCACGAAGTAGCAGTCGCCGAGTTGGCCCTGGCTCACGTCGTTGGGGTCGATGTCCTTCTCGTCGCCCGCGCCCTTCACGAAGGCCTTGCCCTTGACCGCCTCGTACGTGGCGCCCTTGACGTGCTCGCTCTCGGTGTTCGGGTTCACCGCGGGATCCTTCTTGGGATCGGGCGCGGGCTCCGGCTGGCCGCCGACCTTGGGGGGCTTCAACGCAGCGGTCTGGGCCGCGAAGCCGCGGTTCTGCTGCGTGGTCTCCTTCAGGAGCGCGCTGGCGGCCTGCTGCTTGATCTCTTTCTTGGCGTCGGCGAGCGCGGTGGCCTGCTCGACCTTCTTCGTCGCGGCCTGGGGCACGGGCATGGGCGTCACCTCGTCGCGTTTCGGACCACAGGATACGGGATTCACGAAGCCGCTTCAACCGCTGCGAAGCTCGTAGTACGTTCGGCGGGACTTCGTGAAGGAGTGACCATGGCCACGACCATCGGCGTGCTGGGGCTCGGCAACCTGGGGCGCGCCATCGCCGAACGACTCGCCGCCGTGGGGCACCCCCTGGTGGCCTGGAACCGCACGCCCTCGAAAACCGCGGGGCTCGACGCCACACAGGCCGCCACCCCCGGGGACGTGGCCCGAAGCGCCGACGTGCTGCTCATCAACGTGAGGGACAGCGTCGCGGTCCAACGCGTCCTCGCGGCCGACGACGGCCTGCTGGCCGCGGCACGGCCCGGGGCGCTGGTGATTGACACGACCACGAACCGCGCCGACGACGTGCTCGGCTTCCACGCGGCGTGCGTCGCCCGGGGCGTGGCCTACGTCGAAGCCCCCGTGGCCGGCAGCGTCCTGCCCGCGAAGAACGGGGCGCTCACCCTGTACGTCTCGGCCGACGATGCGGCGTTCGAGCGGGCCCGGCCCGTGCTCCTGCAGCTGGCGCAGACGATCGTGCGCTTCCCGGAGCCCGGCCAGGCCACGCGCATGAAGCTCGTGAACAACCTGGTGCTCGGCGGGCTGATGGCCCTGCTCGGCGAGGCCGTGGCCCTGGGCGAGGCCGCCGGCCTGGACCGGAAGCTGCTCCTCGACGCCCTGGAGGCCGGCGCCGGCAACACGGGCGTGCTGAAGGCCAAGAAGCAGAAGCTGCTGACGGGCGACTGGGGCCCGCACTTCTCGTGCGACGTGATCCACAAGGACCTCGGCTACCTGGCCGAGCTGGTCGAGGGTCTGGGCAAGGGGTCGCCGCTCGGTGAGGCCTCGCGCGCGCTGTTCGGAAGGGCCATCGCCGAGGGGCACGCCTGCGAAGACTTCTCGGCGGTCACGGAGGTGCTGCGAGGACTGTCAGGCAGGAAGGCCTGACCCGCCGGGCGCCTACGGCTCTCGCAATGATCGGCTGAGCGTCACGAGGGTCGCCGCCAGTGACACGGCGCGCTGGGCGGTCTCTACGTCGTAAGCGTCCGCGGGCACTCCCGACGGCAGGGCATCCGGGTACCGCGTGGGAATGTAGAACGTGTCGAGCGTCGCGGCGGCCGCCTGATGGGCCTTCAGCGCGTCGTCTTCGCCCGCCACATCGGCCCAAAGCTCGGCCACCGAGTGGCCGCGCACCGACTCGGCACCCCGACCGTACAGCACCGCCTTGGTGGCCTTCTCGGCCGCCTGCTGGGCGAAAAAGCACGCCGCATAATACCGCTCGAGCTCTACCAGCCGCCGGGCCGTGAGCAGGTCTTCGTCGGCCTGCCTGCGCCAGCGTCCCTCTTCGGTTTCGAGATCAGGCGGCATGCAGCAGCCTTCCTTCGCGCACGGCCTTTCGGACGAACGGGCGCTCACGGGACAGGCGCTCGAACTCGGCGGGGGTGTAGACGACGAGATCGACGGCGATACGCGGCGCCACCGCTTGAACCACGTCGGCGAGCCGGCTCGCGTAGGGCGTGGACTCGTTACCCGGCAGCACCGCGATCACGTCGTAGTCGCTGTCGGGCCGAGCATCACCGCGAGCGCGAGAGCCGAACAGCAGAACGCGGCGCGCGCCGAGCTCAATCAAGCGCGCAACGATGCGATCGAATTCGGCCGCGCGATCCGCGTCACTCATCCGCTTTTCACCGTCCTTGCAATCATTATCAACGATTTCTGGTGAGGGGCAAGACAGTATGCGGTGGGCCGCTACGCCCCGCAGCAGCGCTTGTACTTCTTGCCCGATCCGCACGGACACGGTTCGTTTCGGCCGACGCGGGCTTCGGCCCTGACCGGCGACTGCGGGCGGTGGCGTGCCTCGTACGCGGGGAAAAGCTGGGTGGCGCCTAGTTCGCGCAGGGCGCTGGCCCTACGCTGGAGCCACCGGGGATCCCGATGCCGGGTCACGAACGCCCGCCACAGGCGCTCGAGCGACGGCAATTCCCCGCTGGCAACGTCGGCGAACGCCGGGCTCGCGGGCAGGCGCGGGTCGGACAGGTCGAGTTCGAAGCCGCCGAGAACCGGACTGGTTTCCTGCCCGAGGACCCGGACGAAGTCCACGCGGCCCTGATGGCAGTCGCAGCGCGGGTTCACGCAATTGTAGAGCAAGGCGAGGTAGCGCTGTCCGTCGAGCACGTAACCATCGGCGCGCTCTTGGGGGAAGGCCTCGTCGTACATGACGTGCAGCGAGGGCTCCCACCAGGTCCAGTCGCCGCGTCGCCAAGCCTCTTCGTCGCGCCTCCAGCCCTTGACGGCCAGGAACGTGTCGTAGAGGAAATCGAGCAACTCGTCGTCGAGGTGCTGTCGCACCCATTCGGCGAAGTCGATCGCCATCCCCTCCGGGGCGTTCGTCACCTCGATCGCGCCGTAGCACGGCTCGACGGTGAACTCCACTGAAACGTACGGTGCTTCGGGATCGGTCGGTGCGCGCCGGTACAGCGCGTACGCGCCACGGTCGCTACGGCGACGTACCTCCTCGAAAGCGCTCGGCTCCAGAGAGCCTGTGAGGAACACGTCGGTGCAGTCGCAGCCCGGGTTGTCGCAGGCGCTGGCGACCAGGACCAGCGCTTCGCGTGCGGCGTTGCGTTCACGCCACAGCACGATCAGTCCTTCCTTCCGCCCGATCTGGCGCCGCGCTCGAAGCCGCCAGTCGACCTTCATCGCCGGCTCCGTCGCCCTTGCTTGCGGGCCTTGCGCTGGGCCTTGCGGGTCGTCCTCCGATGAGCCGCTCGCTTCTGCGCGGCGAAGTCCATAGGGATGGAGGGTCGGTCGATGGTCGCGGCGTGGTGGCGCAGCGCGGCGAAGTAGGCCTCGGCGGTGTCGTAGACGGGCTCCCGGGTCAAGAACCAATCGGCTGGATCACTGCGGTCGTCGACGTCCTTGCCCGTCACGCCGGTGTCGACCGCGCCACGGGCCACCGCTTGGCGGACCGCTTCGAGGACGGCGGGATCGTCCGTGCGCAAGGCGGCCACGGCCAGCCAGGTGGTTCTGCCATCGTCGAGCGTGCCTGATCCAATGGCCTTCACCAGCGTCGCCGCGACGAGCGGACGCAGTTCCGGGTGGCGGCCGGCCGCCCAGACCACTCCCTCGATGGCCTGGGCCTGGTGGTACCAGAACACGGTGCGGTCGACCGCGAAGTGCAGAAAGCGGGGCAACGACTCGGGGCCGAGCGCCACCGGGAACCACGCGAAGCCGGAGTGCAGGTAGTCGTTCTCGACGTCGGTCATGCCCACATGCAGGATGGGCTCCACCGATGACGGGTCGCCGATGGCCGCCGCCAGGAAGGCGGCGTGGCAGGGCATCCACGAGGCAGCTTCGTTCTCGTCACCGTCGTCGAACACCAGGAACGCCTCTGCGTCGAGCATCACCTGATTGAGAAGGGGTACAACCTCGCTGCCGCGCGCCAGGATGCGGGCGACCAGCGCCTCGGGCACCCGGCCGCCGCAGCGCGCCAAATCGGCCAGGTCGGCATCCGACCGGTACGCGGGCGGCTGGGGACGGGCGGCGAGCCGGAAGGCCGCGACCTCGTTGAGCCCTACGCGCAGGCGCACGTCGGCGCCGCCGCAGTCCTCCAGCCCGCGCCGGTAGATGGCCTCGGCGCGATCGAGGTCGGCGGGGTCGGTATCGGCGCCCTCGTCGTGCGCGAACATCGCGCCCCACGCGGCGTACACGTCGGCCGCGGCCGGGAACTCCCTGGCGAGCGCTTCGAACTCGGCCTCCGCCGCGGCCCGCCCGGAGGACTCGGCCAGTGCCTCGGCGTGCTCGATGCGTTCAGCGATGACCTCGTCGCACTCGTATGGGAAGAAGGGCCCGCTGAAGTCTCCGTCAGCCTCGCTGGGGTCGAACCGAGCGTCGTCGGAATGCGACTCGCCGAGCCCCGCGCCGACGTCGGTCGGTGTGTCGCTCTCTTTGCCCAGGCAGCACTTCTTGAACTTCTTCCCGCTGCCGCACGGGCACGGATCGTTGCGTCCCACCTTGGCCATGCGCGCCTCCCGGATTGACCGCACTCTGCCATGACGGGTGCGCCGTGGTCAACCGGCCGGTCGAGCGTTGCAGCACTGCGCATCGTCGTGCTTCTATGATTCGAGCCGTGCCACGAGGTTCCGCCGAAGTTCGAGCGTGCATGCGTGATCGGTTAAGCCCTCAGTGTGCATAGCAAACCCGCTCAGCGAGCGCGGATGGCCGCGTGGGGTTGGGATCGGCGGCCTGGGCGAGGAGGAGCGTCCAGGGGTCGGCGAGCGAGCGGCGGATGGTCACGGCGTCGACGACCATCGAGAGCAGCGATGGGGCCAGGGCGTCGAAGACGGCGGCCCAGCGGAGCGGCGGGATGGTACGGCCGGTCGGCAGTCGTCCGCGCGCGGCGTCGAGCAGGGCGTGGCTGGCGACGAGTGTGAGGACGGCGGCGAAGATCAGGGCCTCGACGACGGCCTTCTTGCCGCTGGGGATCTGATCGAGGCGGTAGTGCTGCTTGAGTTCCTTGAAGAGCAGCTCGATTTGCCAGCGGAGACGGTAG
>Ga0172370_10002682_pt1 | contig 25425 bp, 28 predicted proteins | sample LakKiv5m_FD_114538 | JGI IMG/M metagenome (GOLD analysis project Ga0172370, IMG submission 114538) | Freshwater microbial communities from Kabuno Bay, South-Kivu, Congo - kab_022012_11.5m | ecosystem: Environmental > Aquatic > Freshwater > Lake | place: Democratic Republic of the Congo...
CTCCACCGCCCCCGCCACGCCGGGCCAGTCCGTCATCGGGCCTGTCCGCCGAAGCCTCGGCGAAGGCCGATGGACCGGCGATCCGACTTCGCTCGACGCGGGTCGAGCTACGTCGGACAGGCGCGCCCCTCTTCGACCTGAACGGCAAGGACTACCTGGTCTTCCGCGACTTCGTGGCCGGCTACAACGGCACGACGCCCGCCGCCGCCGCCGCCGACCGCCGCGTGGTCTTCTACGGCAACGCCCAGGCCTCGAGCCACTGCGTGTTCGAGAACCTCAAGGTCAAGAACTACGGGGCCGCCGCCAACACCCTGCACGGCGTCTTCTACGTGACCGGGGTTCTGGGCGCGATCACCAATTCGGTGATCCGCGATGTGTACGCCACTGGCGTGGCCAACTTCGGCCTGGTGATCCGCGACTGCCAGGACACCAGGATCGAGAACGTGCGGCTGTTCGGCTCAGCCGCCTACGCCTGCGCCGCCTTCGAGGACGACGGGATCTCCCTCCCGAAGGTCGGAACGTCCGAACACGTGCGCGTCCGCGACTGCCACGTCCAGGGGTTCGGTGGCCAGGGCCTCTACGTCGGCGGGTCCTACGTGGTCGTCGAGGCCAACCGCGTCGAGCAGTGCGCCGAGTGGGGTATCTACGTCGCCGCCGGCGCGGTCCGCTGCGTCGTCTCGAAGAACTCCGTCGAGAACTGCTCGACCTCCCCCGCGCACGCCGACGGCGTCGCCATCTACATCGTCGGCGACGACGCCCGCGTCAGCGACAACTACGCCGTGGTCATGAACAACACGGCCAGCGCCGGAGCCTACGTCGCGGGCCTCGCGCTTAACGCCGCCAGGTGCTTGGCCACGGGGAATAACGTCAACGGCATCGGCACCGGCGGCGCGACGCTGTGCGGAATCCTGTTCGGCAACGCCTCGGTGAGCTCGTGCGTCGCCGTGGGCAACCACATGAACGGGAAGAGCTTCGTCGACCTCGCGGGGGGGAACTACTGCGAGGTGACGCATGGGAACAGGCCGTGACGCAGACGCCAAGGAGGACTACGTGAAGCGATGTGCATGCCCGTGAGGAAAGGCCAACCGCGGCGACCTGCCGCATATCCCGGCCGCCCCAAGCAACACGGTGGAGTACGGCGAGGACCGTCTCACCAGAAACTGGCTAACAAGCAAGCTGGCCAATTTCGGCTTGGACCGCGTGCAGCAGACGGTCTTAATGTTTTCCAAGACACGAGTAAATAGACCGGCGGAACACAGATGCACGGGAGGAGTCAAACGTATGGCGGACACGAGCGGCATCATTATTACTCTCCGAAACAGTTATACTCCTTGTTCGCTGTACTGGCAAATACTCTATCCATTCTATTTTTACTTTATGCCACTTCCCATCGCCACCGTGAACATTTTGATATTCAACACGCTTTAAGCCCTTGAACCCGTGCGCCGTGACCGCCACCTGACTCATCTCCGATGCACGCGAAACAATCCGCGTTTTGAGTATGTTGCGCGTGATACACGCCGGATGCTCGAAATGCTTCTCGCCATGGTAGTTCGCAAGCGCCTCATGTTCCCAGAAGGAAGCCCCAGCGCCCGGCGCTATTACACCTTTCCAGATATCCTCATGTGTACGTGTCTGCTGATAAAGTGGGATTGCCATAAACGGCGCTAGCGCGAAGTAGACGTTCCTGAAGTAGTTTTCGTTGAATGCTATAAATTCAGTTTCCGCACTGTCCAAATCCCAGCCGTGAAACTGAGCCGGATCCGTTTCGAGCTTCATCTCGCTCAAGTGACTGGCCAAAAGAATATTGATCTTGCGCTGCTTGATAAATGCAAAATCGTCGCCATAGCCTACCGTCTTGTCCCTCAATAGCTCTATCATCTGGATCTGGGCGACCGGGGTAAAAAGTAGTCGGTATTCGACCTCATGGTTTCGATCTGTCGTCCTGAAAAGAGCTTCGAAATCATGGTTACTCATCAGCGTATACTTAGAATCGCCATCAAGGTCCCTGGACTTCGCCTGCAGGCGGCTCACCGTCCATTTCATGCGAAGGTTCTTTAAGAAACCCTCTTCCGCTCTGGAGAGACTAGTCGGGCGGCGCGAGAAGGTCAGATTCGGCGCGGCGTCGTTACCATAAACGAGGAACTTCTGTGCCGAGTACTCCGGCTTTGGTTTCGTCACGGAGGCATGCAACGTCTGAGACCGGTGAACGCGTCGCCGCTTTCCGTCCGCTCCCTTCTCCCATTCCGTCCAGGAGATTTCTTTCGTACCCGTATACGTCTCAGACCCCCACTCCATTTCGATATAATCGCCGAAGACGAACGGATTTCCATTGATTACGCCCGACTGGGCGAATAACATAGATTTCCCTTCATTAAACGAATCATCCCAGCCGTAGATTCGCCCGAGGTCCGCCAGTCGTTGCGCCGTAAAGTACGGGTCGAACTGAAGTCGAGGCACTGTCGCTTCGATCAGCCTTACCGTGATATCCCACGTGTAAAGGCGATTCAATGGCTCCAGCTGATGCCACGCTTCTCGTTTCTTTTGTTCGATATTCGCTTCAAGATTCGACAGCAACTCGGAAGCCGAACGATAGAGCGGAATGAGGCCTATTCCGGCCGCCGCACCCAAGAACGCACCGATGAATCCGAAAGTGGCATTCGGGCCTCCTTCCAAGCCCATCGCCCAAGAGCCGAGGCCGATGGCGGCTATGAACCCGAGCGCGATTAGGCAGCCGTAACAGATCTTCGTTGTATGCGCCGAGCTTGCCTCGACCTGCAAAGCCTCGATTTCACAAACCATCTGCCGATTGGCGGCAACGTCCACACCAGAAGCTTCTGTAAGCTCAATGAATTTCTCGCGCGTCAGACGGGCAAACTTTTCGCGGAATTCATCCCGGTATCGCGCAAGCGGTTCGTAGAAGTCCTCAATCAAAAAAAGACCTCGCGAGCCATCGCTTTTGTCTCAGCAGAGGCCGTGAACGGAATACGTGTCGTGTAACCTGCTCGAGCTGCCACTATCTGCTTTGTCGGCCAGCTAAAGATATCTGTGTTCCACTGATTGATCGTATCGTTATATAGTGAGCGAGCCGCCGTAATCTCCTTTTGAAGATAACTGTTCTGCTGAATAGCTTCCGCAATCGCCGCATGTGCCTTCAGGTCGGGATATGCCTCAACCTGCGGGAAAAGACGGCCGAAGGCTCCATCGATTTGAGCGGCGACGGCATTACGTTCACCGTCCGGGAGACGCCCTCCACGAAACGCCGCCACAGCCTTCATGACGTCCTTGTCGAGATCAATTGATTTCTCCACGAGCTTAGCAAGGTTTTTGAGAATCTGAACACGCTGTTCGAGGTAATTGTCAATGGTGGACGCATCGGCCTGAATCTTCTGCTGAAGCTTCCGAAAATAGTTCTGCGCACCGATCTTCATGAAAATGAAAATTAATCCCGGCAGAATGCCGCATAGCCACAAACAGATCTCGAAAAGACTCGAACCCCATCCAACGGTCACTTGGAGCTGCGTATCGATCACGTTCACATCACGACCTGCACTATTTAGACGCCCCGTTATCTCGTCCAGCTCGTTCGCCATTTTCAAGCTCCTTGCATGTGGTTGATTAGCACGCAGGCGTAAATGATATCATTTTGTCTATAAGAACTTCCAGCGGCCTTTCCCTCCATCGGGGGAGTATTGCCGAGAGGGGGTTGGACCGTCAAGGACCAGGGCGAAGGGAAATGGGCGAAAGGAAATCGAGGTGCTCTGGGCACCGCCCGTGGCGCGGCACTTGTGGTTCCTGCGCGTGCTTGACCACGTACCCGCCAATGGCGATACTGGACCTCGAGGGTTTGGGACTCCGGGTCAACTCGGACAGGCGAGATTACGGTTACTAGAGAGGAATTATGGAGTTTCGCGTTCCGATTCGTAGATACGCCCAAGAGGTCATCGTTCTATCGGTCCAGCCGTTCCTCGGGCGGTGCTGGGTGAACGTGAGCGAAGACGTGGAAGACTATGTGGTGTCTTTTAAACCCCGCACGCCGGAAGCGATTGTCCCGACCGTGGACGAGTACAGCAACTGTATCTTGGAAGCCGCGTTCTCGTTCCAGCGCGCGCGCGACACGGCGCAACTGAGGGCACTACTGCTGGCGAAAGCTCTCTCTGGCGTAGTCGGCTGCTAGAAGTGCTGCTATCTCGCCGAATCTACCCACGCCAAGTTGCAGGGGATCTTGTCCGCGAAGCGGGGCCGAATTGGAGAACGCCTGACGCTGATGCTTCCCCTGCGTTAGAGCGCTTGAACCATTGGTTGGCCTTGAGCGCAGAGCGGATCCTTAAAGCACCGCCGGTCACGCCCTGCGACGCCTCGGGGCGTCCAGTACTGCCGGTTCTGAATTTCTACCGAACGGCCGAGTTGGGGAATGATGTCTTCGTCGCCTCGGTCGATTCCGGCAGCTGGACGTTCCTCGACCGTACTGAACACACAGCGCTGCGATCCGGTGATTTGAGCGGCGAACTCGAGCGACGACTCGAGGCCTCCCACATCTTGCTCACGGAGCAAAACCTGGATGAGTATGTCGAGCGACTCGGTCGACATTACGGATTTCTCAACGAGGGACCGACCCTGCACATTCTCGTGGTCACTCCACGATGCAACCTGACCTGTGTCTACTGCCAGGCGTCCAGCGCTCCTTCGCTGAGCGGTGGGATGACTACGGACGTCGCACGAACGGCGGTTGAGCGGGCTTTCGAGACGCCTGCTGATTCCTTGATCATCGAGTTTCAGGGAGGCGAACCGCTCTTGAATTTCGACGCAGTGCGCGCCGCGATCGAGCGTGCGAGGCAACTCGAAGAGCTGACGCAGAAGCGCGTCGAATTCAGCCTGATCTCGAACTTCACCGAGCCAGCAACCGAAGAGAAGCTTGCTTTCCTAATTGACGCCGGGGTGAGCGTCTGCTTCTCGCTGGACGGCCCGGCTCAGATCCATGACGCGAATCGGGGAATGGGGCACCCCGGCTGCCACCAGGCCGTCGTACGCAACATCGGGGTATTTCGCCGATTGTGGGAAGCCCGGAACACAACCCCTGTAGTGCTTCGCGCCATGATGACGACGACCCGAGCGTCGCTGCCGCATGCTCGGCAAGTCGTCGAATCCTACATCCGTGAAGGCATCAACCGGATCGCCATCCGACCGGTCACGCGACTAGGGCGAGGGCTGGCCGCGCGTGCGGTCACCTACGAGGCCCCCGAATTCGTATCGTTCTGGAAGCAGGTGGTGGACTACGTTCTCGAAACGAGAGAACGCGGCGTCGAGGCGCGCGAGGTCTATCTCGAACTCATTCTGAAGAAGCTCTTTACCGGCGAATCCGGTTTCATGGACTTGCGGTCCCCGTGCGGCGCCTCGTTCGGACAGGTCGTGTACCACCACGACGGGGGCATCTACACCTGCGATGAAGGACGCATGATTGGCGGCCCGAACTTCCGTATCGGCGACATCTCGCAACCGCTCGCGTGCGCGCTGCGCTCCGACCGGGCGCGAGCCGTGATCGAGGCGTCAATGACGGAACATTACGCCTGCGACTTCTGCGCGTTCCGGCCGTTCTGCGGTGTCTGCCCAGTTCTTCACTGGGCGCATCGGGGCACCCTGGTGCCGAACATCCTAGAGGAGGACCGCTGTGTCATCTTCGGCTCGATGATACGGCACGTGCTCAGCCTCTTCGCGGCGAGTCCGGATGCCCGTGCGCATTTCGAGCGAATGCTGTGCGACGCAGATTGACCATTTGCGTCACTTCGCGACCGTGGTAGACTGCTACCTTGGCAATGACCCACCGTCACCGGAGGACACATGAACGACAAGGACAAGAGGACTGACGCCGCGGACCTTGAGAAGTGCAAAGAGGAAATCCTGCGCCGTATCGCTGACAAGATCAAAGCGGACCCCAAGGCGGCCGAGGAGTTCGGTGCGTCGCATAGCTCCCACACGTCCGGGTCCAAGCACTCTTCCGTGACGCACTGACGCGAGCAGAAGAGCCGCGTCAATGGTCCTGACGGTCGCGCTGGAGCTCTCGTCCACGTGTGGGTTCTCGTGCAGATACTGCGACCGTGTGAACTGGCGCCGATATGGAGTTGAGCGCGAGGTTCCTCACCTCGAGCCAACGCTGGTAGAGCGAGTCTTGGACGAGATCGCGGAGATGGTGCCGCGACCGTCGCTGACGCTGTCTTTCGAAGGCGAATCCACGCTGCATCCAAGTTTTTCGGATCTACTGGCGATGGCCGGTGCTCGCGGGTTCCGCCCCTGGATTTCGACGTCGCTCAAAGGCGCGAGCCAGAAAACGTTCGAAGCCATGCTCGCGCATTGCGGGACGATCTGCGTGTCACTTGAACTCGAACGCGAGACGTTCGCCAAGCATCGGGGGTCTCGGGAAGACAACGACGCGGTCCTGTTCGCACTGGACCAGTTGCTCGCGGCCAGACAGTCGAACTCAGCGAAAATCGCTGTGAGCGCGGTGTTGCATGACGCTCTTACGCTCGATGCGCCCCCCGCGCGTGCCTTCGTCGCGCGGTGGATCGATCAGGTCGACGAGGTATTTCTTTGGAATGAGTGGTCTTACGGGGAGAGTATCCGCATCTCGGCCGGAGCCGGACTCGTGAAGCACCTGCGGCGCCGCCGCCCCTGTCATCAGCCGGGATCCTTCCTCGCGATCCTTTCGGACGGCACGGTATCTCCCTGTTGCGTTACGAGTCGGGTTCGCATCAAGGGAGTCACCGTCCACGGCGGGATTCGGGCTGCGCTGGAGGCCCCGGCCTATCGTTCGTTCCTGGCACGCCACGCCGTGATGGATCTGGATGACCTGCCATGCCGTACCTGCGAAGGTTGGCTGGAGGGCTGGCTGGGAGATGATGAGCGCACGCTCGACCTCGATAATAGACCGGTTAGCGTTTCCCTCGAAGGGTTCACCGCGCGAATCCCGGGGCGCCAGTGATAGCGCTACCCCCGATCGGCCTTGGAACCCGTCGATGGGACGATCGCACGGACGCCAGTGAGCTTACGTGCGTTCTTGCGGCGGCCGCGGCGGCAGGCTCAGTCTTGATCGACACAGGGTCCGATTGGGGCTTCGGAACGACGGAGGCGACGGTCGGCCGCGTCCTCCGCCAGGTGCGGGGATCTTTTGTGTTGGCCGGCAAGGCGGGACGTCTTCCGATAGCACGCGAGGCCGCGCACCAGGAGCGCCGACATATAGAGGCGACCTACGTGGCGACAGGACTCTGCCGCGCCGACGCCGTCCTGCCGGGCCGGCGCTGCTTCACCCCGGGATGGTTGCAGACCTCGATTGAAACCAGCCGCGCGGCGCTCGGCGTGACCACTATCGATGTAATGCTGCTCCAGGAGCCCGAGTGGCTCCGGGTCGCGGGGCCTTGGCAACCCGCGTTGGCTGCCGCTTTCGAAGCACTCGAGCAAGCTCGGACGGCGGGGTGGATCGGCGCGTACGGCATCTCGTCGTTCTTCGGCGTGCTCGGAGGTCCAAACCATGAGCTTCACCTTGATCTGGGCGCAGTGACAGGTCTCGCGCGATCCGTCGGTGGGAATGAGCATGGCCTGCGCTTCGTGCAGTTTCCGATCAACATGGTCGTTCCTGCCCTGGCGGTCGCGCGTGCGGTCAGTTCCGCACGTGATAGCGGCCTCGGTGTCCTCGGCGTCGCACCCTTCGACCACGGTCGACTGCTGACCGATCTGGACGCCAACGGGATCATCGAAGAGGACGGGCGGACGTGGACTCTCGCGCAGTGGCTCCTCCAGAGCGCACGTTCCCTTGGGGCAGATTGTTGCGTCGCAGGGACCATGTCTCCGTCCCATGCATCTGAAGACATCAGCGTAGGCGCATGGCCTCCTTTCGCACGAGCGGTCCTCGACGGGGTTCTCGCATGACTCGCGACTTCGAGTTGAAGATCGAGCTGCTCGATGCCTGCAACGCGCGCTGCTCATTCTGCCACCAGGGCGTACGGCGACCGTTGCGGACCGCCCGCATGTCGCGCGACGTCGGCCTCCATTGGATCGGTTGGGCCGCGCGCAACAACATTCCTTCGATTCGCTTCAGCGGCGGAGAGCCCACTCTCCACCCCGATCTGGCGGTCTTCTGCGCGGCGGCCTACGCCGAGGGGCTGGACGTCGCGATCAACACCAACGGACTGGTCGAAACGGCACTCCTCGACGCGCTCGCGCCAACGGTGCGTACCTTGAAAATCAGCATCCCGGTCGCCGACTCGGTCCGACTGGACGCCCTCACGGGGATGCACGCGGGACTGGCGACCAAGATTCGCACCGCGCGCTTGGCGATGGAACTCGGGTTCGAGATCGAAATCCTGACGGCGCTACTCCCTGAGAACATCGGACGTCTCGACGCATTCGTAGCTCTCCTTGAGGGCCTCCCTGGCGCACGCTGGGTTCCGCTGCGATTGGAGTCCTCGCCAACGGCCCCGCGGCCGCTCACGCGCGAAGAACTGCAGCAGCTTGCCGAAGAGATCGATCGGTTGATGCGGCGGTACCCTGGACGGATACCCGGCATTCGGCTAGCAACGCCGTTCTGCGCGGTGGACCCCATCGAGCTTGGCGCTCGTGTGCTGAGCGGTCGGGCCGAGGATTGCGGCCCGTTCCGAAGCCTGACCGTGGAGCCGACGGGACAACTGGTCAGCTGCTATTCGTGCAGGGTTCCCATCCGCCAGATCGACAGCATGGAAAACGTCGACCGAGACCCGGAGGTGATCCGGTTGCGCTCTATCGACGTACTTCAACCGCGCTGCCGTTCGTGCGAGTATGCAGCGCGCTGTATGGGAGGGTGCGCCAGCGACCACGCGCGTGCGCAGTCGGAGGGATCTTCGATCGACTACCTGGCGGTGCGGCATGCCACCTGAACCTTGGGCGACCCTATCGCTCTCGGGGGATTGCCCCACCGTCTTCATACCCCGACGGCCGGAGGAAGCCCGAGAACGGGGAATCCTGATACGCTGGCGTTGGCTCGACCACGGAGGGTTCGATCCGCACGTGAACGCTCTGATTGACGGCGCAGAGATCTCGGAGGCCTTCCTCGACTCCATCGACGCCATCTCGTCGGCAGGGTTCTCCCCGCCGATGGGCATCCGGATGTTCGACTCCGACAGGGAAGAGCTTCGGCGCCGAGGCGCGCGCATCAGGGGCGGCTCGCTCGGGCTGGCGTTCCTGCTGGGTGCGCTCTGTCGTGCAACAGGAACGAACTGGCCCCCGCGCACGCTCGCCTGGGGAGCCATCGCCCCGGTTCGCGACGGCACCCTCGGAGTGTTCCCGGTAGAGGACGTATACGCCAAGACCGCAATGGCGCTCCGACTAGGCGCTAACGCCATCATCCACGTCGAGGATCAGCACCCGCCCGATTGGGAAGGAGCCGTCGTGCCTGTCCGTCGCTCGGTCGCCGCGACGCTCCTCGTCCTCGGCCATCTACTGCAATTGGAGCCTCGATGTACGTCGACTTGAAGACGGGCTATTCGTGCAACAACCGGTGTGTCCACTGCGTCATCGCGCCCTCGCGCCAAATGCTCGAGGACGACGGGCAACGCCACGACGCAACCACCGACGAACTGCTTGCGCAGATCCGGGAAATTCGGGCGATGGGAGCCGCGACCGTCGTCCTGACGGGTGGCGAGGTCACGTTGCGGCAGGACTTTCTGCTGCTGCTAGAGGCTGCGTTGGACGAGGGTCTCCGTGTCGTCGTCCAGACTAACGGACGGCTCCTCGGCAGATTAGTGCCGCACATCCCCTGCGCGCCCGACCGATTGCTCTTCGCCGTCGCCGTGCACGGGCCTTCGCCCGCCGTGCACGACCGCATCACCCGGCGCAGAGGGAGCTTCGCGCAGACCCTCGTGGGCATTCACACGCTTCTGGAGTACGGCCATCCAGTCATCGGCAAAGTCGTGCTGTCGCGCCTCAACACCAGCGTTGCGCTCTCGACACTCGCTCGACTGAGCCAGGAAGGGGTGAGGCGGGCGATTGTCGCATTTCCCCATGCACTCGGTTTTTCTCAAAAGGCGTTCGCGACCGTGGTGCCCAGGTACTCCGAGATTGCTGAGGAGTTGATCGCGTGTGCCCGCTCCGCCGAACGCGAGGGGTTGTCGCTCGAATTCGAAACCGTCCCCTGCTGCGTCGCGGCCGCCGTACCCGCGGTGTGGCTGCGCTCTCGGGATCTGCGTCTGGCCGTCGGTAATATCGACCCGGGATTCATCCGGGCACCTGGACGCGACGACCTGCAGGAGTGGGAAACCGAGCGGCGGCAGATCAAATGGAAGGGCGAGTCGTGTGCTAGGTGCCTTCTAGGTAGAGCATGCGAGGGACCATGGATCGAGTACGTCGAAGCCTTTGGAGACCGTGAATTCCAGCCCGTCGAGGATCCGGCGCTTCTCGAGTGCCTCTCATGATGCGAATCTGTGTCCCCGAGGTGAACGCGCATTCACTGGCCGATCTCCCGGCCGGCGTCGTGCTGGAGCGTGGTCTAGGACATCGGCCCGGCGAAAACCGGTACGCCGCCGGCCTGGACTACCGCGTGCAGTTGACACCCCCGTTCGGACGGTCGGCAGCGCGTTCTCTCCACCACGCCCTGACGGGCGTCGATGAGGCTCCCACGCTCGGGGTTCTATGGATCGACTTGGGCCAGTCACCACTGCCCGACTGGCGAGCGCTGGACGACATCTGGGAGAAGCTGAGCGCAGCGCGGATGGCCTTCGCTGGCGTCGGGCTCTCCGGTCTCTCCCTGTTGCTCCCTGGCTCCCGTCCGGGACATCTCTCCGCCGAGTACGTCGCCGAACGCATGCAGCAGGCCGGGGTCGACCATCGCTGGCTGGGCGTTCCTCTCTGCCCAGAGCGCGCGCAACTGTTGCTCGAAGCGGATCGTGAAGCCGAAGGCGAGCCCGCATTCATTGCCATGCGCCGCCTGGGTTTCTCCCTGCAGGCCGAACTGCCTTCCTTCCGCGAGGGCACTGAACGCGCCCGATTGATGCAGGAGGTTCCCGGAGCCGACCTGCCTGGGCGCATCGCGAATCTAGTGGGACTGTTCCCCCACTTCGATCGCGTCCGTATCGAGGACGGTGATGCGGCAACGATTCGCTTGGTGGCGGGGTTGCCGGCTGCTCGTGCCGTCCCCTCTCCCAAGATCAGGACCCCTCTGCAACTGCCAAGTCGCCACCGGATCGCGCCGCGCGTGCTCGCGGACGCGGCGGCCGCCGGCATGAACGTGTTGGAGCGCGTGGAGCTCCTGACCGTCTTGAGTGGGTGTCGGGTTGCGATGCGCACGACGTCGACCCCCGGACGATGGCGCAGCGTTGCGCCGTTCCTTCGAACGACGGGGCTGGGCGTCGTCGAGCGTTCGCGGCGCAGTCGATTCCGCCGGGATCGCGGCAAGGGGGGATGGAGCAACCTCTACGATGAGAGCGCCGACGTCGGTCGGCGGGAGGTCTTCGTCTACATCGCCCGCGACCAGGCGTCAGCCGATGGCGCGGCGCGCCTGGAGGCCGAAGACGAGGAGGCCTTCGGGATCATGCTGGGCTACCCTACCTGTTGCCGGGCAGCCTTCCAGCGCAATTTCCCGTCTGCGCTCACGCACCAGGGGGACCTCGTGCCCTTCGTCGTCGATCAGACCGCCGCCCTGCCACCCTGGTCGTTCCTGCTGAACCCGGTCGGACGTTACTTCGACGCAGGATTCGTGAGCTTCTACCCCTGCTCGCTCACCTGTGCGCGCGCTTTACAGATAGCCCGGGAAGCATGGGAAGTCCTTCGAGATGCCGACCTCCGTGAGGCTGAGCGCCTCCGCAGCGTCCTCGCCGCGCCGTTTCTCTACACGGAGTACAGAGGTATCTATCGGTTGCAGGGCGATGCGACGGACCGGAACCGCGCGCATTACGACGCCGCCCGTCTTCGCGGCACGGCCAACTCGGCGCTCTGCCGTCTACTCGCCGAGGGAGACGAGGTCGCATGCGGCGCCGACGACCTCGTGACCGTTTGGCGGAACGGCGAGCGCGTCGGACGCCGGAAGGCCGTCAACGCGCGGTTATTCTCCTTCGCGAGGGATCCATGACGAGAAGAACCCTCGAAGACTTGAGAGCGGTGGCTCCACGCTTCACGATACGTAACATGCTCGAGGCGGTAGCGCTTCTCGCGGGCGAGAAGCCGGTTCTCCGCCTGGTTCTCGGCGGTTCCGATATTTCGAACGCCCGCGCGGTCTTTGAGGGTCTGGGATTGGCCGTCGAGCTTTCGCCGTGGGTGCTGCGTACGGCCTACTCCACGAGCCTTGGCGACACGTACACCCTGCGCGAACACGCCGACGCCGACGACAGCCGTGACAGGGTGGTGATGGTGGCCAAAGGCGCAGCCCTCGCTCGCCGCGCGTTGTCTGCTGAGACCGACGATGACCCCAACAACGAACTCGGCTTGCTCTTCGGATACCCGCGCTGCTGCGTCGCTGCTTACGAACGTATCTCCTCGGCCCACGACTGGCTGGCCAACAGCCTGGCAGCGACCGCGCTCGATGCCACCTGCCTGGCGGACGCGAACCGCATCGCCACCTTGTTCTCCGAAGACTGGATCGGCTTCGACTACTTCCCGTGCTCGCTGGCCTGCCGAGAGACCGAGAGGATCGCCAGGACCGTTGCAAGATTGGGCAGGATGGCCGGGTTCGACGACCTGATCGATCGCGCCGAAGCTGCCATGGGTGCGCCAATCCTTCTTCGTCGCGGGGTCGTGCTCCAACTGCGCGAGGCGTCGTACGTCGGCGGTACCGTGCGTTGCCCCCTGGCTGGCGCTCGATTGCACGCGTGGACGATCGACGGCGACGCAGACAACGACCCGGCGTGGGACGCGGACACTGTGGAAGCATCCGAGGGACAAATCCGGTTCCTCGCGAACGGGCGACCAGTGGCCACGGCGACCACGACGCGGACGAGTGATCGCCTCGTGGTGTTCACATGAACCCCGTTGAGCAGCTCGCGGCATACCGACGGCTTACGCTCGAGGCGAATCTCGTCACGCCACCGCCGGGGTTCAACCGAAGGGTCCCGTACACCTCGGCGACGCACCTGCGCGCCGCGTGGGAGGACTACCTGGCGAGCCCTGCCAACGCAGGACACAACGCTCTCTACGTGCACGTTCCGTTCTGCGTCGCGAGCAAATGCCGCTTCTGCATGTACTGGTCGTCGCTAGACCCATCTCCCGACGCGATACGGCGCTATCTGCGCCAACTCGAGGAAGCTGCCGCGTTCTACGCGCCGCTGTTCGCGTCCCGTCACCTGGAGGCGCTCTACATCGGCGGGGGCACGCCAAGCCTGCTGGTCGAGGCCGAACTCGACAGGCTGTTCACAAAGACGATCTCGCAGTTCCACTTCCAGGACTGCGCCGAAAGAACGATGGAGCAGTCGTTCCGGACGACGTCCGCAGAGAAACTCGATCTCGTACGCCGGGCGGGGATCACCCGGTTGAGCTTCGGGCTGCAGTCTGTCGAGCGCGCGGTCCTCGATGCGGTCGGCCGTGCCGTGGCACCAGAGGCCCTCGTGAAGGACCTGCTCGCGGCGGCACGCGTTCTCGGGTTCCATGAAATAAACGTGGACCTCATGATTGGCCTTCCCGGCGAGACGCAGGAGGGGATCATCCGGGCGATCGACCTGATCGTTGCGGCGGGCGCGCACGCGATAACCGTGTACGTGCACCGCCACCTCGCCGGAACACCGGGGGGGCTCCCCGCCGCAAACCTGCTGGAGCGTTTCAACCTCGAGCATATCCCGCAGATGCTGACGGCGGTGCGAGAGGCCGCCGCCAGCGCGGGGTTCGTCGACACAGTGGCGGACGACAACTCGGAGTTCCACTTCTTCGCGAGTCGGGAGCATCTCGACGCCTACGCCTTAACTCCCTATCGCACCCGTTTCGATGCGCACTGCGGCAACAGCGTGCTCGGACTCGGGCACACGGCCATCTCGTACGTACTCGACCTCTTCCGTGCCGAGTACCGCAGACCGTCCGAAGAGTTCGACCCGCACGCGACGTCGTACGCCATCGACATCTCCACGCCCGAACAACGGCGGAGGTTGTACGTCGCGGAAACGCTCTCCCGGGAAGGAGCGGTGGACGACGAAATCTTCCAGACGCTCTTCGGCGTGCCGTTCGGGGAGGCCTTCGCGTGCGAGGTCGAGGCCTTGGAGTCCCTGGGCGGGCTGCGCCTGGAGGGCACGCGCTATTCGATCGTCGCCCGAGACCGGCTCGAATTCGCCGCGCTCAGCAAGTACTTCTGGGACCAGGACTATCTCAGAGAAGCTGCGATCTCGCCATGAAGGTAGCCGTCTTGGAGCCCCCGTTCCTCGAGCCAGGTCTCCCTCGTCCGGAGCCCTTCCACTTCGCCGAGATCATCCGACGACATGGCCACGACGCGATCGTCGTCGACGCGAACATGCTGGTGTACCGTGGTCTCGTGTCGGAGCCTGCGGCGAACCTTCTGTGTGCGTTCGAGCCCGAGAGGGTGGCATCCACCGTCCGTCGCGCCCTGGCTCTCCCCGATCCATACGCTGCGCCTCATGGCATGTCGTCGGCCGTCGACCGGGCCGTACGCGCGCACGACGTGGATACTCTGGCGCGCCTCATGGACGGCGCCGTCGTGCGGATGTCGAGTGGAGGGCTCCAGGGGCACGCCGGCTACATCCGCGACGTCGAACTCACCAATGCGTTCCTCGAACTGGCCATGGCTCGCGTGGACGACGGCGTCGTGTTGAGCCTGCACGGGATTGACGGAGGGCCGCCACCGGGCGACTCCCGCGAGGTGCTCTCCTGGGTCGGGGCCGACGCGAACCCGCTGGGCGAGCCATTCGATCGGTTCGTTGCGCCGCCGGTCCTAGCCGCTGCCGCCGACCGCGTCGTGGTCGTAATCTCACAGGAAGCGCAACTAGCAGGCGGCCTTTCCCTGGCCAATTGGGCGCGCGCGAGGGGAATGGCGGTCACCGTCACCGGTGATTTCCTGGATCGGGTTAGAGAACGCTACGACCCGCCCACGATGCCTGGCGTGGTCGGGAACCTCCTCTCAGGGAGCTTCGAGGAGAGCGCCGCCGTTTGGCTGGGAAGCGCCCCCTCGATGGCACTCCCGGCCGCGGACGCAATTCCATTGGTACGACCGGTGGGCTACTTCAGCCCGTTGCCCGTCGTGGGTGCGGCGTTGACTAGGCGCTGTTACTGGGCGCGGTGCGGATTCTGCCAAGTCGCGAGCCTGCCCGTCAGCCGCTCGCCGAACCCGTCCGTCGGCGCTCTGGCGACGGCACTCGATCGCCTTGCAGCCATAGACGTTCACCACCTGCAGTTCTTCGACTACGCGATATCGCCCACGCTGCTCTCGCGCATCGCGGAAGCGGGCTACCGTGGGATCGACTGGTGCGGGCAAGTCCGCTTCGAGCCGGCCCTGGAGCAGGACGGCCTGTTCGAGCGCGTCCGCGCGGCCGGGTGCGTTGGCTTGAGCTGGGGTTTCGAGACGGCCAGCGACAGGCTCCTGGCAGCCAGCGGCAAGGGCGGCCTCAGTGGACCCGCGCGTACGCGGATGCTGCGCGCCGCAGCCGAAGCTGGGCTGCACAATCACGTCTTCGCCATTGCGGGCCTGCCATCCGAGTCTGATGCCGACTTCGCAGCCACCTTGCAATGGCTCGAGGACGCGCTTCCCTGGCTGAGCAGCGGCGAAGCCCACGCGTTCCAACTCCAGTGGGGCACACGCTTCCATCTCGAGCGATCCAAGCTTGGTCTCGTAGCCGCGACCTGCGGCGACTGGGAGTTGAACATCCCCTACAACGGCGATCCTTCGCCAGCGCTCGCCCGCGAGAGGGCCCACACGTTGAACGAGGTGCTGCGGGCGATCGCGTCGCTCCACGGCACCAACGACTGGTTGGAAGGACACATGGTGTTCGCCGGTCCGAGGGCGTGACGGCGCTTCTCTACGGCGTCGCCGCATCGGCCACGAACATCCACCGAACCGACTGGGCGCTGGGACTCACGCCGGTGTCTCCGTCCAGGAGTCGTACACGGGCAAACCCCGCATCGGACAGCCACCGGAAGATGGCATCCTGGTGGAAGGCCACTTGCTTGTGGACCTCGATGTGCCGACGCCAGACGTCCGCCTCGCGTACGAAGAACTGGTTCCTGACCGTCGCTACGCCTGAATTCGGATCGTACTCGCCGCGGGAGGCGAAAACGAAGTCATCGCGCTCGACTACGTCGCGATGCCAATGCCAGTTCTCCCGATGATCAAAGGGCGTGACGACATCGAAGACAAACCGACCTCCTGCCGTTAGGGCAGCGCGGACGGAGGAGAAGGCCGACGGCCAGTCCTTCGGATCGAGTAGGTAGTTGATGCTGTCGAAACAGCAGATTGCGAGGTCGGCGGCAGGCAGCGAAGGCAGCGCTCGCAAGTCGCCGTGAAGGAACCGCGCGGCGGGCACTCGTCCTCTGGCTACGTCGAGCATCGGCTTTGAGCTGTCGATGCCGACCACGTCGAAGCCCTGGCAGACGAGCCAGGCAGCGCCAGCACCCGTACCGCAGGCCAGGTCCAGACCCCGGCCGGTCCGACGCTCGATACCGTTGATGGCGGTCGCGATGATTGGCGCTCGGGCGGACCACGCCGCTCCCGTCAGTTCGTCATAGAACCGCGCGAATACGCTGTAGGGGGGGCGCTCGTCATTGTGAGTCACGGATGGGATCCTTCGGATTTTGCGGCTACGACCCTTCGTTGATCACCGAATCTACCTCGAGAAACGATACCACCGGTTCAGATTTGCTGCCAAGTTCGTTGGTAGCGACGACCAACATTGGCTTCCGGCCCTCGACCACGGCGGGCAGAGCGGCGGTACGCTCGTGACGCGAAAGGCGTATAGTCGGACGTGGCTCAGGCTCTGGACACCCAACGCCGAGCGCGTTCTTCCGAACTACATCGAGGAGCCACCGAGATGGTGAGGCGAAGTCCCAGAAACTCAAAGTCCTCGGCGGGCACGATCATCGCCCTGCTCGCCGCCCTCGCGAGTATTGCTTTCATCCTCTATTTGCCATTCAAAGGGGGAAAGCCCGAGGCACGCGTAGTGGGCGTCATCGGCATCGTGGGCTGCCTCGGTTGCCTCATTTGGTGGGTCGCGACTCATGACGACCCGCAACTGGAACTGAAACTTGCGACAGCGCTCTCGGGCTGTGTCTACTTGTTAGGGCTGGGCATCCGCGTCTTCGGTGCCCGCGGTGTAAATGCAAGTCGATGACGCGAGGCAAGCATGACGAATCGGCTTGACCGCCCTCGGTCTCGGTGTGGATTATAGAGGCGTTTCAAGAGTCTGAGGTACGGAATGATCCGATTGGCCGCCACCCTCTGTCTACTATGCTTGGCAGTGGCATCTACGGCCATACTAGACGGCGGAAGCGTTCCTGGCGGGGTCGAATGTCTCAACGTCGACGTTGGGTCCGACTGCAACGACTCGGCTTTCGACAACATAAGCGACGAGCACCCGCTTCTCGCGCGCGGTGGCTGCTGTAGCAAACACAAAGGCGTCTGTGGTTGCCAGGAGAGACGAACGCTCTGCTGCGATGGAACCCTCAGCCCGTCTTGTACATGCAAATAAACGACAACCTAGTCTCTAGATCCATTCGAGTTCAATCAGAATAGTAGTGCGATAAGCACTACGGAAATACCCAATAGACCAGCAGACGCAATAAGGCAACCGCAGCCCATGGCTTTCCCTAGTTTTCGCTGCCGCCCCGACCGGGTCAACGGAATCCCGATCGCTCTTGAGAGCTTCCCTTTCGCCGCCGAGATCCCTAGCGCCCGGTTGAGGGAAAACGAGAAGCCGAACTTCCCCCCCATCTCTTAGCCCTCTCAGATCCGTTTCGGCGACGGTATCTCGAACGCCGACGGGAATCAACGCCAAGCAAGGCTACCAACCACACGATTCGGTCTGGCCCATTACGTCGACGAAGGCGCCGGGTGGTCATCGTTGGCGTCGGTGGTACCGGCGCGAGCGCAGGGCATCCTGACGGGAGAGAGGGTCGCATCGCGGGCGTCTCGGCCCTAGCAAGCGCGAGCGTCAAGCCCTATAGTCGATGCGTTAACCTAATGAAGGCGCCGAGAATGACCATGGAACAACGTCTGGGCCATTTGGAATCGGAACTCGTCCGCGCGAAGCGCAGCAATCGTCTCCTGCTGACCGGCATTGCGATAGCGTTGGCATTCCTCATGTCCGTTGACCATGTCAGAGAGGCACGAGCCGAAAACCAGCCGGCGGCCGCTGCGCTGAACGAAATCCATGCAAGAGCCTTCATCTTGGAGGATGCCAACGGTAAGGCGCGCGCCAAGTTGACCGCGAACAAGGATGGCACAGGCCTGACCTTGTACGATGAGAATGGCAAGAACCGCGCCACGCTCGGAGTGACCAGTGAGGGTCCAGGCCTGGTTCTGTTCGACGAGAACGGAAAGAGCCGCGTCGCGCTCGACACGTCGGCCGGGGCTCCGGGGCTCAGCCTGTCGGACGAGAACGGAGTAACTCGCGCGAACCTGGTTGCCCTCAACGCAGGTCCGGGATTGGCCTTGTCGGATGAGCGCGGCGAGAATCGTGCCAGATTGGTCGTCGTCGACAAGGGGCCGGGCCTGGTCTTGTTGGACGAGAACGGCAAGAGTCGAGCCAGGTTGGCAGTGAGTAAGTCCGGTCCGGGATTGGTCCTGTCGGATAAGAGCGGGAATCCCGTCAAAACGGTTCCGTAGGTTCGAAATGCCGGATTCTTGGCGTCCGCGACATTGTCATCTCACGCGGCTCGAAGCCGTTCGACGGTACACGCGTGAAGATCACCCGTTGGGGGGTTGACGTGTTCCCGCGGGGGGCGTTGGCTGAAGGGGGGCGCAGGGGTCGTCGGTTGGACGGGTGGTCGGCCTGCAGTTTGCTTCCAATATAACGGAACGAAGTTCTGAAATCTCACGTCTTAGGATCTCGATTTCGCTCTCTTCCTTCTTCTGCGCCGGCGATAAGAACCATGACGCAACGAACCCAGACAACGCGCCGAACAATCCGACGCCTGCAACCATGAGCAGCACGCCAACAACCCGTCCCTCGGCAGTTACGGGGAACCGATCTCCGTAGCCCACGGTCGTCAACGTGACCAGCGCCCACCAGAGCGCGTCGCCGGGCCCTTTGATGTTGGAGTCGGGCCCGACTTCGAACTGGAGTATCGCGATACTTGATAACGTCACGAGCAGGATGGAGAGAAGGCTCGCGGCTAGGAAAGCACTCTCCGCCCGCCTACCAAGTATGTAGGACGTTAACAGCCTCGTTGCCCGGACCCCGCGGAGCAGGCGGAACACGCGAAAGACGCGCGCCAAGCGGCCCCAGCGAAGCACTTCGACGGTCGGTATGCTAGAGAGCAAATCGATCCAACCCCACGTCACCAAGTAACGCAGTCGGTTCTCGGCACGCCAGAGGCTGATGAGGAAATCTATAAAGAAAATCAAGCAGACGCCGGTGTCAGCCCATTCGAGCACGACCCGACTGCCCTCTTCGAGCGATACAAACGAATCCACGGCCATCGCGGCCAATGCAAAGATGCACAGCGCCAACATGAACAGATCGTAGGGGCGGCCGTTGGGCTGCCGCGAGACTTGGTCAACCATGGCGGGCCCTGCGTTGCGTGACTGCGGGGCCGACTCTACCGCGTCGACGCGCCCGGCACAATCCGCGGCGCGGACTGGCTCTGTGAAACGAACTCACGCAACCCCTACCGGCCCGCCGCCCCACCCCGCAGCACACGCAGCCCCGGCGATTGTTTTCTTTGGCCTCCACGGCCTTACCGACGTAGCTCACGCCCGTGGCGGGCGCGTTGCCTGCCGCGACGTGCGCGCCTTCTTGAACGCCTGTGTGAAGAAGCCGACCATCGCTTCATAGTCGGTGTCGACCACCACGATCTTCGTGCCAAGCTCCTTCCCTTGGGCGTCGACCGCGATCATCCGCCAAGTGGCGCGGCCACCTTCGGGGTACGCCTTGCGCAGGACTTTGCCGACTGGGACAGGGTCGCCACCCAGGATGAAGATCGGAGTCTCGAACACAACTTCCGAATCGCCCGCCGTAAAGACCGGACCCTGGACCGTCTTCGAAGCCATAGGAGCCTCCTCGATCGTGGTGGAAGATGTACCACGCCGGGAAGCCAGCGGCAATCTCGGCGCCGTCGCGCTACCCGCGCCGCCCTGCAGCACACCATTCGCTCGCCGTTGTTCTCCTTGGCATCCACAGTCTGGCGGATGTGGCCGTCGACCTTGACCCGCGCGCTGGTGCAGCCTGCTGCCCAATCTGCTGTGGGGCCTCGTGGTAGACAGCGACCGTTGAGCCGCGACGGAAGCGCCACCGGGGAAGTCACCGGGGAAGTCGCCGGGGAAGTCGAGCGACGGCGGCCAGAGTCGGGGCCAGAGTCGGGGCCAGAGTCGGGGCCAGAGTCACAGTCAGGATTGATGGCGCGCGCGACCGCTGTTCCCGGGACCAATCGCGTTCCCGCGAGCGAGGTGGACGCGCCCGTTCTCATTCATGTTTTTTACTCGGCGTTCGCTAAGAAAGTTCGGCGACAGACCTCCTTGGTCCACCAAGTCCAAACGTCCAACCCGTTCTCTGCGCGTCGAACGCGCCTGTCCGCCGCTGACCCGACCACGCGCACCGCGGCCTTGCTGGTGGCCGTGCCGCGCTTCTGACCACCCGCCGACCAGGTGACTGACCTGAGGCCGAGGTCACCCCGATCCAAGCCCAGATCGGCCCTTTCTGGCTCTCCGTCTCTAAAAGCTGGTGACTTTTAGGGCCTCGGCCTCAGGCGTACGATTTTAGCGATAGCATGCCGCATCACAAGGCGGGGCCACGGTTTGCGCGCATCGGGGCGGAAGGGCTGGATCGACCCGAGTTGGATTCCCTTTTGGTGGGGAAACGGGTCTGAAAACTGGCGCGCGCTCGGCCTCAGGGGTTTCGCACATGCTTGCCTCGCCGGACCGGTAAGTCTCCGTGCGGAAAACACCTCTGCCGATCGGCTCGATTTCGTATCTCGGTAAGTCGAGGGATCCAGTCTGCGAATTGGCAGTAGACGTGAATATACATCCAGTACACTCATGAGCAAACCCGCATCCGCCGTGCATATCGCCGCCATTGACCTCAATGCCATATTTTACCTATAAAGTGGAGTATATACCGATCCAGAAACAGATACCTGGTATTTCGTTTGCTCGCCCGTGTATTGGCAACAATCTAGCTTCCGGCACCGAAATTCTTCGCTTGACCAGTCAAACGCAATCAACGCGCCATTTTTATTATCATCAGAATACGTTGCCGATATCGCCAGCGGACCTGGGCTGTCCCAATTTTCACGAGTTTCGCCTATCTCGCACTGATACTGCTCTGATAATCGTATAGTTGCCGCCACTATGCCATGCTCATATGCTGGCCAATTTCCGTATTCAGAATTAAGAATAATCTGTCCTTCATTATCGACCTCGCCTCCGCACTCGCACAGAGTCATTCCGGCGAAGCCAGGCCAATTTACCGCGACAATAATTGTACTTTCGTCATATTCGCGCATATAAGGATTGTAATATACCCAGCTGTCACTGCAGCTAGCCGAAAAGGTCTCGCCTGTCGATAATTTAAAACTGACGTCACACCATACAGACTTGCCGGCCATCGATATGTCAAACTGCTTATCCGCCCCATATATCGATATTTCAGCGCTATAGTCAACATATTCCTGTTTTGATGCGGCAATAGTATATGTACCCTCATCCACAACGGGTATTTTATAGTTTCCAGACGCATCTGTGGTATCAGTGGTCGCATTGCCAGCGTTTAGGCGAACTCGAGCACCGGACAGCGGTTTACCGGTCGCCCAATCTATAACGGTTCCAGATATCGAAAACTGTGCCACCACCTTCTCGCGACAGCTTCCTTGAATGCAACTTTCATCAGCACCGCAATCTTGGTCGAATTCGCAATCAGTCTGCCCAGCACTCACGCAGCCGCCATTATCACACTGCTGTTTATATTCACAACTTCGTAGGTATTGCCAGGACCCATCAATATCACATCGCTCAATATTCATCCCAACGCAGCGATAAGCACCAGAGAAACATTCCTGCCTTCTATCGCCTCCTTGGCCGCCTCCATTATCGCAGCCAAGCACTGCTGCGGCGACCATGAATACACACAAATAAACAATGAAAGGAAAGTGACCGAACGGCTTCATTTTTAGTCTCCATTCTTGTGTTTTCATGCGCCATTGTTCGGCATGGTGGACCTTATCTATCAGGCCTGCAGCCTATTCATTTTTACTGAGCCACGTTTCTGTCGTTCGCGAAACGCGGTCCTCGGTGCGTATGCCGCGATTATAGACTGATCGAGAACGGCGTCAACCGAAGAGAGCTTCCGCAGTGCCGAGCGTTTCGCGTTACCGGAAGGCACCGCACGAGGATTGCGCAGATCCGACGGGAATGGTCAGAGTCGCACGCCAGTACAAGAAGGCGTTGCCAGCGCCCCGCAGATCCCGACTACCGCGCCCCGAACCCCCGCCGCTGCTCCTCCCACCCCATCGGGATGGTCTCGACCAGCGTGGCCAGCGACAGCCCGGACGGCTCGTCGCCGCGCAGGATCGCCTCCACCAGGTCGGGCGCCAGCAGGGTCAGGTTCATGAGCCGACGGACGTAGGCGCGGTCCAGCTCCAGGCGGTCGGCCAGGTCGTTCATCGTGGCGAAGACGCCCCTGGCCAGCAGGTCGCGCCACCGGTGGGCACGGGCGACCGCTACCGCCAGCGGCTTCTGCAACGGCGGCGCGGCGCCGGCGGTGGCATCGGCGCCCGGAGGCAGGATGATCTCCTTGCGGCCGCCGCGCACCTTGAACTGCATGGGGATGACGATCAGCAGACGGCCGTCGCGCTCCACGACCGAGGGCTGGGCGAGCGCCGCGCTACGCGCCATGGGCCACCTCCGCGGGGTGCAGTTCCGCCATCAGCGAGTCGAGACCCTCGGCCCGGAGCGCCACCTCGATCCGGTCGGTGTGGACTACGACCTGCTCGAGCAGGAGCTGCGCGATGCGCTGCTGCTCGGCGGGCACCACGTCGATGGTCGTCGTTATCATCTCGGCTCGACCGGGACGGGGCTGTCGCCTGTCTGCTTCCACGCCCACGTCTCGGGGTCCCAACGGCCCGAGTCTCCCCGTAAGACGGGATCAAGGAACGCGCGGACGGCGCTCAACGCCTTGTCGAGCGTGTGCCAACGGAGCCCGTCTTCCTCGGCGATGCGCGCGTAGACCGGCCCCCACATCTCGGGCGGATCGGGGAGTGCCGCCGGGACTGCGTGCGTCGCGCGGTGGTCGAAGGTCCGCCGGATCGCGCTGCGCAGGCCGTCGGCTTCGATCTCTCGGCTGGTCGCGAGCAGGGCGATGTCCGGCAGATCCTTCACCCGGGAGTTGGGTCGCTTGCGCGGTTGCGTATACGCGTGGAGCTTCTCCGCGAGATGGGTCTCCAGCGGGTAGACCGCGAGCGTAACCGGCGGGATGCCGACGAAATCGAGGAACGACGCGCCGGTCAGAAACTCGGGTTGCCCGTACAGCGGCTCCGCGAACGCGATGTCGAGCCCGAACGGCCCGCTGTAACGGCGTCCCGCCATGCGCGCGTCGGCACGGAAACGCAGCCCCTGGTACTGCATGCCCTCGGCGTCGATCTCGGGGTGATCGGGGTCAGCCTGGATCTCGAACGCGAGGTAGTCTCCGAGATCGAGGCGCCCGGCTTCCTGCAGCCGCCCGAGCAACGCCTCCGGGTCGCCGACCATGCGCAGGTCGATGTCCTTGGTCGTGCGGGCTCGGTCAAGCCGAAGCTCGATGGCCAGTCCGCCCTTCAGCACCATCGCGTCCTCGAAGACCGTCGCCAAACGGGCGAGGTACCGATCGAACACGAAGAGCTGGCGCTGCCGGTTGACCTCCAGGTTCAAGGCCTTGGCCCGGTCCATGAGGCGGCGCTCGATGGCTGTCTTGAACGCCAGGGGTGACGCATAGGTGCGAGGCGGCATCAGGCTCTCCCTGTGCCAAACGTGGTCAGGTAGCGCTCGACGGTTTCGACGTCGACGCGCGCGAAAAGCCCCCGGCGAAGGCCTTCGTCCACCGCCTGCCGCACCAGGTCTGGAGCCACGTGCGCGGTCGCGCAGTCCCGGATCGTGCGTGCGGGCGCTGTCGCCGGGAAGCAACCCACCCAGGCGCGGTCGTTGTCAGCGACATCGGCGTGTACGCAGACGGCGCTTGCGGGGACGCGCAGCCTCCGACCCCGCCACGACTCGGGCAGGATCAGGTGAACCCGGGAGGGAAGCGCATCCGACAGCTCGTGCAGTGCCAGCGCGGTCTCGAAGCCGAAGACCCCTTCGCGACCGGACCAGAGCCATAGCGCGACCAGGTCCTCGTGCTCCCCGGCAGGGAACTGCGCCAGCCGGTAGACGCCGCGCAGGACGCGGACGAAACGCCCCTTCCGAAGGTGGTACGCCACGAGCGGCGCGGAGTACCCCGCCTCGATGGCCTGGGCCGTCGTGAAGTGCCCGTCCTGCCCGGCGGCGATCTCGTAGAGGGCGTTCCAGTTGGGCTGCTTCGTCTCCATGGCGTCCTCGCTCGCGCACAAAACTTAAGCCAATTTTAAGTTTCGTGCAAGGGATTGAACGTCGTGTGGCCGCGACGGTCTGGCAACAACGCCTCGCCGGCTCGACGAGGAGCGCGAGCGCATGGCGCAGTACAAGGCGCGACTCGAGGAGATGAAGCTCTCAGTGGACGAGGTGCAGCGCGCGCTCGATCCGATGCGGTCCTTCCACGAGCAACTGGCCGAGGAGGTCGCGAGCTACGAGCGCCTGCGGCGTGGCGAGCTCGGCGAACTGACCAACCTCCACGGCCTGGGCCAGACCCTGGTGGCGCTCCGTATCGCGACCGGGCTCACGCAGCGCCAACTCGCCGAGGTGCTGGGCGTGCACGAGTCGCAGGTCTCGCGCGACGAGCGCAACGAGTACCACGGCATCACCGTCGAGCGGGCCAGCCGCATCCTGGACACGCTGAAGGTCCACATGCTGAGCCGGTTCGACGAGCCGGTGGCGCGCCGGGAGCCCGGGGAAGACGTCCAGGCCGCCGCCCATCCGTAGCCTCCGTGCCGTGGGCCGCGAATCTGTCAGCAGCCTGCTCGCCGGGCAACCCGTCCTTAAGCAAGTTCGACAGGGGACCTTCTTGGACCACCAGAAAGCCTCCGGGAAACCGGGGGCTTTTTCGTATCCGGACCCTTCCGCACCCCCCGCGACCGAACACGCCCGCCAGGCCGCCGAGGTGGCGCCGTCGCGCGGTTTCCGATAGGCTGGCCCGTACGCCCGCCAAGGGTGCCGCGAGGGGA
>Ga0172370_10002691_pt1 | contig 25352 bp, 17 predicted proteins | sample LakKiv5m_FD_114538 | JGI IMG/M metagenome (GOLD analysis project Ga0172370, IMG submission 114538) | Freshwater microbial communities from Kabuno Bay, South-Kivu, Congo - kab_022012_11.5m | ecosystem: Environmental > Aquatic > Freshwater > Lake | place: Democratic Republic of the Congo...
CCTACCAGCAGCTCCTCGACCGGATTGGTGTGCAAATTGTTGGAATTACAAGTAATCAAAATCCATCCGTGGAGGGCGACGCGCACAAGGTGCTGTTTTCGGGCGAGTGGACCGCCGCGTCGAAGTACTTCCGCGTGCGGCCCGCGGACAAGGACGGCTCGGTGCCCATCGAGGCGGGATCGCTGCACGGCCTCGGCGTGGGGTCGATCCTGGCCATCTACCCGCCCGGCGCGACCGAGGACAGCAAGCCGCTCGGCACGATCAAGGTGGACCGGGTGGAGCTCGGCCTGGCATACGGCAGGCCCACGCCGAACTCGCCGAATTTCGACGTGTTTGCGATGAGCTCCGGCGCGCAAGCCGTTGAGGTCTACTCGCAGCACTCGCCCGCGCGGCTCAAGGTCGCGATCAAGGATCACGGCGACGTGCTTGGGCCAGCGTTCAAGCGCCTGCGCTTCGTGGAGATCGTCTCCGCCAAGGAGACCTCGGGCGCGCCGGCGTGGGATCTGCGGGTCGTAAGTCACAAGGGCCTCGCCCAGATCCAGCGCGCCGACGGCTCGCCCGTGCCGATTCCGCGAGGCAAGGACCAAAGGATGGACGACGGCATCGCGCCGGCCGATCCGGCCTTCGCGGACCGCATCTCGATGGCCGTGGAGGCCCAGTTCCGGCGCGCGAAGGTCGCGATGCTCGACAACGGCGACTCGGGCAGCAAGATGGACGTCACGCTCGGCGTCAAGCGCGTCAAGGCCGTGTTGGAGGCGGGACCCGATGGCAGGCGCCGCCCGAAGATCACGGCGGTGCTCGGCGACGTGAAGAAGGACGGCTCCGACAAGGTCAAAGCCGGCGAGATTCTTCAGTTCACCGTCAAGAACAGCAGCGAGAAGGTGGCATTTTACACGATCCTCGAGCTCTCCACCGACGGCTCGGTGGGCGTGCTCTTCCCCATGCAGGGCATGGCCGGCGGCGACAACCGCCTCGAGCCCGGCAAGTCGCGCGTCATCGAGGTCCCCTTCCGCATGACACCGCCCGGCGGCACGCAGGTCTTCAAGCTCATCGCCACCGAGGACGACATCGACTTCCGAGGCCTGGAGTACCAGGTGAAGCGGGGCGAGAAGCGGGGCGCCACGCGGGGCGCGAGCTCGCCGCTCGCCCGCATGATGGGCGAGGTCATGGACGTCAAGCGCAGCGAGCCCTTCGGCTACGCGCCCGAGAAGCTCTGGGGAACCGACGCCGCGCGGATTGAGATTGTGGAGTAGAGACGCGGGGTTCAGCGGACGCAGCGGAAGTAGGCAGGCCGCCACGCGGGACGCCGGCGCGGCGACACCCGGGCGGCGATGAGTTGCGCGGTCGGAGCGCCTTGCCCACGCTCGCGAGGCGTCACCGAGCGGCGCGCGGGGCGACCCGGTTGGACTGCAACGGAATCACAGTGAGGCCGGCACGCGATCGAGCGGATGTTCGAGCGCGCGATGGCGGCCTCCGCGTTGCGCTAGTTGGTGCTCCGCGGCCACGTTATCGAGGACTACCCAGACGATACGCCGTTTCCGAGCTGTCTGCTCGGGCTCGAGGTCGACCGGCGCTGGCTGCACGCCGTCGTGGCGCTGGATGCAACGAGCGGACGCTGCTGTGTGGTCACGGTCTGCGAACCGAGCCCCGAGCGGTGGGAAGACGGCATGACCAGGAGGAAGACGCGATGAAATGCGTTCTTTGCAAGCAAGGGCAGACCCACGCCGGGCACCTCACCGTGGCGCCGGCCCGCGGGGAGACGACGGTGGTCTTCAAGGGCGTGCCGGCGGACGTGTGCAAGGAATGCGGCGAGTATGATCTCGATCCGTCGGCCAGCGAGCGGCTCTTGGAGAGCGCGTCCGCACCCCGCGGCCCGTCACGCGGAGGTCGAGGTCACGCGCTGGGCTGCCTGATAGGCGAGATCGGAGGAGGGAAAGGGGGGAACGAGGTCCCAACCGCGCACCGCTATGTCTGACCCTTCGCGATCGTCGCGACCTTGTCGCCTCCCTGCCTCGATCGCAAAGGCCTGACCACCTCGCCGCCGGATCCCGATTCTCACCCTCACGAACCCGCGCCGCTTGACATCCCCGCCCCGCTCCCCCACCCTCCGCCCACTTTCGACCTGGCGCCGCCTCGGCGCGGGTCGCGTGTGGCACCTCCCGGCCCCGCGACCGTGACGCACCGAGGCCCGATGCACGGCTGCGCGTTCGCACCCGATCCGCGCGCCAACTCGCACAGGACGTTCAATGCTCGACACGATCGCCAAGGGTTTCCGCGCCGCCAAGAACCGCATGCAGGGCTTCCGAGAGCTCGATGAAGCCACCGTCGAAGAGGCCGTCAAGGACATCCGCGCCTCGCTGCTCGAGGCCGACGTCGAATTCGGCGTCGCCAACCGCTTCCTCGGCCGCGTGCGCGACAAGGCGGTGGGCGAGATCGTCAAGCTCGCCGCGACCGACGCGAAGGGCAAGAAAGTCCAGGTCACGCCCGAGCAGCACTTCATCAAGATCTGCCATGACGAGCTCGAGGGCCTCATGGGCCCGGTCGACACGTCGATCAAGCGCGCGAAGATGGGCATCTCCAAGCTCATGCTCATCGGTTTGCAGGGCTCGGGCAAGACGACGACGATCGCGAAGCTCGCGCGCAAGCTTCAGAAAGAAGGCCATAAACCGATGCTCGTCGCGGCCGACGTGTACCGCCCCGCCGCCATCGAGCAGCTCCAGACGCTCGGCAAGAAGCTCAACGTGCCGGTCTACACGGCGCCCGGCGTGATGCCGCCCGACCTCTGCCTGCGATCGCTCGACGAGGCGCGACGCCAGAAGTGCGACTTCCTCCTCTTCGACACCGCCGGCCGGCTCGCCATCGACGAGCAGCTCATGACCGAGCTCGTCGAGATCAAGCAGCGCACGAGCCCCGACAACGTCTTCCTCGTCATCGACGCGATGATGGGACAGGACGCCGTGCAGACCGCCAAGCGCTTCCACGAGACCGTGGGCCTCGACGGCGTCATCTTGACGAAGCTCGACGGCGACGCGCGTGGCGGCGCCGCGCTCAGCGTCAAGGAAGTGACCGGAGCGCCGATCAAGTTCCTCGGCATGGGCGAATCGCTCGACAAGCTCGAGGAATTCCGCCCCGAGGGCCTCGCGAGCCGCATCCTCGGCATGGGCGACATCGTCAGCCTGATGAAGGACTTCGAGGGCGTGGTCGACGAGAAGAAGGCGGAAGAAGACGCCAAGAAGATGCTCAAGGGCGAGTTCACGCTCGTGCACTTCCTCGACCAGATCAAGACGTTGAAGAAGATGGGCTCGCTGCGCGACGTGATGGAGAAGCTGCCCTTCTTCGCCGACGCGATGGCCGACGGCGCGAAATTCGACGACCGCGAGCTCGTCAAGATCGAGGCAATCATCCAGTCGATGACGCCCAAGGAGCGCGATCATCCCGAGCTCATCGACAAGAAGCGCGCCGAGCGCATCGCCAAGGGATGCGGCAAGAAGGTACAGGATATCGCTGACTTGTTGCAGCGCTACAAGGTCATGCGGGAGATGATGGTGCGCATCGGATCGACGCCCGGCCTGCTCTCGAAGCTGCCGGGGTTCAACCAGCTCGGCAAGCTCGCGCAGATGAAGAACATGGACGTGGGCGAGTTCTTCGACGAGCTGGAGGCCGCGCCAGATCGCAACGCCCCGCTCGCGAAGAAGGGGCCCGCCAAGCAGTTCGACCGGAAGAAGCGCAAGGAGAAGAACCGGCAGGCCGCACAGAGCCGGAAGAAGAACCGCAAACGGTAGGGGCGCACGCCTGCGTACGCCCGCGTTCGGGGAGGCACCATGATCAACGAGCCCGCCAATTCGCGGCCCTACGCCTCGCCGATCGAGCACCTGCAAGACGCTCTGATGCTGACGCGCCTGCACCTCCAGCGCCACCTGCTGCTCTTCACCGATCGCTACCTCGACTCGCACGGCGAGTATTCGAGCGCGTTCGTGAGCCGTCGCGAGGTCGAGGCCTTCCTCGGTCTGACCGAGCCGGAGCCCGAGATCGCGGAGCAGGTCTCGGTCGTCGACGGGATGCTCGACGAGTTCCGCGCGATGATGTCGGCGCGCGAGGAGGCCACCGATTCGACCGCACTGCGCCTGCCTCTCCGGGATCTGCGCGACGCGTTCCACCTCGACGACGCGGGCCTGGATCTGCTCGTCGCGCTCGCGGCGCCCGAGATCGACACGGCCTTTGCGCGCGCCTATTCGCACGCCTGGGCGGACTCGACGCGACGTCACGTCGATACCGCGTTCTTGATGGATCTCATCGGCGGCCTCGGCGACGCGCGCGATCGCGCGTGGGCGCTGTTGCAGCCGGGCTCGGCGCTCATCGAGCTGGGGCTCGTCGAGGTGGGCACGCTGCCCGATCTCGGCAGCGCGCAGCGTTGGACGGAGCGGCCGGTCAAGCTCGTCGATCGCGCGGTCGGTTGGCTGCGCGGCGATCGCACGCCGGAGCTCTCTTCGCTGCGCGGCGCAGCGATCCTACGCTGGCCCGATCCCAACGACGACACGCTGCTGCTGCCCGACGACGCGCGTCGAAGTGTCCGTGGCGCGGTCGAGGCGCTGCTCGCCAACCCGCAGCCACGCTCGGGGATCTGCCTGCTGGGCGGCGCGGGCGTGGGCAAGAAGAGCGCCCTCGTCTCCGCGCTCGGAGGTCGCTGGGAAGGCCTCCTCGTCGTCGATCTGCACCGCCTCGACACCGACGAGGACGAGCGTCGCACGCAGCTGCGCACGGCCCTGCGCGAGGCCCTGCTCGCGCGCGCGGCGCTCTACTTCAAGGGCCTCGACGAGCCGGGCATCAACGCGCAGAGCCCCGTCATCGTCGCGCTTCGCGAGGTGCTCGCGGCGTGGACGCAGCCCTTCTTCGTCGGTACGAGCATGCGCATCCGCCGCCTCGTCGCCTCGCTCGGCGAGCTCTACGAGGTCGAGATCCCCTTCCCCGAGATGGCCGATCAGGCCACGCTCTGGCGCCGTTCGCTCGGCGCCGCGACCGCCGCGAAGTGGGACTTCTCGCTCGAAGATCTCGTCAACCGCTACTCGCTCTCGGGCGGCTCGATCCTCGCGTGCTGCGACGAGGTCGCGCGCTGGAGCCGCGCCGCGGGCCCGACCGTCACGACGCTCCCGCTCGCCACCGTGCTGGACGCGATCCGATCGCACATCGAGCACCGCCTCTCGTCGGTCGCTGTCCCCGTGCAGAAGGGCGAAGGCTGGAACGACATCGTGCTGCCCGATCGCACGCTCGAGCAGCTCAAGGAGATCAGCTCCTTCTTCCGGCACCGGCACCGCATCATGCGCGACTGGGGACTCGGCGCGAAGCTCCTGAAAGTACCTGGAATTCCTTGCATGTTCTGCGGGCCTCCCGGCACCGGCAAAACGATGGCGGCGTCCATCATCGCGCGCGAGCTCGGGCGCGAGGTCTTCCAGGTCGACCTCTCGCGCGTCGTCGACAAGTACATCGGCGAGACCGAGAAGAACCTCGGCCGCATCTTCGAGGAGGGCTCGCGCGCGCAGTCCGTGCTGCTCTTCGACGAGGCGGACTCGCTGTTTGCGCGCCGCACGGAGGTCTCCACCTCGGTGGATCGCTACGCCAACCTGGAGGTCAACTTCCTCTTGCAGCGCGTCGAGGCCTACGAGGGCATCGTCGTGCTCACGTCGAACTTCCCGCAGAGCATCGACGAGGCCTTCCGCCGCCGCTTGCGCTTCTGGGTGGAGTTCCCGTTCCCGGAGGCCGAGGAGCGCGCGCGCATCTGGAAGGTCCTCATCCCGCCGCAGGTCCCGCTCGCCGACGACGTGGACCTGCACGAGCTGGCCCAGCGATACGAGCTCTCGGGCGGTCACATCAAGAACATCATCATCCGTGCGGCGACGATGGCCTCGGAGAACGATCGCATCGTCGATCAGGCCACGCTGTGCAAGGCAGGCGATGTGGAGTACCGCCTGGTCGGCAAGCTCGTCCGCGAGTTGGACACGTCCGCCTTCTGACGCGATCAAAAACCCAGTTGTATCCAGTGCTTTCTGATCGGTGACTCGCGGCCCCGGGGATCGGGGCGGGCCGTCGGGTGGGGGTTTCGGTCCCTGCGGACCCGGCTATGATTGCAGGTGGTGGATCAGACTTCCGGGAGTCGTGCCCGGATGTCGCGTGGTCGTCGCAAGCCTCTTCACCGTGTGAGGGTCGTCATGTCGGAAGCAAAACTGCTCAAGCAGCGCGGCAAGCAGGACAAGAAGAAGACCCCGCAGGGAAAGAAGAAGGCGGCAGCGGCCGCAAAAAGCCCCAAGAAGAACCGCGCCCACAAGGCGAAGGCGAAGCAGGCCCGCAAGGCGCAGAACGCGGACACCGCGGCCCACAAGGCGCGCGGCGGCGCGGCGGCGATCGGGGGTGGCGGAATGCGCGCGCCGCACGCGGCCGGGATGCGCGGCGGGGCAGGAGGCGGTGCCGCTGCTGCGTCCAAGACGCCCGCGCCGCCCCCCAAGCAGTCCACACCGAAGGCCACCCCGGCGCCCGTGACGCAGCCCAAGGGCGACGCGGGCGGCGGCGGCGAGGACTTCGATCTCTCCGTCATCAACCAGAACCCCGATGACATCGCGCCACAGGAAGGCCTCAAGAGTCTGATGGTGCCGCTCGACCCGCGCGATCCGGACTGGGCCGCATACCACGGCGGCGAGGGTGGCGGCGGCACAGGGGGTCGCAGCGACGTGGCCGAGCCCCAGGGTGAGACCGGCGCTCGCGTCAAGGAGGCCGTCAAGGACAACCCGTCGATCGACGTCGACTCGACGGCAGACGATGCGACCTCGGACAAGTTGATCGCGCCGCCTCCACCGAAGGCCAAGGGCGACAACGACTCGGACAACGACCCCGCCAAGGACGACGAAGCCGAGGTGAAGGGAACGCGCGGCGCGAAGTCGGTGACCGAGGATCCCAAGGCGAAGTCGACCGACGAGGGCGACGCCGACCCGGGCTCGCGCGGCGACAAGGACGCGCCCCGAGGCGGCGTAGGCGTCGTGAGCGGCCCCGGTCGCGGCAACAAGCCCGTCTCCGACAAGGAGCGCAACAAGGCCGGCCAGGGCGTGCGAGGCCCCGGCATCGATCCCGGCAAGACGCGCGGCGACAAGACACAGGAACCTGGTGCAGACGGCGACAAGACCCGCGGCGGCGGCGGCGGCGAAGGTAAGACGCGCGGCGGCGGAGGCGGCGAAGGTAAGACGCGCGGCGGCGGCGGCGGCGGCGAAGGCAAGACGCGCGGCGGCGGCGGCGGCGGCAGTGACACCGACACGACGCGCGGCGGCGGCGGCGGCATGGGGCCCTCGCGCGGCGAGGGGGGCGGCGGCATCTCGACCACCCGCGGCGGCGGAGGCGGTGGCCTGCCGGGTCGCGGCGGTGGCGGCATGCCAGGTCGCGGCGGGCCCGGCGGCAAGCGCGGCGACCAGGGTAACGCGCTCGCGGACCGGCTCGCGGGCCAGTGGATCGCGACGCACCCGAGCCCCGAGGTGCAGGGCAAGGGCGCATCGTTCGCGGTCGCGGTCAACGCGCTCGAAGGACAAGGGCGCGATCTGCACGGCAACATCAAGCCCCCGATCGGCGGACGCGGGAAGAGCGTCCTCGACATGATCAACCCGGCAAAGGACATCGGCGCGGCGGTCAAGGCCATCAAGGCCAACCCGTTCTCGGCGACGAAGGGCCCGTGGTACGAGCGCGTGCTCGCGGTGCTCAACGTCGTCAAGCCGATCATCGACACGGTTGGCGGCGTCGCGGACAAGGTCGGCCTCATCACGACGATCGCCGGCCTCGTGACGTTCTTCATCCCGCCGGTCGCTGCGTTCTGCCTCACGGTCGGGCGCGTGGCCAACATCGTCTCGCTCGTGGCGAAGGGCGCGTCGTTCGGCATCTCGATCTTGCAGGCCTTCCTGAGCGCGGTCGCGATCCGCTTCGAGAAGGACCCGGTCAAGCGCGTCCAGATGGCCGGCTACCTGCGCGAGAGCATCCAATCCGGCGTCGGCGCGGGCCTCGACCTGCTCCTGTCGAAGGTCACGGCGGGCGGCAAGGCGGTCGGCAAGGCCGGCGGCAAGGGCTTCATGCGTGGCTTCAAGCAGGCGCGGGCGGGCGGCGCGGGCGTGTTGTCGGCCACCGGCACGGGCATCAAGCGCGGCATGAGCGCGATGCGTGGCGCGGGAAAGGGCGTGCTCCTCGGCGCGAAGAACGAGATCAAGAAGACGACGGTCAAGGGGATGTTCAAGTCGGGCGCAAACGCGTTCAAGCAGAAGCTCCTCCCGACGAAGGAGATCGGCAAGGAGCTCAAGAACATCGGCGCGATCAAGGCGAGCTTCGGCAAGCAGCGCACGAGCAACTTCTCGAAGGTCAAGCGCGACTACGACAAGGGCGGCATGCGCGGCGTGATGGGCAAGGATGGGTACATGGCCCAGCGGATCCGCCACGTCACGGGCGCCGAGGAGTCGGAGTCGCTCATCGGCTTCGGTGGGCTCGGCGGACCGATGAAGGTGAAGCTCAAGGGTCCCGTCGGCGACATCATCCAGAAGGGCGCCGAGGCGCACACGGGCTACGAGGAGAAGGACTACAAGAAGGTCGCGGGCGAGCAGCGCAAGGAGCAGACCTCAGCGGTCCAGATCGCGGGCCAGAACAAGGCCGCGGGCGGTGGGCGTGGGGGCGCGGGCGACGCGCTCGACCGGGCGGAGCAGCACATGCTCTCGCTGATGGGGGAGACCGGCGGAGGTGCGCGCGGACCGTCTGCCACGGGTCGCGAGGCGGCGGCGGCGAAGGCTCCCGTGCCCGCTCCGACGGACTCCGACGCGGTCGCGCAGGACACGGACATCGAGGGCCTGCAAGCCACGCGCGGACACCTCACGGAGACGGCGCCGGCGATCGACGCCGACATCGCAGAGGCGACGGCGCGGCGCGACGAGATGCTCTCGCAGGTGCGTCCGGCCGCCATCGAGGGCGGCAAGGAGGCCAAACAGCGCGCCAACGACATCGCGGAGCAGAAGACCGAGAACGAGGCCGATCAGCAGGGCTTCGTCTCCGCGCGCGAGGAGGCCGCGAAGAACAAGGCCGAGACCGCAAAGACGCGCGGACAGGGATCGCAGGCGCAGTCCGAGACCGGGGCGAAGGTGGCCGAGGGCAACGCGGTCATGAACCCGGAGCCGATGCAGTCCAAGGTCGACGAGGAGAACAAGAAGAAGGCCGACGAGCTGTACGCCAAGGAGAAGAAGGAGTGGGACGAGGCGAGCCTGCTCGGCAAGGCGTGGAAGTCGGTCAAGAAGTTCGCCAAGTCCGTGTGGGACTTCATGAAGTCGGCGGCGGCGTGGGTGATGAAGAACGTCATCCAGCCGATCATCGACAAGGTCAAGAGCGTCATCGCGTCCGTGATGAACTACATCACGAACACGATCATGAAGTTCCTGCTCAAGACGGTCGGCGGAATGTCGGACGCGGAGGCGGAGATGCTCTCGTTCGGCGAGAAGGCCAACGAGAAGATCGCGAAGTCGAAGGAGGCCGGAGAGGAGCTCGGCAAGGCCAACACGGTCGCGCTCGAGGCGTCCGACAAGGCCACGTCGACGGAGAAGGCAGCGATCGAAGAGGCCAACGCGTGCAACGAGAACATCGCGACCGGCAACGCGCTCAAGCAGCAGGTCGCGGAGGAGCAGACCGCCGTCGACGCCGAGATCGCGCAGGACAAGGCAGCGCAGGCGAACTTCAAGTCGCGCTTCATGCCCTACTTCATCGAGCAGGCGACCGAGTCGCAGGGCGGCGCGCGCAACGATGACAAGGAGGCCGGTGGCCGCGACACGCCCGAGGTCAAGACCGGTCCGACGGTCGATCTGGCCGCGGTCAACGACTACGACGTCGCGGCGAAGTCGGTCGAGGCGGAGAGCCTGAAGTCGCAGAGCGAGACGGCCTCCGAGCTCGAGATCCTGCGCGGTGATCAGGTCTCCGAAGCCATCGAGGCGAACAAGAAGAAGGTCGAGAACATGGACGAGGACGCCCAGGGCAAGGCGTCCAAGGACGGCTGGGGCCTCGGCGGTTCAGCGGTCGAGGGCGACAAGAAGGAGCAGGACAAGATCATCGCGGACAACTCGGCGCGCTTCCGCAACGAGTCGATGATCTACATCAAGCAGCTCATCGGCGCGCACGGCAAGGTCGAGCAGGATCGTCGCGGCCGCGTGGCCAACTACAAATCGACCGCGGCCGGCCTGCGCGGGCAGGAGCTCGCGGCCGTGCACGCCGCCATGCACCGCATCGCGTCGGGTATCCGCCAGGAAGAGGACGGCGTGCCTCTCGCGAGCCGTGAGACCAAGCAGAAGGCGGGAACAGGCCTCAAGAAGATGTTCGGCTAGTCCGCCAGCGTGATCTTGCTCGCGACGAACGCGGCGATGGTCTTGGGCTCGCCCGAGCCTCGCACGATCGTGAGCACGCGCCCGTCCTTCGTGACGAGCTCGAGCGCGGCGTCGTCGACGAAGAGCGGGAACGGTTTGCCTTCGACGTAGCGAACGCCCGCGACGTCGGTCCAGCGGGCCTCGGTGGTCGTGCCGGTGTGCGTGTCGACGCGCAGGAGATCGGCCTCGAGGCTCGCGGACTTCCACTCCCAGAAGGTCGGGTTCGCGAAGAAGACGAGCGGGATGCCGGCGCACAGCGCCCAGATCGGGAAAACGCGCACCTTGGGTCCCGCGCCGCGCTTGAAGAGCCACAGGATGGCGCCGGTGCCGAGGATCCAGCCGAGGCCGAGGCCCGTGTCCTTGACGCGCGCCTCGCCGGTCGCGGGGATCTCGAGGGCGATCGTCGCGTGCTCGGTCGCACGGGCGACGGGACCGCCTGCGAAGTGTTCGAGCGCCGCGCGCGAGGCTGCCGCGCCGGGCGGTGTGGTGTCGGCGCCGCACGTGGCGAGGCAGAGCGCGAGGAGGAACAGCGGAGCGAGTCGAGCGGTTGAGCGTGTGGACACGACGGCCTCCCAGGTTCTCGGGGGTCCATCGTAGCCCTTCGCCCGATGTGGCGGAAGCTTTCGTCGTGCGTGCTCGCATCGGAGCCGCAAGGACCCTATACTCCCGAGGCGCTCCCCTCGACGCCGCGACATCGGCCCTGGCGCTCACGCATGACCCTGGTCTTCTTTCTGCTGCTGCTGGTCCCGCTCATCCTCTTTCACGAGATGGGACATTTCCTTGTCGCGCGGGCGGTCGGCGTGCGCGTGCTGACCTTCTCGATCGGCTTCGGTCCGAAGCTCGTCAAGATCGTGCGCGGCGGCACCGAGTACGCTATCTCGGCCATCCCCTTCGGCGGCTACGTCAAGATGCTCGGCGAGGATCCTACCGAGGAGATCGCCGAGCGCGACCGCGCCGCCGCGTTCCAGACGGTCGCGTTGTGGCGCCGCACCGCTATCGTGCTCGCAGGTCCGGTGGTCAACCTGATCCTGCCGCTGTTCATCCTGTTCTTCGGATCGCTGCTGGCGGAGGGACGGCTCGTCTCTTCCGTGCTCGGCAGCGTGGAGGTGGGCGGCCCGGCCTGGACGGCGGGGCTGCGCGCCGGCGACCGCATCACGTCCATCGACGGTGAGCCGGTCGCGTCGTTCAACGATCTCAAGCGCCTCATCTCGCCGCGGGCCGGCGTGCCGACCCCGGTGACCTACGAACGGGACGGCGAGCGGATCGACGTCGTGTTGAAGCCCGACACGCACCGCGACATGCGCTTTCCGGAGTTGGGCCTCGTCGAGACGATCGGGCGCATCCAGGTCTCGCCCGACGCTCAGGCCGCGATCGTGGATGTCGCGCCCGGTTCCCCCGCCTGGCGGGCTGGCCTGCGTCCGCGCGATCGGATCACGTCCTTCGGCGGTGAGCACACGCCGCGCTTCCACGATCTCACGCGCGCCGCGCGCAGCCTCGCGAAGGCGGGCTCCTCGTCGGTGAAGGTGAGCGTGCTGCGTCCCGCGACACCGCCGGCGCCGAGACCCGAGGCGGAGCCGAAGGACGGTGACGCGGCGCCCCCGTTCGACGCATATGCGACCGCCTCGGGCGCGCGGACGCTGGAGGTCGGGCTGGACGCGCCGCCCCCGTGGACGCTCGCGACGCTCGGACTGGATGACGCGGACCTCGTGGTCGCCTCGGTGCTGCCCGGCACACCGGCGGAGCGCGAGGCGGGCCTGCTGCCCGGCGATCGCATCCTGCGCCTGGACGGCGACGAGGTGCCGAGCTTCCGGGCGATGCTGGAGCGCCTGCGCAAGCCTTACGACGACGTGATCGCGGATCCGGAGAACCGCGGGCGCGATCCCGCCGAGATGACCGCGCTGCTCAAGGGTGCGCTCGCGCGGGCGCACACCGTGACCGTCCGGCGCGGCGAGGAGGGCACCCGCGATCTCACGTTCCACCTCGAGGTGATGAAGGCCGAGACGGGCCGGCCACGCGTGTCGTTCGGCGCCGAGCACGCGACGCGCGGGGAGACGCCTGACCTCATCGACAACCCGGCGCGCTTCACGCACGCCGCGGTCGGAACCTGGACCAAGACCGCGGAGGTCTTCGAGGTGACGGTGCTGAGCATCGTCGGCCTCGCGCGGGGACACGTGCCGTGGAAGGACGTGGGGGGCCCCATCTTCATCGCGCAAATGGCTGGGAAGACACGCGAATTCGGATGGGGCTACTTCTTCGAGATCATGGTCTGGCTCTCCGTGAACCTGGGCGTGCTGAACCTGCTGCCGATCCCGCTGTTCGACGGTGGACACCTGCTCTTCTTCAGCATCGAAGCCATCAAGCGCAGCCCGGTGAGCCTGCGCACGCGGCAAGTCGCGGCTTACGTGGGGCTGAGCCTCATCGCGATGCTCTTCGTCGTCGTGATGAAGAACGACGTGGAGCGCCTGTTCCGCGGCTTCTTCAACTAGGCCGTCATGGCGTGCGAAGGGCGGCCCGTGCTGGCGCTGACGACCTCGACGCGGCGCGGGGGTGTCGCGCTCGCGCACGGGGGTGAGCTGCTCTTCGCACGAAGCACACAGGTCGGGGCGAGCCACTCGACGTCGCTCACGCGCACGGTGGAGGAGGCGCTCGGCCATGCGGGCCTGGGGCTCGCGGACCTGGGAGCCATCGTGTGCGACGTCGGCCCCGGCTCGTTCACCGGCGTGCGGATTGGCCTGTCGACCGCGCGCGCGTGGGGCTGGGCGCTCGGAATCCCGGTCGTCGGCGCCGAGAGCCTGGAGACGCTTGCGACCGCCGCTGCGCGCGGGCTCGCCGAGGAAGGCGTCGTCGCGACGGCCATCGGTTGTCGGCGCGGCGAGGTCTACCTGCGTGTGGATCGCGTCTCGGGCGGTCGGATCGACGCGACGCCGTTCGAAGCTCGCGTCCTCGAAGACGCCGCGATCGAGGACCTGCTCGCCGAGCTCGCGCGCGCCGCTCCCGCGCTCGTCCTGTGCGGGGAGGGCTTCGGCCCGCTGCGGTCCGCCGCCGACGGTCTCGCGTCGCGGCTCCCCTGCACGCGTGTCACGCGCACCTCCGAAGCCGGCGACCTGCCCGATCCCGCCACGCTGCTCGGCGTCGGCCTGTCCCACCCGCGCGAAGCGGTGCCACTCTACCTCGCCCCCTCGGAGGCGGAGCGCAAGGCCGACCTGGCCGCGCGTGTCAGTCTTTGACGCCGGTCGCGATCGCGAACATCGCCACGCCGAAGCCCTCCGGCGTCGGCCTCATGACGAAGAGAAACGCCCAGCCGCCCACGCCCGGGATCTCGGGCATGACCTGCTCCAACACGATGTCGTCCGGGCCTAGCGCCTTGAAGATCCTGGCCGCGCGCGCGAAGTACTTCGTCTTCGCGACGGCCGGATGGATCGTGAAATAGCCGTAGCCATCCGCGTGAGGAAGGCGGCGCACGCCCTCCCACACGCCCTTGTCGTTGCGAAGGCAGGTGCGCAGCTTCTCGAGGCCTTCCTGGGACGGCGTCGCCGCGCAGGCGACACGCGCGGCCGCCTTCTTGTTCGCGTTCGAGACGTGCAGCACGGGGCCGAGCGGAAAGGCGCTCCAGCGCTGGAACATCTCGACGTCGCCCGCTTCGATGGCGTGGGACCAGTCGTGCGCGAAGGTGGACGGGTCGGGCTTGCCGTCGCCGCGACCGGCGGAGGCCGTGGACGGCAGCGCCACAACGACGACGACGGGGATGAGAAGGCGGATCCATGCGCGCGGCTTCATGCGAGCCTCCATCGCGCCCGGTAACCGGGCGAAAGAACACCTCTCAGCCATCACGTTAGTCCGCCAACCCCCGAAGATCCTGAGCCGCGTCACTTTCTGCGCGAGTTTTGACGCAATGCGTCAAATGGCCCTTGACGCGATGACGCGACGCGTTATCTTCCCATCGTCGAGGCGCGGGGAGCCCCAGGCCCGACCGCACACGGGCGCACGCCGCCCACCAGAGGAATGCACATGATGTCGACGCCCAACGAGATGAAGGACATGGTCATGGATCGGGTCGAGAAGGCGCAGACCGCCGTCAAGACCCGGGTCGAGACGGTCCAGGCCCGCGTGAAGGAGCGGGTCGCTGACGCGCAGCAGAAGGTCCAGGAGTTCGAGAAGAAGGCCCAGGAGGTCGTCCACAACGTGTCGGGGCGCCTCTACAACGTCGGCGAGCGCGTCAAGAGCGAGACGACCGAGGCGGGCAAGAAGGTGACGGAGGTCGTCGAGCAGTTGCCTGGCCACGACGCCGTCAAGCAGTGGTTCGCGAGCTTCCCGGTCGACGAGTGGGTCAAGGTGCCGAGCAACGTGCGCGAGGAGATGTACGAGCGCCTCGGGCTCGTGAAGAAGGCCGACGTCGATGTCGTCGTTGCCAAGCTCGAAGCCGTGGTGACGCGTCTCGAGGCGATGGAGAAGAATGCCGGCGAGATGAAGGTCGTCGAAGACCTCGTCGGCGACGTCAAGAAGCTCAAGACCGCCGTCGACAAGCTGAAGGCCAAGGCCGCCGATACGCACTAAGCTGTCGCGTGAGGCTCGACGCGCGGCGAGGCGCTCTGATAGAACGGCGCGCATGATCGCCGTGACCTCGCGCGCGTTCGAGCGCTCGCGCACCTTGCCTTTTTTCGCGCTCTTCACCAGTAGTTTCGCTTTGTTGGCGCTGCCCGCTCGCGCCGATGCGCCCTCCTACACCCTCGACGTGAAGGCGGAGGCCACCTCGCGCCTGCTCGGGACGCACACGAGCGGGGTCGACGTGGGGCTGCCGGATCCCAAGGATCCGAGCCGCATCGAGGCCCACAAGCGGCTGGAGCACCGGCTGCGCACGTCGCTCGGCACTGTCTACTCGCGCACGCAGGGCTTCGTACGCGGTGCGCGCGCGGAGTTCGAGGGCGACGCGTTCGACGGCGCCTTCCTGCAAGGGCCTCGCGATCCCGAGCCGCTGCTCGCGGCCGACCCGATGCGCCGCGAGACGACGGGCCTCGCGGGGCGGGACCACTTCCGCATCCGCAAGCTGCTCGTGGGTGTGACGACGATGGCCGGGCGCGTCACGGTCGGCAGGCAGCTCAGCCAGTGGGGCCTCGGCCTCATCGCGCAGGCCGGCGTGGACGAGCCGATGCAGTTCGGCTTCAAGCGCGAAGGTTCCCTGGTCGACCGCGTGCAGTACGCCCTCAATCCGTTCGCGATGGGCGGTGATGCGCTCGTCAAGCGGCTGCCGCTCTTCTTGTCCGTCGCGTGGGATCGCGTGGTACGCGACGACCTCCTCGATCGCGAGGTCGGCGACCGCGGCACGAACTGGGTGGGCGCCGCGCTGTGGCAGGGCGACGCCGTGCAGGCGGGCGTGTACACGGTCTCGCGCGAGCAGAAGGACGCCGCGGGCAACGGAATCCGCGCGAAGATGATCGACGGCTACGCGTCGGGAAAGATCGCGCTCGGCGACTGGACGATCGGCGGGTCGACCGAGTGGGCGTTCGTGCGCGGGGACACGGATCTCTTCCGCACGAGCGCACACCCGGGCGCGCTCGCGCTCACGCAGCAGGGCGGCGTCGTGCGGCTCGATGCGTCGCGGTCGAGGCTCGCGTTCCGGCTCGAGGGCGGCTACGCGTCGGCGGACACGAACCCCTTCGACGGCGACCTGCGCAACTTCGGCTTCGCGCGCGACTATCGCGTGGGGCTCGTGCTCTTCGGTGAGATGCTGCGCAGGCAGACCGCTGTCGCCGCGTGGAAGCTGGCCGATCCGCGCTTCGCCGCCGCACCGCCCGTGGGCTACGAGCGCTTCGCCTCGGGCGGCGCCGTCACGCAGGCGCTGTACCTGAACCCCACCGTGCGCGGCGAACCCATCCCGGGCCTCACGCTGCTCGGCGGGGTGCTGCTCGCGCGATCGCCGGCCGACGTGGTCGATCCCTTCTCGGCGTTCGCGTCGGGCGGCGCGCCGGCGGCTTATCGAGGCGCGCGCGGCGCACGAGGCCTCGGTGTCGAGGTGGACGGCGCGGTGCGCTATCGTTGGGACGTCCTGCCGCGGCTCAGCGTCGCGTGCGGTGTCGATGGGGGTGTGCTGCTGCCGGGGCCCGCGTTCGATGATGCGCGGGGGCGCGCCGCGTCGCCGGTGACGGTGTTCGTGGGGCACGTGATGCTGACGGGGAGGCTGTGAGATGATTTCCGCTCGCGCGCTTGCGCTCTCGTGTGTCGGTCTGTCGGGCGTCGTCTTGTGCGCGTGTCTCGACGGCAACGACGCGGCCACGGGCATCGCGCCTTCGCTGTTGCCGAACCAGAAGCCCGGCCCCGCCATCGTCTTCGATCCCTTCGCGCGGCCGGTCGCGGAGATCCCCTTTCCGAACGATCTCGTGCGCGGCATGGGCGACGGCGGCGCGCTGCGCCTCAACCTCTCGCAGATGGCGACGACGAAGCTCGAGCGAACGCTGCGCGCGCACATGGACCGACTCGAGGGCTTCGCCGCGAACGCGGCCGTGACCGTGCGCTTCGAGGGGCCGCTCGATCTCGAGACCGTGCGCGATGACACGGTCTACATCGTCAACGTGGAACCGACGTCTAAGCGTTACGGAGAGCTCGCGGCGCTGGATCTCGGCCGCGGGTCTTTCCCGGTGGGTGCCGAGCCGCACGGCTACTTCCCGCACGATCCGAAGCGCGACGAGGACAACTTCCTGCTCCCCGCATCGAACGCGATCGACACGGACGGCGATGGCATCCTCGACACGCGCGTCTCGCACTACGAGGTCGCGACCAACACCCTCTTCATCCGGCCGCTCGTGCCGCTCGACACCGGCGCGACGCACGCGGTCGTGCTCACGCGCAAGGTCGAAGGATGGCTCGCGGACGGCGTGACGAAGGGCCCCATCCGCTCGCCCTTCCCGTTCGTGAACCACGAGGCGCAGACGCCACCGCTCGAGCGCGCGCTGCCCTTCCTCGGCAAGGTCGGCGTGCAGCGCGGGGACATCGCGTTCGCGTGGACGTTCACGACCGACCGGCCCGAGGCGCTCATGATGGCCGTGCGCGAGGGCCTGTATGGCCGTGGAACGCTCGCGCGAATCGCGACGCTGGTCTCGCCGGGCTGGAAGAAGATCTACGACACGGGCATCACGTTCGACGGTAACGACTCGCACCCCGACCCGACGAAGAAGTTCCCCAAGGCGCCGCGCGACAACCTCTACGTGCTGCAAGGGCCCTACTTGGAGTCGGTGATGGCGCTCGTATCGACGGTGCAGCCGGACCTGAAGTCGAGCTTCGAGTACGTCGACCACTTCGTCTTCGGCAGCATCGAGACGCCCAATCTGCGGGCAACGCCCGATCACGTCTTCGACGTCGATCCGCGCACGGGCAAAGGTACGATCGGCGTGGAGGAGGTGCCCTTCGTGCTCACCGTCCCCAAGGCGACCGACGCGCACAAGCCGCCCTTCCCGGTGCTGCTCTACGCGCACGGCACCCGCACGTCACGCATCGAGTCGATCGTGCTCGCGAACAAGCTCGCGCGCGCGGGCATCGCGACGATGGGCCTCGACTCGGTGGGGCACGGGCCGCTGCTGCCGGACATCAAGTGGCTGCTGGAGCACAAGCTTCCAAAAAACTTCAACGATCCCGAAATGTTGCTGTCGCTGCTCAAGTCGCTCCTCGGGCCGATGGTCTACCTCGATCCGGACAAGGAGCTGCCGGACGGCATGGGCATCGACGCCGCGATAACGAAGCTGCTGCAGAACGGCTTCATCAAGCAGCTCGCGGAATACGGCCGTGCGTACGACGACAACGGCGACGGCATCATCGAGAATGGCGAGGCCTACTTCGCGCCGAACGCGTTCAAGCTGCGCGACTCGCTGCGGCAGTCGGTCATCGACTTTCTCTGTGCCGTGCGGGTGCTGCGCTCGCTCAGCCAGGCGCAGGTGCCGCCGGCGATCGCCGATGCGACGGGCCTGCCGGCGAGCGATCCGAAGCTCATCGCGAGCATGATGGCGGGCGACTTCGACACCGACGGCGTGCTCGACGTGGGCGGGCCGACGGCGCCGATCTTCATGAGCGGAACGTCGCTCGGTGGTATCCACACATCGATCGTGACGGCCGTGGAGCCCGAGATCGTCGCAGGCGCGCCGAACGTGCCGGGCGCGGGACTGACCGACCTCTTCCTTCGCACGAAGCTGCACAGCGTGGTCAGGCCGATATTTTTCGGCGTGCTCGGTCCGGTGGTCGTCGGCTGCGAGCGCAAGGGCCTCTCGCCGCGGAAAGACGACGCGCCTGCGTCCTATCTGCTCACGTGGAACGACGACTCGGATGGCTGCGACGACAAGCTGCTCTACGCGCCCAAGCCCGACGACTCGGGCGAGTACGACTTCGGCAAGCCCATCGTGACGGCAAATTTCGGCGAGGCGGTGGTACCGAACGGCGCGACGTTGCGCGTCGACAACCTCGACAACGGCGAGCGCAAGGAGGTCGTGTTCAAGGCGAGCGAGCACGGCTTCTCGGTCGGGATCCCTGCGGACAAGGGCGATCGCGTGCGGCTGCGCGTGGTCTCGCCCGGCGGGCAGGTGCTCGCGACGGCCGAGGGCATGGCCCCGGTGGAGGGCCTGGGGCTTGACCGCAATACGCCGGACTTGCGGCGCTTTGCCGACCTGTCGGCGCAGATCACGCACGGCGGCGATCCCGCGGCGTTCGCGCGTCACCTCTTCCTCGAGCCGCTCGTCTATCCCTCGGGACCCGCGCCCGACAAGGGTTTGTTGCAGCTCAACGCGCTCAACGACAGGACCGTGCCCTTCGCGACGAACGCGGCGCTTGCCCGCGCAGGTGGCCTGATGGGCGTGGATCCGGCGACCTGGAAGGCGCTCAACGACACGCTCCTCACGATCGACGCGATGGCGAGCAAGGCGTCTTGCCCGAAGCTCGCGGACGACAAGGGCGCGTTCGTGCCCAACGACGGGCCCTGCGCGAAGCTCGCGCCGCTGGATCCATCCAAGCCGGCTGGCGAACAGGCGCGGCTGTGCACAAAGATCGCGCGGCCGGGCGGCGTGTCGGGCTGGTGCATCGCGGAGGTGGAGGGCCACCACGAGTACATCGGCATGCAGAACGCCGGAGAAACATTCAATTTTACCGAGTACCACCAGAACCTGATCGTCGACTTCCTGCATGGGATGGGCAAGGTGCTCGACGACGATCTCTGCTGGCGCGACAAGGTCTGCGCCAAGAAGCGAGCCGAACGATGGGACGCACCGGTCGGAAAATAGCCGCTCACGAGGCCCGCTTCGCGGTCTTCGAGACATCCCTCGGGGCGTGCGGAATCGCGTGGTCCGGCGCGGGCGTGACGGCGATCGCGCTGCCCGAGATCGACGGCGGCGACGTCGCGGCCCGCTTCGACAGCCTGGCCAATCGCGCGGAAATGCCCGATTGGGTGCGCGCGATCGCGCGGGACGTGACGGCCCATCTCGACGGCGACGTGCGGACGTTTGCCGCCACACGCGTGGATCTCGGCGCGTGCTCCGAATTCGATCGCGCGGTCTACGCGGCGGCGCGTGCCATCGCGCCCGGCTCGACCCGCACCTACGGCGCCCTCGCACAGGACGTCGGCAAGCCGGGCGCGGCGCGTGCCATCGGCGGCGCGATGAGCCGGAACCCTGTGCCGATCGTCGTCCCCTGCCACCGCGTACTCGCCTCGCACGGCCTCGCGGGCGGCTTCTCCGCACCGGGCGGTCTCGACACGAAGCGCAGGCTGCTCGCGATCGAGGGCGTCGCCTTGCACCAGAGTCACGCGTCACGGGAGGGCTGATGTCGACGAGGTTGGTTCTGCGCGCCGCGATGGTGCTGGTGGTGGTGTCGCTGCGGACCGGGCAGGCGCGCGCGGACGAGGGCATGTGGACCTTCGACGCGCTGCCGATGAAGCGCATCGCGGAGCGCTACGGCGCGGCCCCGGAGCCTGCGTTCATCGATCACCTTCGCCTCGGCGCGGTCCGCTTCGGCGGCGGGTCGGGCGGCTTCGTGGCGCCCGGTGGCCTCGTCGCGACGAACCACCACGTCGGATCGGACTGCATCCAGAAGCTGTCGAAGCCTGCGCACGATCTCATGCGCGACGGCTTCCTGGCCCGCACGCACGCGGAGGAGCGGCGCTGTCCGGGCCTCGAGATCGACGTGCTGCAGGGCATCCGGGACGTGACGGCGGAGGTGCGCGCGGCCGAGACGATGGCAGGCGACGAAGGTGCGCGTCACGCCGCCCGACGGGCTCGCACGACGGCCATCGAGGCGCAGTGTACGCAGGCCGCGGGCGGTCCCCCGGGCGCGCGCTGCGAGGTCGTCACGCTGCACCAGGGCGGCGCGTACCACCTCTACCGCTGGCAGCGGCACAGCGACGTGCGCCTCGTGTTCGCGCCGGAGGGCCCCATCGCCTTCTTCGGCGGCGATCCGGACAACTTCGAGTATCCGCGCTTCGACCTCGATGTCGCGCTCTTCCGCGTGTGGCAAAAGGGCGCTCCGCTGCGCACCGCCCACTTCTTCCCGATGCGCACCGACGGTCCGCGCGAGGGCGAGCTGCTCTACATCGTCGGCAACCCGGGCCGCACCGAGCGTGGCGTCACGATGGCGCAGCTCGAGCGGCTGCGCGACGTGGTCTACCCGCAGCAACTCGCGGAGCTTGAGCGCATGCACCGCGTCCTCCTCGACTATGGCGCGCGCGGCGCCGAGCAGGAGAGGCAGGCGGGCTCGCTTCGCTTCCGAATCGAGAACGCGCAGAAGGCCATCGGCGGCTACTTGCGGGGGCTCCACGATCCGACGCTGATGTCCCGCAAGCAGGCGACGGAGGCGGCCGAGCGCAAGGCGTGGCCCGATCTCGCGGCGGCTTGGCGGGCGGTCGAGGCCTCGCAGGTGCAGGTCGCCGAGCTGAACGCGCGCTTCGCGCTCCTCGAGGGCAAGCGATGGAGCCTGCTCGGATCGTCGCTCTTCACGTTCGCGCGAACGCTCACCCGGGCCGCCGAGGAGCGTGCGAGGCCCGATGGCAATCGCCTGCACGAGCTGCGCGAGGCGAACCTCCCGGCCGTGGAGGCGAAGCTCTTCGCCGACGTTCCGACCTACGCGGACCTCGAGATTGCGCTGCTCGCGAGCGGCCTGGAGCGTGTGCGCGAGCGGCTCGGCCCCTCGGATCCGACGGTGGTCGCGGTGCTCGGTGGGCGCACGCCTCTGGAGGTGGCGACCGAGGCTGTCCGCGGCAGCATGCTCGCCAACGCGGTCGAGCGCACGCGCCTGTGGCGAGACGCGAAGGCGGTCCAGGCGAGCCGCGACCCCATGCTCTTGCTCGCGCGTGCGCTGGATCCGGGCGCGCGGGCGGTCCGCAAGCGCTGGGAGGACGGCGTCGACGCCCCGGTCGAGCGCAACGTCGGCCTCATCGCTCGGGCGCGATTCGAGCGGACGCGCGACCTGCTCTACCCCGACGCCACCGGCACGCTGCGGGTGAGCTTCGGTCAGCTCAAGGGCTACGAGGAGGCCGGCAAGCGCATCGCGCCCATCACCGACCTCGGCGGCCTCTACGCGCGCGCGGACAGGGCGGGGAACAAGGCGCCCTGGAACCTGCCGGGTACCTGGCAGGCGGCGCGCGGCAAGCTCGGTCCCAAGGTCCCGCTGAACTTCGTCACGACCCACGACTCCATCGGCGGCAACTCCGGGAGCCCTGTGCTGGACGCGAAGGGGCACCTCGTCGGCCTGCTCTTCGACAGCAATATCCACAAGCTGGCCAACACCTTCGCCTACACCGACGATAAGGCGCGCGCGGTCAGCGTTCACAGCGCGGCGATCCTGGAGGCGCTGAGCAAGGTGTACGGGGCGACCGCTTTGGCCGAGGAACTCGGGCGGGCCGGGCGCTGACAACGGCCCGCCGTGCGGCCCCGTGCGCTCGCACCGTTGCCACGCCGGTGCGCGCGTTGTAGGAGCGTGTCGGACGATTTGGGCTCACCACGAGCAATCAATGACTTACGCGACGAGGAATCAGGTACTTACGTGCGTCGGAGGCATTACTCCGACGGACTCCTAGCCTCGCCCCTTCCGAACCACGCCGCGTCGACGGCGGCAGCGAGGCAGATCCATGTGGAAGAAGATCGCGATCGGCGTCGCCGTGGCGCTGGTGGCCTTTGTCGCGTTCGTCGCGACCCGGCCGGATGCGTTCCGCATCGAACGCAAGGCCACGCTGAAGGCGCCGCCGGAGAAGGTGTTCGCGCTCGTCGAGGATTTCCACCGGTGGGACGCGTGGTCGCCCTGGGAGAAGCTCGATCCCGCGATGAAGAAGACGCACTCGGGCTTGCCGAAGGGCGTGGGCGCGATCTACGCGTGGGAGGGCAACGGCGATGTCGGCAAGGGGCGCATGACGCTCAACGAGGCCGTCGCCGGGCGGAAGATCGTGATCCAGCTCGAGTTTCTCGAGCCCTTCGCCGCAACGAACGTGACGACCTTCACGTTCGCGCCGGGCGCGGACGGCACGAGCGTCACGTGGGCAATGGAGGGCGACAACACCTTCATCTCGAAGCTCTTCGGCGTCTTCATGGACATGGACGCGATGATCGGCAAGGACTTCGAGGCGGGGCTCGCCAACCTCAAGGGGCTCGCGGAGAAGACGTAGCCCCGCTCAGGCGGCCTCGTGCACGACGATGCGCTGGACCTGGATGGGCGAGACGGGCCTGTCCTGCAGAGTCTGCGTGCGCTCGATGCGCTTGACGATGTCCATGCCCGAGATGACCTTGCCGAAGACGGGGTGCTTGCTCGGCCCTGGTGTGAAAAAGTCAAGAAAATCGTTGTGCACCGCGTTGATGAAGAACTGCGACCCGCCGCTGTTCGGGCGGCCCGTGTTGGCCATCGAGAGCGTGCCGGGCTCGTTCGAGAGGCGCGCGTTGGCCGGGAACTCGTCGGCGATCGTGCCGTGCGGGGGACCGCCCGTGCCGGCACGCGGCGAGCTCGGATCGCGGCTGAAGGGGCAGCCGAATTGGATCATGAAGTCCGCGATGACACGATGGAAATGCAGGCCGTCGTAGAACCCCGCGCGCGCGAGCGCGAGGAAGTTGCCGGCCGTGATGGGCATCTTGTCGACGAAGAGCTCGACGTCGAAGTTGCCCTGGGTTGTCTCGAACGTAGCGGTCGGGTTGGCCATGGTGATCCTCGCCGGCGTGCGCCGGAGGCTGTGAGGTGGCAGACGCGTCGTCAGGGAAACTTGAAGAAGCTCTCGACGACGAAGACGGGAAAGCGTAGGACATAGTTGCAGAAACCGACGAAGAGGAGGACGACGCCGGCGTAGATCGTGATGAAACCGGCGACGTACTCGTGCCATCTGCGGCCGCGAAAGAGCAGCGCGAGGACGAGGACCGACACGCACAGCGCGATGAACGCGACCAGGCCGGCGAGGCGCGCGTCCACGACGAACCAGCCGGCGTAACGGTACTCGTGGACGTCGTTCATGGCTCGCTCTCGGGCAACGGCACGTCGCCGAGCCGTCGCAGGTTGACGAGGTTGACCAGGACGTGCGCGATGACGCCGGGCCAGATGCTGCGGTAAGCCCCCGCGAGCGTTCCGAAGCCGAGCCCCGCGACGAGCGCGAAGGTCGACCACGGAAGGTAGCGCACCGAGACGCCGCCGTGAAGGAGCGCGAAGACCAGGCTCGCCGCGATGAAGCCGAATGCCGCCTGGAAGGGACCGCGGAACAGAGCCTCCTCCGCGAGCCCGCTCGCGAGCGCGAAGAGGATGACGCGCGGCCAGGTGGCGGGGGCAACGGCCTCGGCGAGATCGCGCGAGAGGCGCTGGAAGGGACGCACGTGGCGTTCCGCGAGCAGCGTGCCGCCGATGAGCGCGCCGGCCCAGAGCGCGCCCGCGAGCCAGCCCGGCATGCCGCGCGCGTCGGGCAGCCGGAAGAGCGCCCCGTCGCCGCCCTGCGCGTCGAACCAGAGGCCGTCACCGCGCGCCCAGCTCCACCCGACCGCGACGCCCACGACGATCGCGTAGAATGCGACGACGTGCAGCGCGCGCAACCTCGGCGGGCGCGTCGATACCGGCGAGGGGGCGGCCATGCGGCGGCTAGAGCAGGTTCGCGGCGAGCTCGGCGAGCTCCGACCGCTCGCCCTTGACGAGCGTCATGTGCGCCGCGAGCTTCTCGCCCTTGAACTTCTCCACCAGGTAGGTCAGGCCGTTGTTGACGCTGTCGAGGTAGGGCTGGTCGATCTGGTAGGGGTCACCGGTGAACACGATCTTGGTGCCGTTTCCGGCGCGCGACACGATCGTCTTGACCTCGTGCGGCGTGAGGTTCTGCGCCTCGTCGACGATCATGAACTGGTTCGGGATCGAGCGGCCGCGGATGTAGGTCAGGGGCTCCACCTCCAGGATGCCGAGGTCGACGAGCTCGTGGTAGCTGCGGCCCGACCGCTTGTCGCCGCGCGAGAGGCCGAGCAGGAACTCGATGTTGTCGTGGATGGGCTGCATCCACGGGTTGAGCTTCTCTTCGACCGTCCCGGGCAGATAGCCGAGATCCTTGCCGAGCGGGAAGATCGGGCGCGACACGAGCAGCTTCGTGTAGACCTCCTCCTCCGTCGTCTTCTGCAAGCCCGCGGCGATGGCGATGAGCGTCTTGCCGGTGCCGGCCTTGCCGCTGATCGTCACGAGGCGGATCTCGTCGTTGAGCAGGGCGTCGAGCGCGAAGTGCTGCTCCCGGTTCTTCGCGCGGATGCCCCACACGGCGTCCTTGCTGCGCGCGAGCGGCACGACGAGGCCGCGATCTGGCATGAGGCGGCCAAGCCCCGTGCGGTTCGGGTTGTCGCGGTCGCGCAGCGTCACGTACTCGTTCGGATAGCGCTGGAGGCCGTCCTCCGGGATCGGCAGCGAGCCCGACTCGAAGAAGCGATCGACCTCGGCCGCGTTGACGAGCATCTCGGAGTTGCCGGCGTAGATCTCCGAGAC
>Ga0172370_10002692_pt1 | contig 25352 bp, 22 predicted proteins | sample LakKiv5m_FD_114538 | JGI IMG/M metagenome (GOLD analysis project Ga0172370, IMG submission 114538) | Freshwater microbial communities from Kabuno Bay, South-Kivu, Congo - kab_022012_11.5m | ecosystem: Environmental > Aquatic > Freshwater > Lake | place: Democratic Republic of the Congo...
AAAACGACTTGACCCTTTGAAGCTTCATTGTTAATCATATAATATCTCCAAAAACCAAAAGAAATGACCAGGCCACCTTTGGGGACATATACACAATCAAAATTTTAACTTATCTTCACTTTTTCACCATGGAATCCTCAACGATCTTAATTTCTTCTTCTGTCAGGTTGTAGAGTTGATAAACGAGACGGTCGATCTCCGCGTCGGTTGTATCGATCTGGCGCTGGAGAGCGGTCTTTTCGTGATCGGTCTTGGCTGCGGTCAACTGCTTGTTGAACAAAAGCATCTGTTCCACAAAAGACACCACCTTGTCATGTCGCGCTTTATTCGACGAGTCGGTAAAATTAATCAATCTAATTGGTATCTGCGACAAATACTCTTTAGATAAATTCACAGTAAGCTTTGATTCGTTGGTAAACTTGATTCGATAAAACCAATTTATCAATTGAGAATTAATTAGTCCGAGGATAAATTTTGCGCTATAGGGTGTCCCATCTTTCAAAATGATATTATTAATCGATTCTTTGTTGTAATACTGCTGATTATCATATGCGGCATTTAGCGGACGTTTTCCGCCTGTAATTCTTTGAATTAATATCTTCTCGGACGATTCAAAAATCTTGGGAGTTCTAGATCGGTGTAGTAATTTGGGTTTATATAACAGATATTTTTCAACAGGTTTTATAAAATATCTTGTTATATCTTTTCCTTCCAAAAAAGGCTTGTAGCCCTTAAGAGGCTTGTCACTTACAACTTCATCTCGATTCTTGGTTATTACAACGCCAAAAATCATTTCCTGACACAACTCCCCAAGAAGAACGCTTTCTGTATTCAATTTTTGTAAAATTTCGATGTCTTGGCTTGTAGATTTAATATTCAATACATAGCCATTGTTTAGAAAAGCTGATTGCTCTGTCAATTGTGGTTTTTCGTTGATAGCAGTGAAGATTTCAACTCTGTTCTCGCTGGACTCTTTTGACTTTTCCAAAACTATGATTATAGAACTTGTAGTTGCGCCAGAAAAAACACCTGCTCCCAAGTCAACAATTTGTTTAATAGCAGTATTTTTTAGAATAAACTCTCTAATGTTAGCATAGGAAGTCACGCGTAATAAAGTATTGGGTATAATGTACGATACCAAACCGCCATCATGCATTACGTTGATAGATTTTTCTACAAAGAGCGTAAAAAGATTGATTTTCCCAGATCCAGAGTAGTAATGCTCTTTGAAATATTTTTTATCATCCTGTTCAATTCCATAATTTCCACCAAACACATACGGCGGATTTCCTATCACGGCATTAAATCCACCTTGAATAAACACCTGTGGAAACTCAGATTTCCAATCAAAGGCATTGATTCTATAGCGCAGCTCCTCATTAGAAAAACCAATTGTGAGTTGATGCTCCACATGGTAATCCGACCCTATCAACGAATTGCCGCATTTGATATTGTTTCCCAAATCCGGCAGAACACGCTCGTGAAAAAGCTGATATTGCTTAGAGATCGCTTGGCCGTTTTCTCCTTCCAAAACTTTTAAAAGCAGAGAAAGCTTGGTCACCTCAACAGCCTGGGAATCAATGTCAACGCCGTAAATATTATTTAAGAGAATGCGTTTCTTTTCAGCCACAGTCAACCGCCAATCGCTGTCCCCGTGCTGATAAAGAACGGCCTTTTTTCCTTTGGTCCATTTCTCTACGCCGTCTTTAACATACCAGTCACGATGCCAATCCAAAAGATACTGATAAGCCCCGATCAAAAATGACCCTGACCCGCAAGCCGGATCAAGCACGCGCAAGCTTGCGGCCTGCTTTGGCGTCTTTCCTTCCAGCAATTTCCCAATGGTATTCTTGACAATATATTCAACGATATAACGAGGGGTGTAATAAACACCGCCGGCCTTTTTGACCTCAGGCTTCTCTTCTATCCTCGCGCGATGACCTTCGGTCAAGTGAATCACCTGGCCCAAGAATTGCTCGTAAACCTGCCCCAGGATCTCCACGGGAAGAACGGAAAACTCATAAGGACTTTCCGGATAATACAAACTGTTTAAAATACTTTTAAAAACGCTATCCTCAATTTTTATTTTCGTCGTGATCTCATCAGGCATTTCCAGGCAATCTTTTTCCTCACGAAAATGAAAAAGGCCTGAATTATACCGCGCATCCGCGTCCGCGAAAACTTCCAAAAGACGCTTATAAATATTGGCATCACTCAAAAGAGACTTTAGCTTGCCATAGTCTTCAATTCCCCTGTCCTCGCAAATCCTTAAAAAAATGATCCTGTCAATGGTGCGCTGAACAGCAAAATTAAGCTCCCGGTTGGATAGCTTAGGGTTGCGAAGAGCGATGTTCTTGGCCAAAAGCTCGCGCCAAGACTGAATCTCTTTCAAGAAAGCCTTATCCACTTCATCAACACCGCGTTTGCTTTTGGAAGACCCCGCGTAGTGGTCAAAAGCACCTTTAAGAACCGCATCACGCGAGAAGATACCTGCGATCTCATCCCACTTTACAATGTAATCCTTAAAAGAAAAATACATAAGGCGCGCCGTTGACGGCTTATCCGCTTTGAGCGGCCTTAAACGGCAATCGTAGACGGCAAACTCTTCAAAATCAGTCAAGATCGAAAGAGGAAGATTAGCCGACCAGGCATAACGGCGAACCTGAAAGGCAGGATGAACATCGCCGGCAAGATTAACAGAAGGTTTCTTGGCTTCGACAAAAAACTTGCGGGTTCCGCCAACGCGAAAACAATAATCAGGGGCTTTGGAGACGCCGCCGATCCTGATAGCATCCTCATGGATAACGTCCTTATACGCTTCTGTCAAGCCTCCCTCGTTATCCACATCCCATCCGAGCTCTTTGAAGAACGGGTCGAGAAACTCACGCCTTAATTGCGTCTCGTTATAGACGCCTGAGGTGTAGGCATCCCTGTTTTCTTCAAACCTTTTTACAAGATCAATAATTTTTTGTGGAGCAGGCATAAACAAAGTTTCCTTTAATTTTAAAATCAAAAGCGGCTATCGCCTTCTTTTGATCACCCTTGGTCCCGCTTGATCTCGCCGCGAGGACTGATCTCACAGCCTTCTTGGATCTTAATCTTATACACCAAAAAATATTCTGGAATTTCTGATTCAAAATCTTTATGCGCCTTGCCGTTTTGCACGCCCTTGACAACGCGCTCGACAAAAAGTTCTATTTCTTTTTCCTTGAGCTCTTTGAGGCACTCATCGTAAATCTTGCCTTTATCGATGATCTCCACACTGCCGTTTAACCGATAACCAAAACGAGAAGCCTTATCAACAAATGACAACGAGGCTTCAGGATTAACCCTCAAATTTTCAACGGTTTTCCCGATACTGTAATCGATAAAATACATGACAACATGATCGATCTTTAATAATAATTTTGGCGCGCAATGGGGCTTGCCGCTTTGATTGGCCGTCGCGACGGTAACAAGATCGCGCTTCTTTAAAGTTCCTAAGGCTTTCTCAATGATTTTCATATGACTTTCTTAATTGTAACAATGCCCTAAAATGTTTCTAAATGTTTAGGGATTTCGCTTTTTTATTTTCCCCAAATGCTCCTGCAAGGTTCCCATCGGGCAAATGACGCACCAGGTTCGATTTCTAAAAATAATACCAAGAACAATAGCAATAAACGTTGTCGCAACGCACACGGAAACAAAAACAGCGCCGATCGCCAAGGGATTGACGCCGGCACGCCACAAGCGGAAAAGAACGAACCCCATCAAGAGCGCAAAAACGATCCAGCGAAACCATGGTTTTCCAAATGTCTTCGGCATTGTATTCTTGAGTCCAACCTTTGCCATCACGATATCCAAAAACGCTCCGCGCGGACAAAGATTATGGCACCAATAGCGGCCTTTAAAATACGATAGCGGAAGAAAAAACAATACCATCGGGATCATCAAAAGTCCAAGCCAGGGATAAAAAAGGCCGCCGATAACCATCAAAGGTAAAAATCCTATCATGATTAATTGTGATGTTTTGTGCTTCATTTAATCTTTCTTGCTTTCCAAAATCAGCGTCACCGGCCCGTCGTTGACAAGGGCGACATCCATCATGGCGCGGAATTGGCCGGTCGCGACCTTCTGCCCTGCGGCTTTTAGCGCATCGACAAAGGCATTGTAAAGCTCTTCGCCTTTTTTAGGATCCGCGGCCGCATCAAACGAAGGGCGCCTGCCTTTTTCGCAGGCGCCCAAAAGTGTAAATTGTGAAACGACCAAAAATTCCCCGTCGGCTTCGGCAATGGAGCAGTTCATTTTGCCCTGGGCATCTTCGAAAACGCGAAGCTCAATAAGTTTTTTAACAAGATAATTGACATCATCGAGGGTGTCGTTTTTGGCAACAGCCAAAAAAACCAAAAGCCCTTTGCCGATACGACCGACAATTTTGGCGTCTACGGTAACCGAAGCTTCTTTAACTCTTTGGATGACGATTTTCATTTCTTGCTTCTTTAAAAAAATTAATAATCGAAAACATTATATCAGAATATAAAATGAAATGCGAACCCAAGCTTATGCGACCGCAATTCGCGCTGTTGCAAAAGGCGTGATGGTGCTGTCCTCTTTCTAGATTGTCTTCTTTGCACAGGAACGCTCACTTTTCCCCAGCGTGGAAAATTTCGCTCGGTATTCGGATTTGCGTTATTACCAGCCGCAAATCCTGCATAACGTCCTGCTCCAAGAAGACAATCTCTTCCGGCTACCCCGATTACAAGGCGTGCTGGCATTGTCCTCTCGCGGGTTCCCGAAGTCGTCCACTTTCCTTTAGTGCTTTGAAAGAGAGTGGGCGACGAAGGGTGTCTGAGCGGAGGACAATGCCAAGACGCCTTTTGCAATAACACTCCCCTGCGAAAAAGATAAGATAAAGTTCTAGTTGAAGCTCCCCCTCTTTTATGTTACAAGTATTGCTCATTATGATGGATGTCCGCAAAACCCTGCTCAAATATAACTTTTCCGAAGAAGCGATCAAGGCCGCGACTTCCGGCGGGATCAAAACATTTTTTCCTCCGCAAGAAGATGCCATCAAGGCCGGCGCGCTCGACAACAAAAACCTTTTGCTAGCCATTCCTACAGCGGCAGGAAAAACATTTATCGCTGAGCTCTGTATGATCAAGTCTGTTTTACAGTCTGGCGGCCGATGCCTTTATATCGCGCCCTTGAAAGCCCTGGCGAGCGAAAAATATAATGAATTCCAAAAAAAATACGAATCGCTTGGGATCAAGATCGGGATCGCAACCGGCGATCTGGACAGCCCAAGCCGAAATCTCAATCGTTATCAAATCCTGATCGCGACAGCGGAAAAGGTTGACTCGCTGTTACGCTCACGCGCCAAATGGCTCATTGACAGTTTATCCGTCGTGATCCTGGATGAAATTCATTTTATCAATGATGGTTCGCGCGGGCCGACTTTAGAAATTTTAACCGCCCGTATCAAACAGCTCAATCCCAATATTCAAATTTTAGCCTTGAGTGCGACGGTCAGTAACGCCAAGGACATGGCTTCATGGTTGGGCGCCGAATGCGTTGAAAGCACGTGGCGGCCGATCCCGCTACGCGAAGGCGTTTATTTTAATGAAGAAATAAAATTTGATGGCTTTGGAACAAGATCCATCAAAGAAGAACCTCCGGATGATCTGAGCAAGCTCGTGGTGGATACCTTGCGCGGTAAGGGCCAGGTGCTGGTTTTCGTGAACAGCCGCCGCTCGGCGCAGGCCTCAAGCCTTTTGCTCTGCCACCAGGTCGGGCAAATGTTAAGCCCCCAAGATAAAAAGAAACTCGCGGCTCTGGCTCAGGAAATGCTCAAAGGATCCGGCGAAACAACAAAGATCTGCCACAAGCTCGCTAATGTCGTCAAACAAGGCGTGGCCTTTCATCACGCAGGCTTGCGGCCCGGGCAGCGAAAACTCATCGAAGATTCTTTTCGTGAGAATTTGATCCGTGTGATCTGCTCAACACCCACTCTGGCCGCCGGTGTTAATCTTCCGGCACGACGCGCGATCCTCCGCGATGCCAAACGTTATGAATCCGGTGTCGGTGCCTCCTACATCCCCGCTTCCGAATACAAACAATGCGCTGGCCGTGCTGGTCGTCCTGGCTACGATGAATTTGGCGAAGCGGTCATGATCGCTAAATCTTTTTCTGAAGCCCGTTACTTTTTTGAACACTATATTGAAGCGAGCCCTGAACCGGTCGTTTCAAAGCTAGGAAACGAATCGGCGCTGCGTATCCACGTCCTGGCGGCTCTCGCCTCCGGCCACGTGCATGACATTAATAGTATGTTCACATTTATATCGCACACCTTTTTAGCGCACCAAAAACAAACACCGAACTTGATCGAGATCATCAGCAGCATTTTTACGTTTCTTGAAAAACACGGGCTCATTGAAAAAAGCGGGTTCCGCTATTTCGCGACCACCTTTGGCCAATGCGTGAGCCGTCTCTACATTGACCCGATCACCGGTATCATGTTGCACATGGGGCTCGCCAAGGCGCATCACGGCGCGCCCTTTACCACAACCGGATTACTGCATCTGATCTGTTGCACGCCGGATATGGAAAGGCTTCGCAGTATTACCAAAAACGATTATGACGAACTGCAATCTTTTGCGGCAAGCGTTGGCGATGAATTTATCGTGAATCAAAATGATGTCTCTGAGCTTGAAGATGTGTTCTTTCAGCTGAGCGTTTTGAAGACAACCTGGATGCTGTCCCAATGGATCGAAGAAGAACGGGAAGAAAATCTTTGCGACCGGTTCAATGTGGGCCCCGGTGATATCCACCGTCACGTCGAATCCGCCCAATGGCTTCTTTACGCGACATCCGTCATTGCCGAACTTTTCAAATTTAAACGCCAGACCTTTGTTGCCGATGACCTTAAAACACGCGTCCATTACGGAATTCAAGCAGAACTTTTAGAGCTTGTTTTGCTTAAAGGCGTCGGGCGTATCCGCGCACGCAATCTTTTTGAAAAAGGCTACAAACGGCTCATTGATCTTCACCACATATCGGCTGAGGAACTCTCCAATATCCCACAGATCGGCAAATCGCTGGCTAAAGATATCCTCAGTCAAATTCAAAAATTAAAAATCAAAAGTCAAAAGTAAAATCAAAATTCAAAAATCAAAAGTCAAACTTAATTCAAAATTCAAGAACCAAAAATAAAAAGTAGGATCAAGAAACAAAACCGCACTTTAAGATCAGGAATTTAAAAAAACAAGGCGATTAAAATTGCTTTTTTTGCCAGTAAATTTATTATTTCTCGTCTTTTAACTTTTGGATTTTGACTTTTAGATTTTGACTTCTTATTACGCGCTCAGAAACCGCGTAGCCTTAAGGTGCCGCTCGAGGTGATAGACGAGGAAATTATTGAGGATGTACTTCAATTCTTTTTTCGTGAGCGCGGTCAGCTTCAGCCGAAGCGCATGTTCCCAGCTGTTTTTCTCGATATGGACCAAGGAAGCGATCGTGCCGCGGGAAACCGCGGTGGCCGCCCTGTCATTGGCGCGGCAATCCTCGCACAAAAGGCCGCCTAATTTCATGCTAAACTGCATTTTAGGCGTAATCTTTTTCTGGCACACCACGCACGAATCGAGATACGGACGAAACCCTGAAAGTAATAAAATCTTGATCTGAAAAATGTGCACGAGTTTGCTCACATCGTCGCAATCTTCAAGCACGGTTAGAAAATTGATCATCAGATCATAAACTTCTGTGTTGATCTCTTCCACCGGCATGATCGCATCCACAAGCTCCAAGATATAGCTTGCGGCCAAGGCGCGCTTGACATCCTGGCGAATCTTGAAAAAGAACACTTTCAAGTCGCATTGGCCAATGAGATGCAAATCGGACTCGCGATGGCTGTAGTAAACCAAATGATTGACGGAAAATTGGTCGATCGTGCTGCCAAATTTTTTATGGTCTTTGCGGATGCCCTTCAAAACACCTTTGACTTTTCCATAATCGCGGGTAAAAAATGTGGCAATTTGACTCGTCTCGCGAAAATCAAAACGTTTGAGGACAATGGCCTGTGTTTGGAGGATCATACGTTTAGAAGAGTTAAGATCTCTTCTTCTTTGGCACGAAAACATTTGATGTCGTTTGGGCGATGATCGTCAAAGCCCAAAAGATGCAAAATGCCATGCACAACATAAAGCGTTAACTCACGTTTTTGGGCAATGCCGCGCTCTTTGGCCTGACGGCAGGCAGCGGCCGTTGACACAATGACTTCCCCGCTCACTTCCTTACGGCGCAAGGATTTTTTCTTTTTTGAAGAAATGAGAAAATCAAAGGCCAGGACATCGGTCGCATAATGGTGGTTTAAATATTTTTTATTCAGGGCCTGCATCCGCTGGCTCGTGACAAAGACAATAGAAAGCTGTGCAGTCTTTACTCCTTCATGGCGAAGGATCTTCTTAATCGTTTGGATAATTTGGCTGGGCCTTAGAAGCATTTGCTTCTGAAGATTTTGAACGTCGATTTCCATTGTCATTTTTCTTTTCAGGATATTTGACGCGTGTGTGATACATCGCGGCCAAGACACGGGTAAATGTCATGCCGATGAGCTCAATATCTTTCAAGGTCAAATCACATTCATCAAGCTGGCCGTCAATAAATTTATTATTAATGATCTTGTGGACCGTTTCGTCAATGCGTGAGGGTGTCGGGTCTTCTAATGCGCGGCAAGCGCCTTCGACAGAGTCAGCCAGCATCACGATCGCGACTTCCCGTGTCTGAGGTTTCGGGCCCGGATAACGAAATGTCTGCTCGTCCACTTCCTCATGCTCTGGAGCTTCAGAAACCGCCCGTTGATAAAAATAATGCATCAAGCTTTTGCCGTGATGCTCTTGAATAAAATCAACGATCTTGGGATGCAGATTATATTTTTGGGCCATATCCACGCCGTTCTTGACGTGATTAAAAATCACCAGGCGGCTCATGGTTGGTTCAAGGTCATCATGCTTGTTAGCTTCAAAGATCTGGTTCTCTGTAAAATATTCCGGCTTATCGATCTTTCCAATGTCATGATAATAAGCCCCCACGCGGCACAAAAGCGTATTGGCACCAACGCTGTTCGCCGCAGCCTCGGAGAGGTTGCCCACAAACAAACTGTGGTGATATGTTCCCGGGGCCTCCAAAATCATCTTCTTAAGAAGAGGGTGATTAAAATCGGAGAGCTCTAAAAGGCTAAAATTTGTCAACACGCCAAAAAGGTATTCAAACACTTTAAGTATGGCCATGACGATAAAAGCTGAAATGAACCCATTTAAAAATAACGGCCGGAAATAATTGAAAAGAAAATTCTTTCCTAAAAGAAAGTCTTTGTATGGGTCCAGCAAGATAATACAGAGAACCTGAAAAATACTGATCATAAATCCAGCATTGATGAGCTCCGCGCGGGTCCTCGCGTCTTTGACGGAAAATGCCCCGATCAAGCTTCCGGTAAAATAAACGATCATCAAATCAAAGCGATTGCCCAAAACAAACCCGACCAAGACGCTTGAGGCAAATGACATAATGAGCGCCAAATGCAAATCATTGTACAAAAGCATCACAAGAATTCCAATTGCCGCCACAGGAATAAAAAAGGATGGAAAGACAACGTATTTGATCGAGGCATAGGCAATGAACACAATGAGGGTCAAAAGCAGCCCCAAATCAAGAAGGATCTTATAATTCACCCGTTCTTGATACCAAAGATAAACTCCAAGGAGGATCAAAAAAAGAGGAATGCTCAAGGATAGGCTGGCGCTATAACAAAAAAATCCAAGGGCCAAGAACAATAATGCCACAAGCAGAAAATGCGATGTTCGAAAATTATTTAGAATTGTATTTTTCATAGGCTTCAATAATGCGCTGAACCAATTCGTGGCGGACAACATCGGCACCGGTCATATAAACAAACTTGATGCCATCAACATTTTTGAGAATTTTCTGGGCAGAAATCAATCCAGGTTCTTCGCCGGAAGGAAGGTCGCTTTGCGTAATATCTCCTGTAATGACCGCCTTGGAGTCAAACCCCAGGCGCGTCAAGAACATCTTCATTTGGTCAGAGGTACAATTTTGAGCTTCATCAAGAATAACAAAGGCATCGTTTAACGTGCGCCCGCGCATAAAGGCCAAGGGAGCGACTTCAATGATCCCTTTCTCCGCATATTGTTCAACACGCTCGGCCTCGATCATGTCGTAGAGTGCATCGTATAACGGACGCAAATACGGCGAAACCTTTTCGACCATATCCCCGGGTAAGAACCCTAGACTTTCCCCTGCTTCAATCGCCGGGCGGGTCAGGATAATACGCCGGACAAGTCCTTTCTGAAGAGCATTAACAGCCATGGCCATGGCCAAATACGTCTTTCCTGTTCCTGCAGGCCCAATGCCAAAGACAATGTCGTGATGCTTGATCGTTTCAACATATTCAACCTGGCCTTTTGTCTTGGGAGTAACAACAGACCCACGCTTGGCGGCCACAGGAATTTTGCGTTTAGATAATCGCTGAAAATCAACTCCCTGTCCTGGCTCCGCAAGTTTTAACGCGTAGATAATATCATAGCGCTTGACCTCCTGGCCGTTTTCAACAAAATCAGCCAAGTAGTCCATTAAGCCAGAAGCCCGTTCAACTTTTTCTTCGCTGCCAATAACGCGCAAGCCTTCTTGAATGCGGACGATTTGAATGCCAAGCTCCTGCTCAATCAGTTTTAAGTTCTGATCATGCTTACCGAAAATAAGCTGGAGATCTTGATTGTTCGTAAGTTTCAGGATCTTTTCCATGGGGCCGTCTATTTCTGCGGGATCCGGATGATTTTTCCAGGCTTGAGGCGATCAGGCGAGGAAAGAACATCTTTGTTAGCCTCATAAATTTCGTTCCAACGGCCATAGGTGTCGTAAAATTTCTTGGAAATCTTCTGAAGCGTGTCGCCTTCTTCGATCTTGTATTCAACAAGCGTCGGCTCGACAACGATAACTTCTTCGGCGATCACGGTTTCGCTGGGCATAGGTCTTGTGCTCGCAAAATTTGTTTCTTTTGCGGGAATAGACTCTTCTTCCGTAGCTGAAGACTCTTCTGCCGATGAAGCCGCTTCAATCTTATCCGGCCCGGTGATAAATTCTAAAACATATGTCCTGCGGGTTGTGGGAAGATCTGATCTATCGACTTGTGGACAAGACCCTTGAATACATCCGCCGTTCCCAACCATCTCTTGATCCACACGTCCTTTGTCCTGGACATAGGAATGAACGGTACAGCTTGAAAGAAAAAGAACAGCCAAAATTAATCCAACCCCCTTCATGATACCCTTACCCATTACTTTCCTCCTTTTTTATAGAAATGATTCCTAATTCCTTTAATTGTTTTGGATCAACATCTGATGGCGCTTCGGCCAATAAACAGCTTCCCTTTTGTGTCTTGGGAAACGCAATCACATCACGGATCGACTCAAGGCCTAATAGGATCGTGACCAGCCGATCTACACCATAGGCGACACCGGCATGAGGCGGCGCTCCATAGCGAAAAGCCTTTAACAAAAATCCAAACCGCTTTTGCGCCTCTTGTTCGTTAAGCCCTATTATATCAAAGATTTTCTTTTGTACATCTTGTTTGTGAATACGTATCGAACCACTGCCAATTTCATTTCCGTTTAGCACAAGATCATACGAACGGGAACGAATCTTATCGAGCTCATTTGTTTCAAAGAATTTCGCATCTTCTTCGCGGAATGACGTAAAGGGATGATGCTCGCTTTCCCAGCGTTTCTCTTCAGTATTATATTTAAAAAGCGGAAAATCAACAACCCAAAGAAAAGAAAAACCCTCTTTGGTTGTGCGGATATCCGGTTTATCGCTTTTGTATTTGGCCATGGCCTCTTGGTGCGTCATGCGCGGAAAAGGAATCGGAAGGTCAATGCCTTTGATCTCTTTAAAAATCTTCTGAAATAATCTCTCGGTCAGATCAAAAATATCCTCTTCTTGAACAAAGGACATCTCCATATCGAGCTGGGTAAACTCCGGCTGGCGGTCTGCGCGCAGGTCTTCGTCGCGGAAACATTTGACGATTTGATAATAGCGGTCAAGCCCCGAGACCATCAACAGCTGTTTGAAAAGCTGCGGGGATTGCGGCAAGGCAAAAAACATTCCCGGATTTAGACGAGACGGTACCAAAAAGTCACGGGCACCCTCCGGCGTTGATTTGGTCAAAACCGGTGTCTCGACCTCAGTAAAATTTTCTTTATTCAAAAACTCTCTCATGCACGCACAAAGCTGATGGCGCACAACAAGCGCATTCAAAACTTTTTGCTTTCGAATATCCAAATATCGGTATGTCAAACGAAGTTCCTCGGATGGCTCGGCCGCGTTACTATCAATTTCAAAAACAGGAACCTCGGACGGGTTGAGAATTTCCAAGGCGGTAGCGCAAAGCTCAATGTCGCCGGTGGGGACATCAGGATTTGCATTTTTATCAGGGCGAACATTAACCTTGCCGGTGATCCTTACCACAAATTCAGGCCCGAGCTGCTGGGCGAGCGCATGGGCGTCTTTGCTGACCGATGGAACAAAAACAACCTGCGTGATCCCGTAGCGGTCACGGATATCAATAAAAATCAATTTTCCATGGTCACGGCGTTTGTGCACCCAACCGCACAACGTGACTTCCTGATCTTTGTACGTCTTATTAAGTTCCCCGCATGTATGTGTTCTTAGCATAAATGAGCTCCAATTTTATGGAACGTTAGTGACATAAATTTGTTGAGCGAATTTATCCCGCGCAAGCGGGACAAATGGCCCATATTAACAATCTCCAATGTTACGACAAATTTTTTTCCAACTTTTCTTTTACACAATCAACAATCTGATCAAAAGGCACTTGTTCCTGATCTCCAGTAGCCATATTTTTAAGGGTCACGACGGACTTGGCGATTTCATCCTGTCCCAAAAGAATAACAAAGCGTGCAGCCATTTTATCGGCTAAACGCATTTGACTTTTTAGCGATGAAATTTTGTAGCTAATATCACCCTTGATACCCTCCTGGCGTAAAGCGCTTAAGAGTGTAAATCCTTTTTCAAAAGACTGCTCATCCATGGCAACGACAAAGACATCCAGCGCGCCCTCTTTACTTGCCATTAGGGATTGATCTTGAGCTAAACAAATCCGTTCCATGCCGAGCGAAAAGCCAATACCATCGACCTCGCTCGATCCCCCGAGCTCTTCAACAAGCCCGTCGTAACGGCCGCCGGCCCCTAGCGCATCCTGGCTGCCTAAATTTGCGCTCGTAATTTCAAAAACGATCTGGGTATAATAATCAAGGCCGCGCACGAGTGCTGGAACTTCTTCATAAACGATTTGTAAACTTTGAAGGGCTTTTTTAACTTGTTTATAGTATTTTTGGCTTTCCTCGGATAGAAAAGATGTTCCAATGTTAAGACCTTTAACAAGTGCTTGACATTCTTTACTTTTGCAATCAAGAATGCGAAAAACATTACGGTCCAGCCGCTCTTGGCATGTTGGACAAAGGCGAGATTTATCTTTTGAAATAAGCTCGCGCAGCATGGCTGAAAAACGCGCTTTATCCTCAAGAGAGCCCAAGCTGTTAATTTTCAAATGATATTGCGAAACGCCCAAGGCTTTTAAAAGTTCAATGCTTAAGGCGATCACTTCCGCATCTAAATAAGGTGAGGCACTGTTGGGGCCGATCGCCTCAACGCCAAGCTGATGAAACTGGCGCAGGCGCCCTTTTTGCGGCCGCTCACCGCGGAACATCGGCCCAATGTAAAAAAGCTTTGTGAGGGCTTCTTTTTTGTCAAAATTATTTTCAATATAAGAACGAACGATCGAGGCGGTGCCTTCAGGCCGCAAAGAGAATATCTTGGAAGATTGACCGGTTTCGCCTTCGCGCTGATTGGGCTGTAAGTTGAGCATTTGCTTTTGCACAACATCGCTTGTCGCGCCCATGGACCTGGCAAAAAGCTCTGTTTCTTCAAAAAGCGGCGTCCGAATTTCTTTATAATTAAAATTTGTAAGAATTTCCCTGGCTTTAGCTTCAAGGGATTGCCATTGTAAAATGCTTTCCGGTAAGATATCCGCTGTTCCACGAGGTAGAGAAAATTTGTTCTTTTCCATAGAATATGTTTACTTTTATAGGGATAAGGGCGGAGTGAAACTCCGCCCTTGATACCAATATCAAAATATCTATATAATAACGAGCTTACTTAATCCTCGTCTTCATTTCCAAGCCAGGCTTGAAAACAACGACTTTTCTGGGAGGAACGGGAACGCCTTCGCCGGTTCTAGGATTACGCCCAAACCGAGCCTTGCGCTCTTTGATCTTAAAAACCCCAAAATTACGAAGTTCAACCTTTTCAGAACGGATCAGGCTATCAATGATGGAATCAAAGGTTTTTTGAACAACCTTTTTGACATCCACCTGCTTGATGCCGGTCATATCTGTGATTTTTAGAACAATATCTTTCTTGGTCATTTATTTTTACCTCCAAGTCGTAAACATAGTATCAACAAGAAGTTATAGTGTCAAGTTAAAATTAGATCTTCAAAGAAATCTTGCTTTCCCCCAGCAAATCTTTAAGATTATCGATCAAAATCTCGCTTGGTTCCACATAAAGATTGTCCCCCACCAGGATTTGGACGCTTTTATGGGCATTGGTGTTTAAATGCAAATACACAGGAACCTTGCCCGGGAAGCGCAAAAGCCGCTCTTTTAGGGTCTCCAAGCCCTCTTCGCTCACCCCGGAGAGATCAATATTAATATCTTTAATAAGCTGATACGTTTCCTGAAGGCTGCGAATTTCACCGGCAATGATCTTGGGCTGTTCTTCGCGCAAACTCACACGCCCCCTTAGCGCAACAACCGCGCCATCCTTAAGATACGGCGCAACCTCTGGATAGGTCGATGGAAAAACAACAACCTCGATCTCTCCTTCCATGTCCTCAAATTTCAAGATCGCCATGCGTTCTCCGGTGCGGCGCGTAGCCGTAAGCTTGATGTGATTAATCAGCCCGATAAGCTTGACTTCTTGATTTTCGCTGGCTTTAATTAAGTCCTTGGTCGAATAGTCAGTGAACTCTTTGATTTCAACCCGATAATGCGTGAGCGGGTGTCCCGTAATATAAAAACCGAGCAGTTCTTTTTCGTCAGATAAAACCTTCATCTTCGGCCATTCTTCAATATTGGGATAATTTTCCGCTTCTTTTTTAAAACCATTGCTGCCTTGCATATCAAAGAAAGAAAATTGTCCGGCATTACGCTCTTTTTGGACGCGTGCCCCGGCCTCAAGAGCCTGCTCTAGGACATCCATCAATTGTGATCGACGGCACCCAAAAGAATCTAAGGCGCCGCAGCGGATCAAGCTTTCAATCGTTTTATGGTTCACGGTGCGCAGATCAACACGCTTGCAAAAATCAAAAATATTCACAAACGGCCCCTGCGCGCGTTTTTCTAAAATAGACTCGATCGCGGCCGCCCCGATATTTTTAATCGCGATCAACCCAAATCGGGTCACGTGTTCTCCGTCGGCGCTAAACTCCAAATTACTCGCATTGATATCCGGAGGCAAAATTTGAATCCCCATGGCTTGGGATTCTTTGACGTATTCCACGATCTTGTCCGTATTATCTTTTTCGCTGGTGAGCAAGGCGCACATAAATTCCGTCGGGAAGTTCGCCTTTAAATACGCGGTGCGATAAGAGATCAGCGCATACGCCGCGGAATGGCTACGGTTAAAACCATAACCGGCAAAAAAATCGATCAAATCAAAAATACGGTTTGCCAGGCTTTCTTTGATCATGGAGGCCTTATGACATCCGGCGACAAAATCCGCGCGCATCCGGTCCATAACCTCAGGCTTTTTCTTGCTCATGGCACTTCTCAACCCATCGGCTTGCGCCATGGTAAACCCTGCCAAATGGCTTGCGATCATCATAACTTGCTCTTGAAAAATAATGATGCCATAAGTTTCTTTTAAAATGGGTTCAAGTTTAGGATGCTCATAACGGATCTGCTGGCCCTCGCGTTTACGCCGAATATAATCTTCAAGCATGCCGCTGCCGATCGGCCCCGGACGGTACAAGGCCAGGATCGAAATAAGGTCTTCGAGCTGAGTCGGTTTAATGCGTTTTAACAGATCCCGCATCCCAGAACTTTCTAGCTGGAAGATACCGAAACTATTCGCCTGCCCTAAAAGATCGTAGGTCTTCTCATCCTGCAAACTTATTTTATCGATATCAATGTCAATATTTTTAATTGTTTTGACAAGCTTGACGGTTTTATCGATCACGGTGAGTGTTTTAAGCCCTAAGAAATCCATCTTCAAAAGGCCGATCTTGGCGATCCCCTTCATGTCATAGCCGGTTGTCACCTGGTCATCGCTTGTCTTAAAGAGCGGAACGTGTTCGGTGAGCGGCTTATCCGAGATCACAACGCCGGCCGCGTGCACCGAGGCATGGCGGTTCAAGCCTTCCAAGACCTTGGCGGTTTCGATGAGTTTCGCCACTTGTTCATTTTGACTGCAAAGTTCACGCAACTGCGGTTCTTGCTTTAACGCATCTTCGATCTTGATCCCAAGTTCGTTCGGAACGAGTTTCGCGATCTTGTCCACATCCGGGTACGGCATGCTCATCACGCGCCCCACATCACGGATCGCAGCGCGTGCCTGCATGGTTCCAAATGTTATGATCTGCGCCACGCTGTCTTTACCGTATTTGTTGGTCACATAATCGATCACTTCCGGGCGGCGCTCATAACAAAAATCAATGTCAATATCCGGCATCCCTGTACGTTCAGGATTGAGGAACCGTTCAAAAAGAAGCCCGTAACGTAACGGGTTCAAATCTGTAATACCCAAGAGATAGCTCACCAAACTTCCTGCCGCCGAGCCCCGTCCGGGACCAACAGGAATGCCGTTTTGTTTAGCAAAGTGAATGAAATCCCACACGATCAGAAAGTAGCTGACAAATCCCATTTTCTTAATGATCGTGATTTCATGGGAAAGGCGCTCATCAACTTCAGAAGTCTTTTCCAAGACACGCTTTTTCATGCCTTCCTTGCAGAGATTAACAAGAAATTCTTCCTTGGTCTCTCCGCTCGGCGGATCATAACGAGGAAGATGAATTTTCTTGAAATCAAACTCGAGGTTACATTTTTCTGCGATCTCAACGGTATTGGTCAGGGCCTCAGGGATCGATGAAAAGGCCTTTTTCATTTCCTCAGGGCTTTTAAAATAAAACTCGTCAGTTGTCATGCGCATATGATTCGGATCGTCCAGGGTGGTCTGCGTCTGGACACACAGAAGCGCCTCATGGGCTGAGGCGTGCGCCCGCTCAAGATAATGAACGTCGTTAGTGGCAATAAGCGGGATCTTGAGTTCCTTGCTGATCTTGATCAAGCCCTCGTTCACTTGTTTTTGCTCAGGGATACCGTTTTCCATGAGCTCAAGGTAAAAATTTCCTTTGCCAAAAATTTGTTCAATCTCATCGGCCGCTTTCAACGCATTATTGTATCCTTCATTTCGCAATGTCCATGCCACCTCGCCTTTAAGACATGCCGAGCTTGCAATGAGCCCTTGCGCATGCTGCGCTAAGGCTTCTTTGTCCATGCGCGGCTTATAATAAAATCCTTCAAGATAAGCGAGAGAAATTAATTTGATAAGATTATGATACCCTGTTTCATCTTTGGCAAACAAGACAAGGTGGGAAATCCCTTTTCGTCCCTGAGAGGGAGTTTTGTCGAAACGGCTCGCGGGGGCAATGTAACATTCACAACCGATGATCGGCTTGATACCGGCACGTACCGCGGTCTCATAAAATTCAATGGCTCCAAAAATATTGCCATGGTCGGCAATGGCCAAGGCCGGCATCCGGTATTCAACAGCTTTATTGACAAGCTCAGAGATACGGCAAGCGCCGTCGAGGAGGCTATACTGCGTGTGGACATGAAGGTGAACAAAATCGGTATGATACATTTTTTCAGGCCAAGGATTTCGCTCCACGGCTTTTAGAGAATAATAAAAGAATGAACTTGATTCCAGAAATTACAGATCGATTACAAAGATTGAACAAAGAAAAAATAAATCACGAAGGCCTTTTTTAATCTTTGCCGTCTTTTTAATCTCCGCAATCTCTTTTTAAATCTCCGTAATCAGCCTTATTCCCACTCAATCGTGGCCGGAGGTTTGGAGCTCACGTCATAAACAACACGATTGACACCTGGCACTTCGTTGATGATGCGATTGGACATCTTGCCTAAGAGATCATAAGGCAACGCCACCCAATCCGCGGTCATGCCGTCAACGCTGTTGACGCAGCGGATCGCGACGACATTTTCATAGGTTCTCTGATCTCCCATGACACCCACTGATTTGATCGGAAGGAGGACAGCAAACGACTGCCAGACCTGATCATACAATCCGGCCTTGCGGATCTCTTCCAAAACGCGTTCATCCACTTCACGTAAAATATCGAGTCGCTCCTGGGTGACTTCGCCGACGATGCGAATGGCTAAGCCCGGCCCGGGGAACGGTTGACGCTTGATCACCGAATCCGGAACACTTAAATGTTTTCCGATCTGACGGACCTCATCCTTAAAGAGTTCACGGAACGGCTCCACCAGTTTGAGCTTCATGGTCTTCGGAAGCCCGCCGACATTGTGATGGCTCTTGATCGTGACCGATGGCCCGCCGGTTGGCGAGACCGATTCAATGACATCCGGATACAGCGTTCCCTGCCCTAAAAATTCAAATCCCTTGCTGCGACTGGCGGCATCCTGGAACACCTTGATAAATTCATCGCCGATGATCTTTCGCTTTTGCTCAGGATCCGTGACATTCTTAAGTCTCTGAAGGAACCGTTTCTGGGCATCCACGCACACAAGGTTGATCTTAAAATGCGCCTTAAAGGTGCGCTCGACGTTGGCGGCTTCATTTTTGCGCAACAAGCCGTTATCCACAAAAATACAATGGAGATTTTTTCCAATGGCCTGATGAAGCAGGACCGCGGCGACGGATGAGTCCACCCCGCCGCTTAAACCCATGACGACTTTTTTGTCTTTCACGAGCTCTTTGATCTCTTTGACTTTTTCTTTGATAAACTTGTCCATGGTCCAGCGCGCCAAACATCCGCAGGATTGAAAGACAAAGTTTGTGATGATCTGCGTTCCGCGCTGCGTGTGAACGACTTCCGGGTGGAACTGAACGCCAAAAATTTTCTTTTGCGGATTAGCGATCGCGGCATTGGGTGTTGAGAGTGTGTGGGCAATGGAGCGAAAACCCGGAGGCAATTTTTTGATCTCATCGCCATGGCTCATCCACGACGTGATATTGCTGGGAAGGTTATAAAAAATATCTTTGGGGCTATTAATAAAAAGCTCGGCGCGTCCGTATTCCCGCTCCTGCGTTTTGTCAACTTTTCCGCCAAACATGTGCGTGATCAATTGCGCGCCATAACAAATCCCCAAGATCGGAACTTTCATCTTGAAAATATCTTTGTGAGGCAAAGGTGCGCCTTTATCGTAAACACTCAAAGGGCCGCCGGACAAGATGATCCCCTTGGGATTCAGCTTAACAATTTCATCCATCGGGATATTGTAAGGAACAATTTTACTAAACACCTTGCTCTCGCGAACCCTGCGCGCGATCAGCTGTGTATACTGGGACCCAAAATCTAAAACTAAAATAATGTCCTTACTTCTCATGTGTTTCCCGCCTTTACTTAATGATTTGTATGATCAAGAACTATGTTGACAGCCAAAGTAATAACCAAACCCCAAATCCTAAACCCGAAACAATCTCAAATCACCAATAACTTAATTTCAAAACGATCCTTAAAACATTAAAGATTTGGATTTTAAATTTATTTCGTATTTTGTGCTTCGAGTTTCGAGTTTGCCTTACTTATTAATTATTTTCCCATGCCAATACGTTGGCCGATCTGAAAAACTTTTCCTTCGGTTTGAATGGAAGGCGCGATAATGATCTCAACGTCATGCATTTCCTTGATCGTGGCCGCCCCTAAAGAACCCATCGATGTTTTGAGAGCCCCGACAAGATTTTGAGATCCATCGTCGACCTTGGCCGGCCCGAGCAGGATCTGACGCAGTGTTCCTGTGGTCCCGACTTTAACACGCGTTCCGCGCGGAAGATTGGCATTCGATGTCGCCATGCCCCAATGATACCCCCGTCCGGGAGCTTCTTCGGCTTTGGCGAAAGCAGACCCCACCATGACGGCATCTGCCCCAGAGGCAAAGGCCTTGCAAATTTCTCCTCCGATGCGCATCCCGCCATCGGTAATGATCGGAATATATTGCCCGGTCTTTTTATAAAAATGATCTCGCGCGGCCGCGGAATCAACCGTGGTCGTGACCTGAGGAACGCCGATGCCCAAAACACCGCGGGTCGTACACGCAGCGCCGGGGCCAACACCGACCAACAATCCGGCAATGCCCTGGCCCATCAACTCCGTCGCTACTTCGTAGGTCACTGAATTTCCCATGATCACCGGGATCTTCATTTCTTTGCAAAAATCGCTAATGTTTAAAATTTTATATTCGGTCGAAACATGTTTGACGGTCGCAACCGTGGATTGGACAACAAAGACATCGCATCCGGCTTCCTGCGCGATGGCGCCAAAACGTTTGGCATTTTGCGGGATACAGCTGGCAAAGGCCGTGACTTTTGCTTTTTTGATCTCTTCAATGCGTTTGGCGATCAATTTTTCCTGGATCGCCGGAAGATAAAGGTCTTGCAGGAGTTTTGTGGCTTCTTCGGGGCTGGCCTTGGCAATTTGATCGAGGACTTCGTCAGGATTTTCGTAACGGGTTTGAACACCGTCGAGGTTTAACACCGCGATGCCGCCTAATTTTCCCATGGCGATCGCAAAATCAACGCTCACAACGCCATCCATGGCCGCGGCAAGGATCGGGACCTTAAACTTCATCTTTCCTAAGGTCCAGCTGGTGTCAACTTCATTGGGATTCACAGTTAACCGTCCCGGAGCTAAAGCGACTTCATCAAATCCATAACATCGTCTTGCCCTGCGTTCAATGCCGATCCATTCTGCCATGAAAATACCTCCGAATTAAGTAAACACCTGACTTACGGAGCCCCTTTGGCGACGTCAAGTCAGCCGTGTGAATTTATCCCGTGAGTCCCGCCCCAGCGGGACGAACCGGGAATACACCTTAATGCCGTATTTATGAGAAAAAATATGAATAATACAATATACTTATATAAGAAGAAAATGTCAATAATAAAAACGGGCGGAAGAGAATAAAGGATTTGAGGGTTAAAGAGGTAGGATTATGTTCAAGCTTAAGTCGTTAGTCGCTAGTATGTAGTATTTAGTAGTTTTGCCTAAATACTGACGACTAAATACCAACGACTACTTTTACATGATTCCGATCTTGAAGTTTTTCCTACTTATACTCACACAGATAAGCCGTGTCTTCGGTCGTCTTGACCTTAAACGCTGACTTGGCCGGGACATCAAAGGAAGACCCCGGGCCAAAATCCTCCCATTCATTATATTCGGGCAGATAAACCGACATCGTGCCGCTCACAACCGTCATGGCTTCTTTGCCATCGGTCTTAAACTCATATTCACCCGCTTCAATGACGCCTACGGTTTTTTTGCCTTCGGCTGTGTTAACGACCAACGACTTGACCTTCCCTTCAAAATACTCATTGACTGTGACCACGATGAACCCTCCATTAAATGACGACATAGCTTGCGGAACGAAGTGAGCGCAAGTTATGTGTCGGAATTTACTCCGCACATTCAGAGAATGTGTCGGAGCCCAAAAATAATGATTTAAATGCGACCTAACACCTTGAATTATTGTACTGATTGAATGGAAAAAATCCAGCGGAAAGAAAAAAATCGCAAATGTTAAATGAGGCCATAACTTACGGAACGACAGCGATCGTAAGTTATCCGGCCGAATTTACTCCGAGCCGAAGGCGAGGAGCTCGTTTATCTGGAAACGGTTTGGGGATTTTATGAACTGCCCGCCCTCTGACCAATTCCCGCCCGCGGGCGGGAATTTGAAATGGTAATTCGGGGACAAAGATTCAAATTGCGGCCACGTGGCCGTATTCTGGAAATGGTGTTAAAGGGACAGTCCCCGTCTGGGGACACCTTAAGCTGCCTGCTCTGTCCCTGTTTGGGGACTGTCCCCTTCTTGGAATTTTCCGATCGACTATTTTAATGATTTATTCGAAACGTCTTTAGAGTTTTTCTGAGAATTTTTTATTTTTCGATAATTCTTTGTTGTTTTATATAGAACAAAGGCACAGGCTGCGATAAAAGGCACCGCGACAAGCGGGGCTTGCGGCAAAAAAGCTATCATCCCTACCAGCGGTACCCCAAACAAAATCCAAACCCCAAAGAATACCACGGGAGAAGACGGTTCAGATATGGATGTTCGATAAGCATACCCTTGCGACCATATTCTTTTTATAGGATCGTAATTGGTAAAATTACCTATAGGGCGGCCGCACTTAACGCAAAAATCGCTACACTCCCTGTTGCCGGTAAAACAACCCGGGCACAGCTTAATATTTTCTTGGTCATCATTTTTATTCATACGCTGCTCCGTTAGACGACTTATTTAGGAACGGGTTTGGGACACTTCTGTCAAAGCCTCAACACTTTCAATCACTTATTAGGACACGGTCCAGGGTTTGTTGCAGGGTTTGTTTTAATGCAGAGGATTCAGGGGTTTTCATTACTTACCACTTTAACATGTACAACAAGCCAAGGATTAATTGCATTTATGATCTGTATTAAATGATAATCATTTCCTTCTTTTTTATTAAACCATGGAGAAGATAGTTCAGATAATTTTTCTGGCCTCGCAAGATATAAATGAATATTTACAGTAGAATTCTTCGGAAAACATCTCATGTCAACCCAAACTATATTCTGTAATCTCTCCTGGTTATATAAAACACTTAACACATCTGCTGCTTCTGCCCCACACGGACACACAGTAGCAAGGGGATAAATATCTTTTATATCGGACAATAAAATACTTTTACGTTCTTGAATATATTTACCATTTAGCTTTGTATGACAGTTTCCATCCACATGATGACTCATGTGAAGGCCTTTGATTTTCTTGGAATAAAAACCCCAATATATTCCTCCACTTGTTTGTTTTATCCAAAGAAACTTATATGCCTTAGTGCCATAATTAATGACTATATTAACTACTTTATCTTTCATTTTTTACCTAAATATAAAATAAAAAACCCTGGACCGTGTCCAGATAACCCTTTTACTTCCTAGCACTTCCACCTGAAGTGTCCCTCTTTTTATATTCCCTTTTCTAAGATTGTCAATGAAAAAGAAAAACGTGCCAGATGTAGATGCTCAGTAATTAGGTAACTCTTTTGGTATAATCATACAACTAAAGGAGTCCTAATGAAATACAAAGATATTATCGTTGTTAAGCGTTGGGTACCCATTCTAAAAGAATACGAGCGAACAAAAGCCAAGGTAACACCCAGGCCATTCAAATTCGTTAAAGACATCTGTGAAGCGCATCATATCAACAAAAAAGATTTGAGTCGATATTACCACAAATGGGTCAATGGCAATCGATCAAATGAATCTCTCCTGCCTGCGAAGCGAGGGCCAAAGCCCGGGTCTCGCAGGACACCCAAAGCGATAGAGCGGAATATCGTCAAAGCTTATAGACGTTTTGGCTCCAATCGGTACGAACTTGTTCTCTTATTTAAGCCGTATTATTTAAATAAAACACCTTCACCTGCGACAATGGATCGTATTAAAGCGCGCTATCCATTGAATGAATCGGCGAAGAAAATCATTAAACGTTATGAAAAACAAGCCCCTGGAGAGCTAGCTCACGTTGACCTAAGTCGATTAACTAAAGATCTTAAAGTAACATTTAAAATCAAAGAACTCTATATAGCGGCTTTGTGCGATGATTGCACGCGCATCACATATGCTGAAATTCTAAAAGATAGAAAAGCGTCAACTGTTGCCTATTTTATGGCTCGCTCTTTATCATGGTTTAAACAGATTTACAATTTTGAATTTGAGGCTATCATGTCTGATAACGGTGGTGAATTCAAAGGCGACTTAAAACGGGAACATCCCTTTGAAACAATGTGCCAAGAACTTGGAATGAAACATATCCTAACAGCACCTTACCACCCTCAAACCAATGGCAAAATTGAAGCTTTTTTCAAGATTGTAAAGAGCGAATTCTTTTACCCGAACGAATTTACATCCCCTGAAGATTTAATTTTAAATTTGGGGAACTTCCTTTTCGAATATAACCACCTGAGAAGACATGGTGGCTTGAATTATGAAACACCTTTTGATAAGCTACAAAGCGTTACCGAATTATTGAGCTAGTACACCAGGCACAAAATAGGGACAGGTAAGGCATAAGAACCAAGCAAATCATAAAAGAGCCAATGCATCATGGGACGGACAGCGCGAGAATGGCTGCTTTATGACGGATGTTACGCTCATATCTTTACGCGGGCCATTGAAAAACGAAAGATATTTCAAGATAATGAAGATTTTTGTTTTTTCAAATCACGAATGATCGTTCTTAAAAAAGAATATGTATTTAAAATCTTTCATTATTGCCTCATGCAGACGCATTTTCACATGGTTGTTCAAATCGGTGATGTCAGAAAGTTTAGCGATGCGATGAAGGTACTGAAAAAAGATTATTCTTATCGATACAATAAACAGCATAAGCGTTTTGGCGCGGTCTGGCGTGATAGATATAAAAGCAAGTTAATAGAAAATGAAAGCTATCTATATGCTTGTGGACGATATATCGAAAATAACCCGGTGGAAGCGGGGATCGTGAAAAAGGCAATCGATTGGACGCATAGCTCAAGCCGATGCTATGATCAAGGCGTTGAAGATGAAGTTGTCGATCAATACAGCTTAGCCGCAATTGATTCGAGCATTATGATCGAGGATAAGGCATTCGATAGGCAGAAGGCCATAGGGTCAGACTGGTTTCAGTATCAGGTATTAAAGAAATTGAAGGGTTAGGTGTCCCCAAAACGTGCCCGGTGTAGATGCTCAGTAATTAGGTAACTCTTTTGGTATAATCATACAACTAAAGGAGTCCTAATGAAATACAAAGATATTATCGTTGTTACGAGAACGGACCATGTCCCTACCGAGGGACAGGTCAGGAATGATATGAAAAGTGAGGTTATAAATGAATGACACGCGTTTCAAGAAATGAATTGCTGCATGAAGGTTGTTATGCCCATGTGATTTCACATTCTATCCGGAAATTAAAAATTTTTAGAGATGATGAAGATTTTTTGAA
>Ga0172370_10002696_pt1 | contig 25333 bp, 23 predicted proteins | sample LakKiv5m_FD_114538 | JGI IMG/M metagenome (GOLD analysis project Ga0172370, IMG submission 114538) | Freshwater microbial communities from Kabuno Bay, South-Kivu, Congo - kab_022012_11.5m | ecosystem: Environmental > Aquatic > Freshwater > Lake | place: Democratic Republic of the Congo...
ATCCGCGACTCCAGGCTCTGGCGTTCGTCCGCCTGGGATTCAGACTGGCGCAGCCTCTCGTCGACAAGCTGGGCGATCCGCTCCGTAATCGTGTCGAGCTCTTTCCGGAGCTCGGAGGTCTTCTCGCCGATCTCTTTCGACTCGGTGGCGTTGTGCCGGATGCTCTCTTCGTTGGCCTTCACGGCGAGCGCCGCGGCGGAAATGTTCTCGGCGAAGGTCGCGATATTCGCCTCTACCTCGCGGATCCGCGCGCGATAGCCCGCGTATTCGGCCTCGCGGTCGCCCTCTTCGTCCTGGAGCGCCTCGATCTTCGAGGCTATGGCCCGGTCGCGGCCCTCGAGTTGCTCGATCTTGGCCTTGAGCTCCCTCTGCCGCTCCGCGAAGAGCGTCTTCTGCTTTTCCTTGCCATTCTTCTCAACCGCGAGTCCGTAGAGGAGCTTTTGCATCTCGACGAGCTTGGCCTCGAGTTCGTTGACGAAGTCGAGCCCCTGCGACATCGACTGGCTCATGCGCTCCGCGCGCCTCACAAGCTCTTCGCGCTCCTGTTTTTTCTGCTCGAAAAGCGCGGTGCTTCTGTCGCGATCGCGCACAAACTGCCTGAGCCGTACGAGGTAGAGATCGAGTTCGGTCTCGAAAATCCGTTCCTTGAGCTTGCGGTACTGCGTGGTTTTTTCAGCCTGGGCCTTGAGCGACTCGTACGAGTGCTTGACCTCGCGCACGATGCTCTCGATCTGGCGCATATTCTCTTCGGTTTTGGCGAGCTTGAGTTCAGCCTCGCGAGCGCGCGCCTTGTGCTTCGTGATGCCCGCGGCCTCCTCGAAGAGGTAGCGCCTGTCCTCGGGTTTCGAAGAAAGCACCTGGTCGATCCGGCCCTGCTCCATCACCGAGTAAGCTGATTTGCCGATGCCCGTGTCCCAGAAGAGCTCGCGGACTTCCTTCAGTTTGGACTGCCTGCCGTTGATGAAGTACTCATTCTCTCCCGATCGGTAGAGCCGCCGCTTGACTTCAATCTCCGGCACGTCGAGGGGAAGCGCCCCTCCGTCGTTGCTCATGGTGATCGTCACTTCCGCGACCGAAAGCTGCCTGCGGTTCTCGGTGCCGTTGAAGATGATGTCGCCCATCGACTCGGCGCGGAGGCTCCTCGGCGACTGCTCTCCAACGACCCACTTGATTGAATCGACGATATTGGACTTGCCGCAGCCGTTCGGCCCCAACAGGGCTGAGATTCCCTGCGAGAACTCAATGCGCACCTTGTCCGCGAAGGATTTAAATCCGAAAATCTCTAGACTCTTCAGATACACAAGGCAATTCCTTTTCAAGCAAAATAAAGAGCACCCGCAGATGCGCTCGCGCGCCGCAGGTGCTCTCACTTCGGTAGTACAGCGGTTACTGATCCTGCTGAATCAACATGTCGTAGGCTTCCTGGGCCGTCTTGCAGCCGAGGAGGCTATCCCGCAGCTCCACCACCTTGAGACGCGCGGAAAAGAACGAGAGCGTCTGCAGATAGTACGCGTGCTGATTATACGCCGCGGCGATCATAAACAGAAGACGCACCGGCATATCGTCGAGCGTCTGAAAATCCGCGATATCGCAGCGAGAGATTCCGATGGACACCACGAGGTCCGTCACTGAGTTGAGGCGCACATGTGGAATCGCGATTCCCTTGCCGATCGCGGTGCTCATGAGGTCCTCCCTGCGGAGGATTTCCGAAATGAGCTCCTGTTTGTTCTTGATCTGCGGCGCTGAAGAGAGATTCTCGGCGAGCGCGATGAGCGCGTCCCGCTTGGATGGATAGTTCAGGAAAAGAATTCTGTCCGGTGAGATGATATTCTGGATTTTTACGCTGCTGATGAGCGCGACCGGTCTGTTAGAGGAAAGACGCTCATTGACCCATCGCTCAATTTCGCTTTTTTTGAATCTCCAGACGGTGCCGATTTTCCCGGATGGTATCTCGCCTTTCTGGGCCCAGTCGTACACTGTCCTCTCAGATACACGCAAGTACTTCGCTACTTCTTCAATGGTCAGGATATCGTCATCCATGCGATGCGCCCCTCCGGCTTGAAATTTATGACATATTATTGAATCTAGTTGTAAGGTCTGTCAAGTATTGGAAAATAGTATTTTTTCTATTTCTCATTTTCTTCATTTTCCAGGGATTCGAGATAGGTGTCGATGGCCTGCCCAGGGAAGCCCATGCGCTTCAGGTGGGCGCGAAGCGCGCTCCTGAGGCCGCACTGCTTGGCGCGTGGCGCCTCTCCGAGGCCTGCATCCTCCAGAGCGCCGCCTAGCCCGGACAGCTTTCCAGGGCGCGGCGCGGCTCTCGCCGCGCGCTTGAGCATCTGCTCCGCGCTCTTTCGCACTGCCTGCGCCATGTCTTCCGCTTCTACGCTGCCGACCGCTTCCGCGATGATCCGTTTCTGGCTCTCGAAGAGGCCCACTCGCTGCCAAGCGATCTGCTGGACCCTCGAGAGCCCCTGGCCACGCTTCACGCTGTGTGCGTGCAAGAGCATCTTCACATAGCGGACATCGTCGATATAGCCCGCTTCGCACATCCAAGACACCGCGGCGCGCGCGATCTCCACCGCGAACCCCTTATGGACCAGCTTCTCATACATCTGGCGTGTCCCCTGCTCCGCGCGCGCCGCTATCTGCGCCGCATAGAACCGCGCGTGGCGCAGCGAATCGAGCTGGGCCAGCACGCGCACATCTTCTTCGCTGAGTTCAGCCTCAGGCCATAGGGCGAGGGTCGCGTTCGCTTCGGCCCCGCGCGCGATTCCACCTTCATTACCACCCTCATTTCCGCCCGCGCTTCCGCGCACCCGCGCTATGGCAACGCCCAGCAGCTTCGCGTCCACGGAGTCCATAAAAAACACAAGGCCTCCGGAGACCGCCACTTCGAGCGATCCGGAGGCCTTTTCGCGAACAGTTTCAATCCGCGAAGCCATGGATTAGCGTTTCGAGAACTGGAATCTCCGGCGAGCGCCGCGCTGACCGTATTTCTTGCGCTCGACCATACGCGGGTCGCGGGTGAGAAGCCCGTTCGCCTTGAGCGAAACATGGTTGGCAGGATCGATCTGCGAGAGCGCGCGAGAGAGGCCGTGGGCGCAAGCGCCTGCCTGGCCGGTCGGGCCACCGCCGACCACCGTGATGAACGCGTCGAACTTGTTCTCGCTGTCCGTCACCTGAAGCGGCTTGCGCACCTGGCTCACAAGTGTCTCAACGGGAAAATACTCTTTGAGCTCTTTCTGATTGATGATGATTTTACCTGAGCCTTCGCGGAGAAATACTCTCGCGATTGCGCATTTGCGGCGTCCGGTTCCGATTCCAAGATTGATATTCTTAACCATTTCGTTTCCCTTCCTGATCAAAGTTCGATCGCGATCGGCGTCTGCGCCGCGTGCGGATGCTCAGTTCCGGCATAAACCTTGACATTCTTAAACAGCTTGCGCCCGAGCGGGCCCTTGGGAAGCATGCCACGGACCGCGATTTCGAGGGGGGATACTGGATTCCGCTCAATGAGCTCATTGAAAGTAAAATCCTTGAGTCCGCCGGGGAATCCGGTGTGGTGGTAGTACATCTTGTTCTGACGCTTTCTGCCGGTAACCGCGACTTTGTCCGCGTTGATCACGATAACATAATCGCCAGTCTCCTGGCTCGGCGTGTAGGTTGGCTTATTCTTTCCTCTCAGGACCGAAGCGACCTTCACTGCGACGCGGCCAAGCGGCTTGCCAGCTGCATCGATGATGTACCATTTGCGCTCAGCTGTTGCTGCAGTAACGAATACAGTCTTCATCTATGTATACCTTCACCTTATTGTGGAGTATTCCAAATTTGCGCGTGCATATTCCCACAGATCGAGAAATCTGTCAAGCATCTCTATATTGGAAACGGCTTATTCCTTCTTCTCTTCGGATTCTTCCTTGGACCCTTCGGCGCTCTCCGCCTTCTCTTTCTCTTCTTCTTTCTTCTCTTCGATCTTGTCCTTGATGTCGGCGATTCCGATAAATACCGCCAGCGCGCCAATCAGCACCGCGAGCACGGGAATCGCGCCTCGCAGGAACGCGAGCACATCGCCCCACCAGCCAAGAATTCCCGGCAGCACCATGAGTACCGCGACAACAATGAGACCAACACCAACCAGCAATGCAGTCATCTTCCTCTCCTTTATATTTGTATAATAATTTTCAAGCAATCAATCTCTGTTTGAGATTTGTGAGCACTATATCACAGGGCTCTGGACTCCGCAACGGAGTTGAGGGTCTCACTTGAGTATCGGCACTTTTGAAGCTATAAACAAGGCATGCTCCCGCTGCGTTCCCTCGTCATGTATAAGCAGAAACCCGCCATCGTGTCCGCGATCGATAGCGACAGGATCGTCGTGCAGACTATCGACGGCGAAGAGCGGCGCGTGCGTCAAAAGGACCTCGCGCTCGCGCACGCAGGGCCGATGCGCGCCTTCCCAAGCCCCGACAGCGCGGTGTCCGATGTGCGCGACGCGCTTGAGCTGCTCGCCGCGGAGCACCCCGAGGGCTACGGTCCCATGCCCTGGCGAGAATTCGCGGAGCTCGCGTGGACGGATGCGGGACCCGATCACATCGTGCGCGCCTGGCGCGCACTCGCCGATGAACCGTCGGTGGAGCTTCTCGACGAGGGTATACGCCTCCGGAGCCAAGACGAGCTCCGCGCGCTCGAGGAGCGAGAACAAAAGCGGCGCGAGATCACTTCGCTCAAGTCGAGGTTTATCGAGGATTTTTCCCGCGCGTGGAAGCATCGGACATTGTACGCCGGCGCCGGAGATGGTCGATACAAGAGTTTTATCGAGGAACTGAGCAGGTTTGCGCGCGGGTTGAGCGACGAGAGCGCGCTTGCGCGCGCGATGGGCATAAAAATGGAGCCTCACGCGGTGCACGAGGCTCTCATCGCGGCGGGCGTGTGGGACGCGAGCTTCAATCCGTGGCCAGAACGAAATGGCTGCATCCCGACGGCGCCAAGCTGCGCGACACCAGTCGCTGAGCGCGCGGAGCTCGGAATTGTCAGAATGGACCTGCGCCATCTCCAGAGCTATGCGATCGACAACGAGTGGTCGAATGACCCCGACGACGCGATCTCGATCGATGGCGACACCGTGTGGATCCACGTCGCGGATCCCGCCTCGAGAATCGCGCCACGCTCAGAGCTCGACCGAGAGGCGATGGTTCGTGGTTCCACCCTCTATCTCCCCGAACGCACGATCCCGATGCTGCCTGAGGACATGGTCCGACTTTTGGGCCTTGGACTCCAGGATGAGTCGCCCGCGCTCTCCTTTGGTGTGCGTCTCGATGGCGAGGGACGCGTCTCGTCCACCACCATCACACCGAGCACGGTGCGCGTCCGGCGCCTGACCTACCAGGACGCCGATACCATGATCGAATCCGACGATGTCCTCGCGCGCCTCGCGGCCGTCGCACGCACGCGCGCCTCGCACAGAAGGGCTCACGGCGCGATCGATATCGAATTCCCCGAAGTGTCGATCAGGGCACGCGACGGCACGCCCTCATTCCAGGCCGTTCCCTCGACTCGATCCGCGGGGCTCGTGCAGGAGCTCATGATCCTCGCGGGAGAAGCGGCCGCCCGATGGGCATTCGAGAGAAATCTGCCCTTCCCCTACGCGACCCAAGATCCCCCCGCGTCGCCGAAGGCCGCGGGCAGCGGCGAGGGCCCCTCCCCCAGCCTCGCGCGGAATTTCACCCGCCGCCGATCCATGCGCGCGAGCATCGTCAGCGCATCATGCTCCGCCCACGCGGGCCTTGGCCTTTCGTTCTACTCGCAGGTCACGAGTCCGCTCCGCCGATACCAGGATCTTCTCGCCCACTACCAGATTCACGCCGCGCTCGCGGCGGAACGTAACCGCGCGACTAGCGCAGAGGGAGAATCGGCGCGCGGACGATCGCTCGCGCATTCTGGCGACGCTTTTCAGCTCGACACCGATGCCGTGGAGGAACGACTCTACACCTACAGTCAACAGGCGGCGAAGAACCGCCAGGCTGAGCGCGATTCGCGCGCGCACTGGACTATGGTGCACCTGAGCAAGAACCCCGGCTGGGAAGGGAACGCGACTGTGCTCGACGCGTCGGAGAACGGTCCTGTCATCGTCAAAGAGCTCGGCTTTGAGACGCCGATCAAGTTGCCGAGAGGGATCGCGGCCGACGAAGACATCTCCATCGCGCTCAGGAGAGTGTCGATTGTGGACCTCTCCGCGCATTTCGATTTTGTGAGGTGATTCGGCTTCCGCGGGAAGCAGTCCGCTTGACCAAGCGCTATTCTGGATATAGGCTTATTTTTAAATGTCATCCGACGAAATTCGTCTCTGCGCCATAATGCACGCCGAGATCGCAAGTCCCGATACGCTGCTCTCTCGCGGTAAAGATGAAGCGTTAGCAGCTTTTGCTCAATTCAGAGAGGCTGTCCGCGCCGCGACTCAATCGAAGGGCGGGCGCGTGCTCGAATCTTCGCGCGGTGAAGCCATAACTTCCTTCGATACCTCATCATCCGCCATTCAGGCGGCCATCGAGATTCAGAAGGCCCTGTCGGGGTCGATCAAAGTGAAAATCGGCATCAATGTCGGCGATGTGCTTTTTACCGAAGATGGGGCGATTGGCAGCACGGCGGACATCGCGGAGGAGCTGGTGCGGGCTGTGCCTTCGGGCGGCATCTGCGTGTCCGCCGCGGCGCTCCAGGCCTCCCCTTCTATAAAAAAGGGAGCGACCTCGGCCGTGCTCGAGATGCCGAACGGGGAAAAGATCGAGGCATTCAGGCTTGAAGACGGTACCGATCAGACTCCCCCAGGGGCGAGCGCGGAGCCTTCTTCGTCCGCAACGGGGCAGGATGGGACACAATCGCGGCGCGCCTCGCCCTCAGCAGGCGGCGAGCCTCGCCCAGAGGCAAGCCAGGGCGGCACACGCGGCCCCAACGCAACGTACCAGAACGCTCCGAACTCAATTCCATCCTTCGATATGCTCAAGCGCCAGATTTTTGACGAAATCAAACGCACCGGGCGCCGACCGTCTTCCGACGAGGCATGGGCCTACTTGGGGAAATATGGACAATCCGCATGGGATGTCATTTCGAGCCTCGCCGAGGCTGGCATTCTGAGAGATTCGCGCTCGCGGGGCTCCTATCACGCGGACGAGGTGGCTGAGCGCGTCAGGGAAAAAATCAACAGAAAACTATCTACAAAATTGTCCAACGGCTTTGCGACCTACCGCGCGGAGCTCAAAAAAACCGCCGAAAAGCTGCGGCACTCGATCGCCCCCTCGATCATCTCTTTTCTCGTTTTCAACGCGGCGATGTACTATGTGAACATAACGTACGCCAGTCAGGTTCCCTGGGCGGTACCCGTGAGCGCGATGTGGTTCTTCGGCTTGCTGCAGCGCTTTTTCCGCGTCGGCCAATCGGGCCGAATTGCCCGGGAAGCTGAAGGAATCGCCAACCTCGACGCGAATCAGCTCAAGGAATATAAGGCGATCAACAAAGAGCGGGGAAAGTTTTTAAGCCGCTTTTTCAGCTTCTTCAGCGTGTCCACGATCTTCCTGTTCATCAACCTTTTCTCGGATCAGAAGACACCCTGGTTCATCATTCCAACCGCGGTCATGGCGGTGAGCCTCATCGTGCACTCGATCGACTACAAAGCGCGCATGCCTAAGCGGATCCGCCAGTTCTTCGAGTCGATCGGCCCATCGGCGCGCGGATCGCCGGCCAGCACTGCCGGGAATGTCAACTACGCATCGCTGGGGCCCTACGCCGAAGCCTACGCGCAGGCCGCCAAGGATGCTGATTCTTTCCTCGCCACCTTCAAGAAAATGAGCCCCAATGAGATGCCAGAGGCTGAAAAATCCGTCAAAGCGGGCATGGACCAGATTCTGCTTCTCGCCTCGACGCTGAACGAGCTCGACGACCTCATCGCGTCGATGCCGCTCAAAGAGCTCGAGAAGGACCGCGCCAGCATTGAGGCTAAAAAGCGCAGCGCCTCGCCCGCGCTCTCCGCGGAATACGACACGAGTCTCGCTGAAATAGACGCTCAGTTCAAAGGGCATCAGTCGCTCCTCGAGCGCAAGGAAAGCCTCGAGATCAAGCTTCACTCGATGTCGACCCAGTTCCGCCAGCTCTCTCTCGATCTTGCGTCCGCGCACGCCGCGGATGCCCAGTCGAAGCTCGACGGCCAGCACGCGGCGCTCGAAAACCTCACAAAAAAAGCCGAAGAGATTCGAGTATCGATCGAAGACATGCGCGCGGGCAGCGACGACTGGCTCTCCGCCGAGATCGACAAGCTCTCGCAGGCGAAGCTGATTCAAGACAAGGCGTAACGGGAGTTTCCGTGCGCGCGGCGCGCGATGCGCGCCAAGCATCAGTGAGTCGCGGGTGGACGGCGGATAAGCCATGGGCCCGCGCATGGGCCGCGCGAAATCAGCACATTCCAAATCGTACAGGCGGCGTGAGCGTCATCCGCGGGCGGCAAGAACAGCGCGCGGCGCCCTTTGACTGCGGATAAGCCGCGACAGCCGGCTTCATCCGCAGTGGCAAGAGTCGTGCGAAGCATCGACTCTTGCCATTATTTGATCGCGCCGGCCACCATCCCCTTCACGATATACTTCTGCGCGAATAAAAAGAAAATGATCACCGGCACCATCGCCATCAGAATCGCGGTCAAAATGAGATCCCACTGCTTCACGAAGGCACCCGCGAAGTTCGACACCGCCAGCGGAATCGTCATCACATCGTTGCCCTTGCCGAGCACGAGAAGCGGCAAAAGGTAGTCGTTCCATATCCAGATGCCGTTCAGCACGAGCACCGTCGCCTGGATCGGCTTCAAAATCGGGAAGATTATCTTGAAGAAAATCTCGTGCTTGTGGCAGCCGTCGATCGTCGCTGCCTCCTCGAGCTCGAGAGGGATGCTCTTGATGAAACCGTGGAACAAGAAAATCGAGAGCGGCGCGCCGAATCCGATGTAGCTCACGATGATTCCCTGATAGGTCCTCAGGAGCCTCAGCCCCGTCGCGACGGTCACGGTGCGGAACCAGGACAGCAGCGGAAACATGACGATTTGAAATGGAATCACCATCGATGCCACAAATATGAAGAAGATCACCGAGGAGACCTTCGATTTCGTCCGTACGAGAGCCCAGCCCGCCATCGCTGAAAAGAGATTGATGAAGAGGAGGGACCCCACCGTGATGATCGCGCTCGACAGCAACGAGCTCGGGTAGCGCACCGAATCGCTCGTCCAAATCTTGACCACATTGTCGATGATGTTGCCCCAGCGGTTGGGCAAGGCCAAGGGATACTGCGTCACCTCAAATGCGGTTTTGGCCGAATTGATCAGCACGAGGAGGAAGGGAAACAGAAAAAGCAGAAAGAGAATCGCGGTGAGGATTTCCGCCGCGACAGTGCCTGGCCGTCTGAGTTGGACCGCTTTCATAGCTCGATCTCCTTTCGCTTGTTGATTGAAACCTGGATGATCGAGATGATCGCGAGCACGAGGAAAAAGACGAAGGCTCTCGCCTGCGCCTCGGAGAGCCTGTTCGAGATGAAGGCGGTGTTGTAGATGTTGAGCGCGAGGAGCTGTGTCCCGAGAATGGGCTGCCCCATGAGCATCGTCGAGGGGCCCCCGCTCGTGAGCGACACGTTGACGTCGAACTGCTTGAAAGAGTTCACCAGGGTGAGAAACATCGTCACCGTAAAAGCCTGCGCGCAGAGCGGAATCGTGATCGCCCTGAGCCGCACCCAGGGCGTCGCCCCGTCGATCTTCGCGGCCTCGATCAGCTCCTGGGGAATATTCTCGATGGCCGCCACGTAGATCATCATGATGTATCCCGCGTACTGCCAAGTCCCCACCATGATCATCGCCGCGAGAGCTGAGGTGTTTTTGCCGAGCATGAGCTTGTTCGGGTCATTGAGAAAGCCGAGGGCTGGTATGATGGTCCCCAGCGAGGGAATGGCGTTGTTGAAGATGAACTGCCAGATATAGCCCAAGATGATGCCGCCGATGAGGTTCGGCACGAAGAATCCAACGCGGTACACATTCTTGAATTTCATGTTGCCGGTCACGAGGAGCGCGAGCGCGAAGGCCACCACATTGATGGCGATCATGTTGAGCACCGTGTACACGAAAGTGATCCCGAAGGAGTATAGAAAGGAGGGATCGCTCAGGCTGTCCGTGAAGTTTTTGAATCCGATGAACCGCAGCCCGTTGTCGACCCTCGCCGAAGAAGTCCAGTTGGTGAACGCGTAGTAGGTGCCGAGGAAGAAAGGAATCACCATTACCATGATGAAGGCGAAGAGCACGGGCGCGAGGAACGCCCAGAACACGATCCTGGATTCGGTTCTTTTTGTCATATCCGCTCCTGTCGGCGTGTCCGATTTATGAACGCGCAGAGTCCGAAACACACATAAAAAGTGGAGCCGTCCGCTTCCATACTAGCTCCGCGGCCGGCTCCAATCAAGTAAAGAATAGCACGCGCTGGCGACGGAAGCCTCAGAGAACCCCGCCGCGCCAGGCGCTGTCGCGCTCACTTCTGGACGTTATCCTTAAACGCCTTGGTCATGAGTTCCACGAACTGAGCCTTGGTGATGCTCCCCGCCGCGAACTGATTGTAGATCGGCGTGGTCACTTTGTCGCGGAAATCGCCCGAGAAGTAGTACTGGTCCCAGCTGTAGACCTTGCCCGCCGCCGACCACTGCTGCACCGATTTGGAGAGCTGGCCGTCCGGGCTGAGGCTGATGCCCGAGAACGCGGGGATCATGCCTGCGTCCTTGACCATGTAGTTGTGCCCTTCCGTGGTGGTGACGAGGTCATTGAGGAATTTTTTCGCGAGCGCGACATTCTTCGATTCCTTGTTGATCGCGTAGAACGACGGGGCTGAAACGAAGATGCCATCCGTGGTCTTCTTCATCGATCCGTACGGGGCGAAGGCCATCTTGAAGGTCGCGTTCGCCGCTTTGAGGTTGGGATCGACCCAGTTGCCCTGGTGCAGGAACACGGTTTTCTGCGTCGCGAAGGCACCCACCTGCGAGTCGTAGTTGCCGGTGAGCAAAATCGACTTGTCCGCATACTTGAACATGAGCTCAACCCAATCCGCGTACTCCTGAAGCCTCTTCTCATCGACTTTTCCCGCAAGGAGATCGTTCACCACCGAGAGGTCGCCGTACGGCAAGCCATTCGCGAGCAGCGCGTTGAAGTCGTGGTGGGCGGTAACCCAGCCCATCTCTATGGAAGCTGTCATCGACACGACCGCGTTGATGCCAAGCTGTTGCTTCATCGAATCGAGTTTTTCGAAGGCTTTCTTGTAGGCTTCGTAGTTGTTGAGCGTCTTCGGATCGATGCCGGCCTTGGCGAGGAGGTCAGCGTTGTAGGCAAGGCCCCAGCCCTCGACCGCGACGGGGAATCCAAACACTTTATTGTTGTACTTGAAGGCCACCGAGGTCTTGGAAACCCAGGGTTCCTTGGAAAGATCGAGGATGATGCCTTCCCAATCCTTGTATGATTCCAGCCCGTCGAATGCGAAGATGTCGGGCATGTCGCCGGCCGCGTAATCGGCCTTGAGCTGCGGGCCCATGCCGCCCGAGGTGCCGCCGATCGACTTTATGACCACCGTGACGCCATTCTTCTGTCCCCAGGCCGCCGCGTACGCTTTGAGCTGCGCGTCGATCTCAGGTTTATTCTGCATGAGGGTGAGCTTCCCGGCACCGAAGGCCGCGGACACCATCAGCAGCGCCATAATCGCCAATGCTATCCTTTTCATACTGAATCCTCCTTAAGTTTTCTCAATTTCACCTGTGTTTAACCGGTTTACCTAATGGTAGCACATATTATCCTGTTGTCAAGAAGCGAATCAGGTCCGTCCGGGCAAAGCGTCACGGGATATCTTGACTTTGCGGCCAAACGCGCCATTCTTAGAAGACCCAAGGAGAAACAATGACTGAAGCAGCGCGTGTCGCAATCGTTACCGGCGGATCGAGGGGCATTGGCAGAGCGATTGTCGAGAAACTCTGCGCCGAAGGTTTGGCCGTCGTGACTAATTTCAATACGAAGAGCGAAGAAGCCCACAGGCTCGTCGACGCGCTGAAGGCGCGTGGCCACCATGCGGTTGCCGTGCGGGCGGACCTCACTCTGCCGGAAGACCGGGCGCGATTGGTCGACGCGACCATGCGTGACTTCGGGCGAATCGATGTCTTCGTCAACAACGCGGGCACCCAGATCGTCGATACGAGCCTCGTCGATACCACGCTCGAGGAGTGGAACCGCGTGCTTCAGCTCAATCTCACCGCTCCGTTCGACTTGCTTCGGCTCGTCATTCCGGCGATGAGAGCGCAGGGCTCGGGGAGCGTCATCAACATAACGTCCAACGTGACGCAGCGATTGCCGGCATATATGGGCGCGTACACAGTGTCGAAAACTGGCCTCGATGCTCTGACAAAAATCCTGGCAAGGGAAGAAGGACGATTTGGCATACGCGTCAACGCGATCGCCCCTGGCCCCATCACCACCGACATGCTCGCCGAGACCTTCGATTCGATGGGCCCCGAGCGCGCGCAGGCCTTTCTGCGATCCATCCCGCTTGGGAGGCAGGGCGAGCCTTCGGAAATCGCCGAGGTTGTGCGCTTTCTCATTTCTCCCGCCGCAAGCTATATCACCGGCCAGACCATCTTCGTAAATGGAGGCGGCCCGGGCAACGCGTAAAGCGCTTCTTGAACAATCGAAACATTCGCCCTATCCTACTCCCATGCGGAAAAGACCAACCATCATCGTCGTCGATGGACTCGGCGGAGGAATAGGCGCGCAGCTCTGCGCAAAGATTCACCAAGCGCTCGGCGAGCGGATCGAGCTCCTGGGGCTCGGGACGAACGCCACCGCCACAGAGCAGATGCTGAAGGCCGGGGCCGACCGGGGGGCGAGCGGAGAAAACGCGATTCGAGTGTCCGTCGCCATCGCTGAAGCGATTCTCGGTCCCATTGGGATTGTGCTCCCCGACTCCATGATGGGAGAAATCACCGCGCCGATGGCCCAAGCGATCATGGACGCGCGTGGCAAGAAGATTCTCCTGCCCGTGAATCAGCCGCACTTCGTGCTTGCGGGAGTTCCGGCTACCCCGCTCGCCCGGGTGATCGACGAGGCAGTCGCCCGCCTTGCCTCGGATCTGGCCGATGTGATAGAAATTGCGTGATTGAAGCCTTCGGTCCGAAGACCGAAGCCCGCGGAACGCCTCCGAGGTTCAACTTTCAGAATGGAGCCTGAGCAGCGTCGCTCTCCGGCTGCATGTCGATTCCGAAGTGTTCGAAACACTTTGCATGGTGCGCACGAAGCCCGCCTAGAATCTGGTTTTTAGGATCTTTGCATGACATCTCGACATTCTCACCTCGGCACAGTCCGCAGTCTGGCGATCGCGCTGTTCTGTGCGATGCTTCCCTTCGCTGCCCACGCGCAGACCGTCATCGCGTCCACCTCGTGGGTACAGGCATTCGCGCTCGCCGCAGGCGCGAAGAATGTCATCACGATCGCCCCCTTCGAGCTCCAGCATCCTCCTGAGTACGAGATAAAGCCATCCGATCTCCTCTCGGTGCGGCATGCCTCGCTGCTCGTTTATTCAGGGTACGAAAAATTCGCGAAAAAACTCGCGGAAACAGCTCAGAACGACAAGCTCAAAATTGTATCGGTCTACACCGACAACGTCCCTTCCACGATTATCGCCGAGTCGAAAAAGATCGCCGAAGCCCTGGGCACCACAGACGCGCAAGCAGCCTGGACGCAATCTTTCCTCGCCTTCACCGATTCGCTGCGCGCGGAAGTGGCGGCCAAGCTCCCGGACAAGCGGGTCGTCGTCCAGGCCTACATGAAGACCTTCGCTCAGTGGCTTGGCCTCGAGGTGGTGGGCACCTTTGGCCCCGGCGAGCCCTCTCCCGCGGTGGTGCTCGATCTCATCAAGAAGCAGCCTGCCCTCGTTCTGGACAATTACCACAACACATCCGGCAAGGCGCTGGCGGAGAGCCTCAAGGTTCCTTATGTGGTGCTCATCAATTTCCCCGGAAAGGACGGCACGCGAACAATCGAAGACGTATTCCGGTACAATGTCAATGCGATTCTGGGGCAGAGCCAGAATTAGCGATGCGTCCAGCTCAACCGCTCGCTGCGGCGCCCGGCGCCCAGTCCATTCTCCGCGCGGAAAATCTCGCGATCGGATACCGACGCGCCGCGCCTGTGGTGCGCGGCATGCGCGTCAATTATTCGCCGCCTGACACATGGGGGCGCGTGCTCGGTTTTGTCGGCCCCAATGGAGCCGGGAAAACCACGCTTCTCAAAACCTGCCTGGGCCTGCTTCAGCCCCTCGAGGGATCGCTTCGCCTCCTCGATACCGACACGCGGCATTCGAGTTTCGCCAGTGTGCGTGCGCGGCTGGCATATATCCCTCAGAACCGGCCAGAGGGGAACGCGGGGCAGCTGAGAATCTCCGTGTGGGAAGCTGTCTCATTCGGGCGTCTGGGCAGAAGTGGGTTCACGGGCCGGTTGCATCGCGCCGACCGTGAGGCTATCGATGCCGCCATCGCCTACTGCGGACTAGAATCTCTCGCGGGCAGCGCTGTCCAGGACCTCTCGGGCGGACAGTTCCAGCGAGTTTCGATCGCGCGGGCGATGGCGGCCGAACCGCGGCTCTACCTCTTCGACGAACCCGGTTCCTATCTCGATCAGGCAGGACAGGACGCCGTGCGCAAGCTCATCGCCTCGCTCGCCGAATCGGGCGCTCCGATCATCCTCGTCACCCACGATCGAACGCTCATGGAGCTCTGCGACTCCTTTCTCTTCTTCGAGAATGGGAAAGCGGCTCTCCTCGATGCCAAGGAGTGGCACGCGCCTCGCGAAGGATATGGCTCATGAGCGAAATCTTCCAGATTCCCGCATTCACCCGCGCGATGGTGGCGCTATTCGCCAGCGGTGTCGCGTTTCCGCTCCTCGGTGTCTACATCCTTTCGCTCGAACTCATTCCCGTCAGATTTGGAGTAATGCACCTTTCGCTGCTCGGAGCAGCCGTGGGGCTCATGCTCGGAGCCGATCCGATGCTGTTCGCGATACTGTTCGCGGTGGCCGCGGGCTTCATTGTCTCGGGGCTCAGCGCCCGGGGATCGGCGAGCAATTCGGGAGGAGCGATGGCGCTCCTCATGACCACGAGCCTCGGCATTGTCTTCATCCTCTTCTACAAGACCAATATCCAGGCCATCGAGGCATTCAACCTCTTTTGGGGAAATGTGCTCGCGCTCGAGCGCGGAGAAGTCTTCCTCGTCGCGGTTGTCTCCGCCCTGATAATGATCGGAAGCCTTTTCTTTCTCCGTCCGATTTCCGCGGTGCTCTTTGACAGGGAGACCGCGTTCGCCTATGGTCTTCCCGCGACCGCGGTGTACACGGGCATTCTGGTGATGGTGTGCGTCGGCATCGGGCTCGGCATACGAATTACCGGCGCGCTCATGGTCGACGCGGTAACGCTCTTGCCGGCCCTCGCCGCCCAGTCGCTCAAGAAAAACTTCAGATCGACGCTCGCCCTCGCCTCGGTCCTCGGCGTGCTCAGCAATCTCTCCGGTTTCGCCCTCGCGCTTGCCTTCGATCTGCCCACGAGCCCCGCGATCATCGTGGTGGGCAGTCTTGCCGTCCTAGCCTGCAAGCTCATATTCTATATACAGAAAAAAGCTGAAGGGGGCAGGTATGCGCGATCCGAGAACTATTGAGCGTGTTTCTGAGAGTGTTCCCACAGTCGATGGCGCCGGCGTAAAACTTCGCAGGGTCTTCGGCTTCAATGAACGCCATTCTTACGATCCATTTCTCCTCCTCGACCACTTTGGCTCCGACAATCCCCAGGATTATCTGGCAGGTTTCCCATGGCACCCGCACCGGGGGATCGAAACCGTCACCTATCTCATCGCGGGCAAGGTCGAACACAGCGATTCGATGCAACATCGCGGCATCATCGGGCCAGGCGATGCCCAGTGGATGACCGCTGGCTCAGGCATCATTCACCAGGAGATGCCCGAGCCGGGCGCCGATGGAAAATGGATGGAGGGTTTTCAGCTCTGGGTCAATCTGCCCGCCACGCTCAAAATGACTGACCCCCGCTATCGCCCTGTGGATGGCTCTGAAATTCCCCGCATCCGCGGAGATGGCAGCGAAATCGCCATCCTCGCGGGCGACTTCGCGGGCAAAAAGGGTGCCACGCCTGACCTCTTCGTGTCGGTCATCTACCTCATTGTGGCCATGGATGCGGGCGCGCGCCTGAAAATTCCCTTCCCCGCGAGCTACAACGCCGCCGCGTACCTTTATCGAGGCGAGGCGAGCTTCGCCGGGACCGCGCTCCATGCAGGCCAGATCGGCCACTTCCCACCGCGCGGCGCCGACCAGGGCAATACCCTCGACTCGATCGAAGCGAGCGCCGGGGCTGGCGGCGCCTCTTTCCTCTTCATCGCGGGCCTGCCCCTCAAGGAGCCCATCGCCTGGGGAGGCCCGATCGTCATGAACACCCGAGAAGAACTGCGGAACGCGTTCGCGGAGTACGAAGCGGGAACTTTTATCAAGCGCGGAGCGAGCGGAGCATGATGGAATAAGCCTCGAAACTGGCCTTTCGAGGCTATGAAGGTGAGGTTTTTCAGGTCATTTAGATTGCCAACGAAAGAAATCGCGAGCAAATACAGTTGCGGTATGGCCCAGGCCCGATTCGAACGGGCGACCTGCTGCTTAGGAGGCAGCCGCTCTATCCATCTGAGCTACTGGGTCGAAATCTAGAAAGAACGAAACGAACATTAGCTGAAAAACCTCTGGTCTGTCAATGCGAGACGCGATCGGCGGACTCCTCGTGATTGACCCGCCTCGGCGCCCGCGCTATGCTTTTTCACACGATGAAATTGTGGCTGAAATACGCGTTCGGAATCGCCATGGGGGCAATTCTCTACCTCGCGCTTCCCCCGAGCATGATCCACGGCACTCCGCTCATATCCTTTCTCGCTGAAATCGCTCAAAAAATCGGCGCTTACGCGCTCATTTTAACCCTTATCGCCGGCATTCCCATCTCGACATTCAGGCTGTCGGAGCGCCGACTCTTCTTCAAACCGCTCCTCCGAACGCTCCTCTTTTTCCTCGCCGGCCTCCTCGTCGCGAGCCTCCTGGGTGTCACCGTCGCGCTGATTTTCAAGCCAGCGCCCCTTCCCCTCGTCTCAGAGAGCGGGACGATCCAATCGCTCGATCCGCTCGACCTCATTCGCTCAACTTTCCCGAGCAATATTTTCTCGACTTTCGCGGGCGCCTCGACCTGGTTTTTACCGCTCGCGCTGTTCGCCCTCGCGTTCGGGCTCGCGCTCGCCCACGACCCCGTCATGTCCCGCCCAATCCTGCCTGTGCTCGATGTGATCTCACGCGCCGCGTACCTCATCAATACGTTCATCTCCGAAATACTTGGCATCCTTCTCATTCCCGTGTCGCTCTACCTTCTCCTGAACCTGAGAAGTGCGGGTTTCTCCGCCGAGTATCGCGGCATCATCGCGGTATCCGTGGGGGCGACCTTTGCGTTCATTCTCGGCATTTTCCCCCTCGCGTATCGACTGCTCGGAGGGAGAAGGAATCCTTACACCATGCTCTACGGCATGCTGGGCCCGCTTCTCGCCTCGGGTGCGTCTTCGAGCCTCCTCTTCTCCTCAGGCACGACGCTGCGACACATTTCCGAGAATCTCGGCGTCAAGCGCGACAGCGATGCCCTTATGTTTCCCGCCGCGCTCGTCGCCGGAAGGATGGGGAGCGCCTTCATCGCCGCCGCCTCGTTCATCGCGGTATTTCTCTCATACTCGAGGAATAGCCCGAGCATCGGTCAATTCGCGGGAATCGCGATTCTCGTTCCCGTGGCGGTCATTGTTGGGGCGTCGGGCTTGAAGAGCAATGTCATCCTCATGGTCGCCCTCACCGCCACGCTCTTCGGGCAGGGTTTTCAGAACGGCGCGTCCCTCCTCATGCCAGTCGCGCTTCCGCTCTCGATCTGCGCCGTCATGCTCGATACCGCGTGGATCATGTTCTCCATTTCGCTCCTCGGCGAACTCAGGGGTGAACGCAGTAGCAAGAAAGCGCGAAATTTTATATAATTTGCACGAATCTGCAATCAATGCGCACTTGACGGCAACCATAGCGCAAATTAGGATATGGATATGGATCTGAAGAATTTATTGAAACCGGAACTCGTGACGATCGATCTCCAAGGCAACAATAAAGAAGAAATCATCAGGCAACTGGTGGAAATCGCCGCGAAAAGCGGGAAGGTGCTCGACAAGGAAGAGGCCATTTCCAGCGTATTCGAGCGCGAAAATCGCATGAGCACCGGCATGAAGCACGGAATCGCCATTCCCCACGGCAAGACAACCGCGGTGAAGGAACTCGTGGCCTGCGTCGGAATCTCCAAGAAGGAGATCGACTTCGACGCGCTCGACCGCAAGGGTTGCCGCATCTTCATCATGACGCTCTCGCCGATCGATAAAACTGGTCCGCACCTGCAGTTTCTCGCGGAAGTCGGCATGCTGTTCCGCAGCGAGGAGAAGCGGCAAGCGCTCCTGTCCGCGAAATCCCCGGATGAGGTCGTCTCTATCCTACTTGGAAATGCATAGAAAATAAAAAAGGCTGCGTGTCGAACGCAGCCTTTTTTTACAGTCGCCCTCTCGCTTACTCGAGTACCGCGAGAATATCGGGCATTTTCACGATGAGGTGCTCGGACCCGTCGATCTTGATCTGGGTTCCGGCGTATTTATCGTACATCACTTCATCCCCGGCCTTTACCTTGATGACCTCGGTGTCAGTGCCAACCGCGACGACGATGCCGGTCTGGGTCTTTTCCTGAGCGGTCTGCGGAATGATGATGCCGCCCGCGGTCTTCGTTTCGCTTTCCTTGATTTTGATGAGAACTCTGTCCCCTAAGGGCTTTACATTCATACCTATGTCCTCCTGAAAAATGCGTGTGATTGATTTGTGGTAAAGAACCGATTTGAAATATAAAAAATCCGCGTTGAATGGTCAAGCATACCTCAAGCCGCATTCTCGCGGCCCGCGAGCATGGGGTCGCCTCCACATCGCAAAATTGGTATATTGAGAGGGGACTAGAAAATATGCGCGATTATGGAGATGAGCGTTAGTCTCATTGAGCGCACATGGTCCTTCAGGAGTAAGAGATGCCACCAAAAGGCAAGAGCAATTGGACTCCCAATCAGCAGAACAAACCAGATAAAAACGTGGGCGGCCCCAACAAGGGTCCCCAGATGCCGCAAGGCTTCCAATTCCACTTTTCTCTAGGCTATATCCTCATCGCGCTCATCGCGGTTTCCTTCTTCAATTATTTTCTCTTCAAGAGCGACACCACCGTCGTACCCTACTCGACCTTCAAGGACAAAATAAGTTCGGGCGAGATCAAGCGCGTCGAGATCGATATCAACTATTACACTGGCTACACCGATCTCAAGTCTTCGGCGCCATCGTCGCCCCTCCCCGCCACGACGAAGCCCGGCGTAGTCTACAAAACCGTGCCCGTCAACGACCCAGGCTTCACCGCCCTCCTTGATCAGAAGGGCGTCGTGTACTCAGCCTCTCCCCGCGAGGGAAGCGCGATCCTCTCGCTCCTGCTGAATTGGATCCTCCCATTCGCGATCATGTTCTTCCTCTGGCGCACCATGATGAGCAGATTCATGGGGTCGAACTCCAATGTACTCGCTTTCGGCCAGAACAAGGCCACCGTGGTCGCCGAGGGCGATATCAAGACGAGGTTCGCCGACGTCGCGGGCGTGGATGAAGCCAAGGCCGAACTCGTCGAAGTCGTGGATTTCCTCAAGAACCCGCAGAAATACACCGATATCGGCGGAAAGATCCCGAAGGGCGTCCTCCTCGTGGGGCCTCCGGGAACCGGCAAGACGCTGCTCGCGCGCGCGGTCGCGGGCGAAGCGAACGTTCCCTTCTTTAAAATGAGCGGCGCGGACTTCGTCGAGATGTTCGTCGGCGTAGGCGCGGCACGCGTCCGCGACCTCTTCAAGCAGGCGCGCGAGAAGGCGCCCTGCATCATCTTCATCGACGAGATCGACGCGCTCGGAAAGAGCCGCATGAGCGGTATCATGGGCGGCAACGACGAGCGCGAGCAGACGCTGAACCAGCTCCTCGTGGAGATGGATGGCTTCGACTCGACGAGCGGCCTCATCCTCGTCGCGGCGACGAACCGCCCCGACGTGCTCGACCCCGCCCTCCTGCGCCCCGGCCGCTTCGACCGGCAGGTGCTCGTGGACAGGCCCGACATGCTCGGCCGCGAAGAGATCCTCAGAATTCATACCAAACCCATCAAGATGGACCCCTCGGTCGATCTTTCCAAGATCGCGCGGAGCACGCCGGGCTTTGTCGGCGCGGACCTCGCCAATGTCGTGAACGAGGCGGCCCTCCTCGCGGTTCGCGCTGGCCGAAAGAAAGTTAAAGAAGAAGATTTCCAGGCGGCGATCGAGAAGGTCATCGCGGGCCTCGAGAAAAAGAATCGCATGATCAACCCCAAAGAGAAACAGATCGTCGCCGTGCACGAGACTGGCCACGCGATCACCGCGGCCTTCACGCCGGGAGCTGATCCAGTGCGCAAAATCTCCATCGTGCCTCGCGGATTCGGCGCCCTGGGCTACACCCTTCAGATGCCGCTCGAAGACCGCTACCTCGTGACGCAGGAAGAGCTCTACGGCCAGATCGACGTGCTCCTCGGCGGCCGCGCCGCGGAAGAGATCGTCTTTCACTCAATCTCGACGGGGGCCTCGAACGATATCGCGCGCTCCACGGAGATCGCGCGCCGCATGATCACCGACTATGGCATGTCGGATAAGTTCAAGAACGTCGCCCTCACCAAGCGCGGCGCGGGCCTGGCCGGTCCACAGCAGATGGCCGACCCCTTCGCGACCAAGGAATACAGCGAAGAAACCCAGAAATACATCGATGAAACCATCGCGTCGATCGTCGAAGAGCGCTACAAGAGAGTGGTCGCCCTTCTCACAGAAAAACGCCCCATGCTCGACCGAATCTCCTCGCGCCTCCTCGAAAAGGAAATTATCGAGGAATCGGAATTCACCGCGCTTACGGGCGGGTCAGTCATCGAGGAAAAGCCGGCTGGCTCGCAATCGGTCGCGAGCTCGAGCGAAGCCGCTTCTTCCACTACCGAAGCGCCCGCCGCCGAAGCCACCACGCCGGAGCCCTCTGCCCCGACCACCTAGACCGGCGTCCCTTCACGCATTGAATCGCAAGAGCCCTGAACCTCGTCGTTCAGGGCTCAATCTTTATGACACATTTACTTTTTTTGTCATATTGACTAAAATCTATCCCTGTGATTCACTTCAGCCATTCTATACGGAAAGGAGTTATTCGAATGTCCGTAGTGATCAGATCGATAGCTTCGTATATCGCGCCCATACGCGTCACTAACGACGAGCTCGCCGCCAAGATGGACACGACCGACGAGTGGATACGCTCGCACACCGGCATCGGGGCCCGGCACTTCGCTCCCGATGGAGTCCAGACGAGCGACATGGCTGCCAGCGCCGCGAAAGGCGCTCTCGAGAAAGCGAAAATCAGCCCTCACGACATCGACTACATCATCGTGGCGACCGCCACGCCCGACTATTTTGGCTTCCCCGCAACCGCCTGCATCGTGCAGGATAAAATTGGCGCGTACGGCGCCGCCGCGTTCGACGTGGTCGCCGGGTGCTCGGGATTCATCTACGCGCTCAACGTCGCGTCGAGCATGCTCGAGTCTTCGCACGGCCGGAATGCGCTCGTTATCGGCGCAGATGGCCTCAGCAGGATCACGAACTGGGATGACCGTTCGACCGCCGTGCTGTTCGGCGACGGCGCGGGCGCCGCGGTGCTTTCGCGCATCGACGAAGGGGCGCGAGGGTGCCTGTCCTTCATTCTCGGGGCCGATGGAGGCGGCGCGAAGGAGCTGTACCTCGTGCAGGCTGAGCGCTCCAGCGCCTATGAGCGCCAGACGCCGATGGTGCCGATGATTTCGATGAATGGAAAAAAGGTCTACGATTTCGCGGTTAAATCCATCACTGTGGCCATTGAGCGGCTCCTGCACAAGACAGTGTACCGCCTCGAGGATTTTTCGTGGATCGTGCCGCACCAGGCGAACGCGCGCATCGTGCAGGCCGCCGCGAAGCGCTTCTCCATTCCTCAGGAAAAAATCTACATGAACATCGAAGAGTTCGCGAACACCTCTGCCGCGAGCATTCCCATCGCGCTCGCCGAAATGTCCGAAAAGGGGCTCCTCAAGGCGAATGACCTCGTGATGCTCGTGGGATTCGGCGCCGGCCTCACCTACGGCGCCGCGGTGATTCGCTGGTAACGCGCGCTATTGCCGCGCATGACAGTAATATCGCATACTGAAAGTTCGGGCGGAGGCGCGATTGGCGCCTCTCGCTCCACACAAGGAGAAAATAATCATGCACAATGAAGTCGCGGTGACTGGACTTGGAATCGTGAGCCCGATCGGCGTGTCGATCGAGGAGTTCTGGAACAACTGCACGAACGGCGTGAGCGGCATCGGACCGATCACGCACTTCGATCCGGCGAATGTCGAAAGCAAGATTGCCGCCGAGGTGAAAAATTTCGACGCCTCGCGGTGGATGGACCGCAAAGACGCGCGCAAAATGGCCCTGTTCTCTCAGTATGCGGTGGCCGCCGCGGCGCAGGCGTGGAGCGACGCGGGAATGCCTGAGGATCTCTCGAACCTCTCCGAAGGCGACGCGAAGATTTTCGATGCGGATCGCATCGCGGTGATGGTCGGCAACGGAATCGGCGGATTTGAAGTGTTGATGGAATCCCACGCGAAAATGATCCACGACGGCGCCGACCGCATTCCTCCCATGACGATTCCCCTCATGATCGCCAACGAGGCTTCGGCGAACATCGCCATACACTTCGGTGTCCACGGACCGGCCTTCACGCAGGTGACCGCCTGCGCCTCGGGCACCGACGCGCTCGGACAGGCGCTCGACCTCATCCGCGCAGGCCGCGCCGATATCGTGATCGCCGGGGGCACCGAAGCCGCAATAACGGAGTTTTCCACAGGCGCTTTCTGCAGGCTGAAGGCCCTCTCCACGTCGTACAACGACCGACCGGAACTCGCCTCGCGGCCCTTCGATCGCGACAGAGACGGCTTCGTGATGGGCGAAGGCGCGGGAATCATGATTCTGGAGAGCCTCGAGCACGCCCGCGCGCGCGGCGCGAAAGTGCGCGCGATCTTCGCGGGATATGGCTCAAGCTGCGACGCTTACCACCTCACGGCTCCACAGCCGGAAGGAACCTTCGGCGCGAAGGCGATCGAGCTCGCGCTCAAGGACGCCGGCATGGAATCTGGCGAGATAGGATACTACAACGCGCACGGCACCGGCACCGAGCTCAACGATCCCATGGAGACGCGCATGCTCAAAGTGGCCTTCGGCCCTCGCGCGGCCAAGCTCAAAATCAGCTCGACCAAGAGCATGACCGGCCACTGCATCGCGGCGGCTGGCGCTATCGAGGCGATCGTCTGCGTTAAGGCGATCGAGACCGGTACGCTCCCCCCAACCATCCACCTGGACAATCCCGACCTCGAGCAGGGCTGCGACCTCGACTACATCCCGAACCACGCGCAGCGCGTGCAAGTGGTGGCGGCGATGTCCGCGAGCCTGGGCTTCGGAGGCCACAACGGCGTCGTCATCTTCAAGGCTTATGGCGCTTGAGCCCGTTGCAAGGTTTGCGGCATAGTACTAAAATTGTTGGTGTTTTACATCCATTGCATACAACCGGAGAAAAAAGGCGACCGTATATGGAAAATATTGAACAGTACCTCCCTCACAGACCTCCATTTCTCTTTGTGGACGATGTGGTGATTGACAACGATACCATTAAAGCCACCCACGCGTTCTCCGCGGACGATTGGTTTTTCAAGGGGCATTTCCCCTCCTTTCCCATCGTGCCAGGGGTGCTTCTCGTAGAGAGCATGGCGCAGGCAGGCGGGGTAGGCGCAAAACTCATGGGAGTCTATCCCAGGAGTCTCTTCATGTTCGCGAAAATCAAAGAGGCTCGGTTCAAACAGCCGGTGCGCCCGGGAGATGTCTTCACGATGGAGATCAGCAATCTGAGAGCTTCTTCGGTTGTCCTCCACCAGAGAGGCATAGGAAGGGTCGGCGACTCGGTGGTCGTGGAAGCCGAGTGGATGAGCATCGCTTCAGGAGTGCCAGAATGATGATTAAACCGATGGTTCGCAACAATATCTGCATCAATGCGCACCCCGATGGATGCGCGGCTGAGGTGCGGCTCCAAGCTCAGAGAGTGAAGAGTTTCCGCGAGCGCCTGAAAAATTCAGGCGGAAATGGCAAAACCGCGCCCAAACCGCTCCACGTGCTGGTGATCGGCTGTTCGACAGGGTATGGCCTGGCGTCGCGCCTCACGGCAGCCTTCGGCTACGGCGCCGAGACCGTCGGCTTTTCCTACGAAAAGGAACCCTCGGCGAGCAAATCCGCCACGCCAGGCTGGTACTTCAACCGCGAGTTCGACAGGCTCGCCGCCGCTGAGGGACTCTTCTCGGCGACCTTCTCCGGAATCGACGCATTCTCCCACGCCGCGAAGCAGAAGGCGATCGAGGTCGCCAAAGAGCGCGGATTTTCCTACGACCTCATCATATACTCGCTCGCGAGCCCAGTTCGCACCGATCCCGACACCGGCACCATGTACCGCTCGGTGATCAAGCCAATAGGCCGACAGTACGCGGGGCGCACCCTCGATGTATTCACGGGCAAGATCTCTGAAGCGAGCACCCAGCCCGCCACCGAAGAGGAGATCGCTGACACCGTCAAGGTTATGGGCGGCGAAGACTGGCAGCTGTGGATCGAGGCGCTGGAGGAAGCCAAGGTGCTCGCGAGGGGCGCGACTACCCTCGCCTACTCCTACATCGGCCCCTCGTTCTCTTGGCCAATCTACCGCGACGGCACGATCGGGCAGGCAAAACTCCATCTCGAGAAGACCGCCCAGGATCTCACCGCGACCTTTGAGCCCACGAGCGGGCTCAAAGCATACGTTTCGATCAACAAGGCTGTCGTCACGCGCGCGAGCGCTGTCATTCCCGTCATTCCGCTCTACATCTCGACGCTCTTCAAGGTGATGAAAGAACGCAATATCCACGAAGACTGCGTCGACCAGATGATCAGGCTCTTCTCCGAACGCCTCTACAGGAAGGGGATCTCCAAGATTCCTACCGACGCGGAAGGCCGCATACGGCTCGACGACCTCGAGATGGGG
>Ga0172370_10002699_pt1 | contig 25314 bp, 21 predicted proteins | sample LakKiv5m_FD_114538 | JGI IMG/M metagenome (GOLD analysis project Ga0172370, IMG submission 114538) | Freshwater microbial communities from Kabuno Bay, South-Kivu, Congo - kab_022012_11.5m | ecosystem: Environmental > Aquatic > Freshwater > Lake | place: Democratic Republic of the Congo...
GCGACACGATGAACCGTTACGAGATCAACGGCGTGCTGGCGGGCAACTACAACAACTGCCGCTACGGCGTCGAGAGCACCTACTACGACGGCTCGAGCTTCGACAAGGACTCGCTCGAAGCCAGCATGTGGGACGTCACTCTCTACGGCGGCGGCACCTGGGGACCGTGGAGCGCCGACCTGCGCACTTCGTTCACCCGTGAGCTGGATGCCACCTGGGACAACTACGTCGCCGCGGCCCCGGATATCGCCGATAACAACGAGATCTGGAGCTTCACCGCCACCGGCGGCTACGAAGTTACCGATGGCGTAGTGGTTCGCGCCGAGTACCGTCTCGACGTGTCCGACAAGGACATCTTCACCGACGACGACTCGGTTGGCGGCAGCCCCGACCAACTCGACAACGTGGTGTCGGTGCAGTTGCTCTGGACTCCCGCTACCGGCGACAAGTAAGCCGCCTTCTCCGGCCCGAAAGGGCTGAAGGTCAAAGCAAAAGGAGGGGCCCCTGGGGGGTCCCGGCGAAGGGCTCTCCTGGAAACAGGAGGGCCCTTTGCGTTGGTGCCATCGGAGCCTGCCGCGCTGGAACATTGCGCCTGCCGGTCCGGCTCGAACCGTCGTCGGCCTGCGGGCGGGCTCGAACCGTCGTCGGCCTGCGCTCCCCGAGCCAAGTCACGAAGCATTTGTGCCCTTGCCAATCGACCTGCCAACTGTCTAGGTATATGTCACCGGGCCGTGCTGCTTCGTCGTGGAGCCGGCCGGCATTGGGGGGAGATCCCCCCCTCCGCTTCGTGAATCAGGAGGAGAACGTGATGCGAAGGAACATTAGAACTCTCGGAGCGGTGGTCATCGCGCTGGCGCTGGTGGCCGGTAGCGGACAGGTGGCCTCGGCGGCTTTCAGCAAGGAAATCCTGGATTGCCGCGGCGCCATCGAGAAGGCCGCGAGCAAACTTTCCAAGACCATCCTGAAGTCGCTGACCGGGTGCGCCAAGTCGCGCGCGAAAGACGGCACGATGTCCGGCACCAACTGCAACAGCATTGCGGCGGCTGACACCAAGGGCACGGTTGCAAAGGCCGAGCAGAAGCTGACCGACGTCGGCGTAAGCGGCGGCAAGTGCTTCGGGCTGACTCCGTCCTCTGCGCTCTACGAGGTGTGCCCCGCCCCGTGCGCCGGCGCCATTGCGGATTTCAGCGACGTCACCGATTGCATCATCTGTTTGGCCCGCGCCAACGCCGAGGCCTTCAGCGACGCCACCAACGGCACGCCGGCATCGCCGCTGGGCAAGGACGACAGCAAGTGCCAGACCGGCATCGGCTCCAACGGCGCCAAGGTCTACAATACGGTGCTCACCGACGTGACCAAGTGCCAGAGCACGGCCGAGAAGGGCGGCATCGAGACCAGCGACGGCTGCGCGGACACCAACTTCCCGAGCCAGAAGGTTACCGACACGGCGACCAAGGCCTACGACAAGATCGCGTCGGGCTGTTCGGCCGCGGTGTTCACCAATTTGGATTCCTGCGACACCACTCAGCTCGCGGTGGCGAACTGCGTGAAGCAGGAGGCCCTCGACAGTGCCCAGGAACTGGTAGGGCAGATCCTGCAACTCCCGAGCACTACCACCACGACGACGACCACTACCACCACGCTGCCAGCCAGCAACGCCCTGTGTCCGGACCTCGGCCAGGTGGTGCTGTACTCGAAGGACAGCACGATTGCTTGCACCAGCAACACCGACTGCGCGCAGCCGCGCACCTGCGACACCGCCCTCGGCCACTGCGTCACGGTCAGTACGCTCGACAGCGGCTGGACCGGGCTCTCACACAAATCCGACGTCGATGACTCCGTGCTGACCCAGGCCAAACTGTCGTGTGTCGGTCCCCCGAGTCCCGGTTGTGGTGTGTGTACGGTGGTGGGCGTCGATCCGGGCCCCGGCAACTGCCGCTGTAGTAACAACACCCGCACGATCTGCGACAAACCGTTCGCGGCCGACGCGGTCAATTGCGCCGGTGCGACCTGCGACTGCTACTTCGGCGCGCCGATGCCGCTGGCTGCGGCCGGTACGCCGGCCTGCGTGGTCAACCGCTTCAAGCAAGACATCACCGGCACCGCCAACGTCGACCTAGGCGCAGGACAGGTGAGCGCCAAGCTCAGCACCCGGGTCTACCTCGGCATCACGACCGTGGAGCCGTGCCCGTACTGCAACGGCGACCCGACCCCGGGTGACGGCGTCCGCGTCGGGGTCTGTGTGGAAGGCGCAAACGCCGGCCTGACCTGCGACGCCGACGCGATCAATACCTCGTTCCCGGTCGCGTATGGTCCCTACACACCTCCGGGCGGGACCAACGTCCAGTACAGCCTCGATTGCATGCCGGCCACCGGCAAGAACGTTTCGGGTGCCGGCCTCAACATCAATTTGAACCAGAGCACCGGCACCTCGTCGCTGGCCTTCGGCGTAGACTGCGACGGCGTTGCGGGCGGCCCGCAGTGTCCGTGCCGCCAGTGCAGCGGCAGTTCCACCAATATGCAGGTGCCGTGCACCGGCGACAGCGATTGCACGCCGCTGGGCGGAAGCTGCACTGTGTCGGGCGGAAGCTTCGCGTGTTTGAGCAACTCGGACTGCTCGAGCCTCAACTACGGCACCTGCAACATCATCCACCGTTGCACGCTGGCGAGCGGCGTAGCGTGTACAACCAACGCCGACTGCCTCAACAAGAACGGCGCTCCGTGCAACGTCTCGACCTGCACGACCGACGGCGTCGGTCGGCCGGTGCAGCCCAACGGTTGCACCCTCGGTGACACCTGCGTCGATCTCGACGGCGGCCTGCACGGCGAGTGCAGCAGCGGGCCGGACAACAGTTTCTGCGACGGCGCGGTGCGCGCCGACGGCACCGGCGTGCTGTCGTGCACTACCAACGCAGACTGCGCCACGGAGATCGTGGGCGGCCCGGCCGGCAACTGCTCGCTGGTGGTGCGGCGGCCCTGCTTCCTCGATCCGATCGTCGCGGTCGGTCAGGCCGATCCGAACTTCCCGATCGGGGCGGCGACCTTCTGCATTCCGCCGACCTCAAGTGACGGCATCAACGCCACCAGCGGTCTGCCGGGCCCGGGACGTACCATCAACCAACTGGCGTCGGCGACGTTCTGCAAGAACAACCACGCCATCCAGTACACGCCGGGAGGAGTGCCAGCCTGCCCGTGATCCAGCGCCCGCTCTTGCCGGTGGGCCGGCGCCGCCGCTAGCTCACCCGCGCTGAGCGTGAACGAAAGGCCCCGGTCGGGTTCGTCCCGGCTGGGGCCTTCTCGTTTGGGTCGCGCCGGTGCTTGCTCGCGGAGTGCCTGGATGGTTCCGAAAACGGATGGTCATGTTCTCGTTGCGGTCGCGCGACTGCTTGCTTGCGGACATCGGTGAGCGAAGCAAAAGCCCGCTTCCACCTGCGGGACGAGTGCCGGTCATTCATATGCACGCTTGCGGATATCGCCGCGCGAAAACCGAAAGCCGGTTTGCGTGCCCGCGATGCGTGAGTGTCATTGACGCTCCGGGCACGTGTTCGTTAAGTGTGCTCCAACGCTGCAAGCCTGGAGACCACCGTGAAGACCACGCTTTCGAAGATCCTCTACGACAAGGGCTGGACCGAGATGGAACTGTCGCGCCGCACCGGTCTGGCGCAGAGCTACATCAACCGCGTCAAGAACTCGCGCATCGTGCCTACCGTTCGCACCGCGCTGAAGATCTGCCGCGCGCTCGACGTCCCGGTCGAAGAGGCCTTCGTCTACGAAGACAAACCCTACGGCGTTACCCACGCCGCATTCTTCCCGAGCGCCGCGATCGATGGCGACTGAACGCTCAGGGCCGCGGCCTCATCGCGTCGCGGCTCAGGGCCTCCGGCTTCCGGCAGATACTTGCCGATCGCTAGCGGCCCCGCAGTGCAACGGCGGATCTCGCTCATCTCTCCCGTGCCGCGGCTCGTGATATGCCGACGAAGGTCAAGGATTTCGTCGCGATACTCGAAGCCGACGGCTGGTTGACGGTGCGAACCCGAGGCAGCCACAGGCAGTTTCACCACCCGACAAAACCGGGTACCGTAACCGTAGCGGGCAAGGCAAGTGTGGAAGTACCTGCTGGAACTCTGGCTAGAGCCCTGCGACAAGCCGGCCTGAAGAAGTGAGATCAACAATGGACTACGTCGTGATCATTGAGAAGGGCGAGACTTCGTACGGAGCCTATGTGCCGGACCTGCCGGGGTGCGTGGCAGTCGGTGAAACGAGAGAGGAGACATTGGGGCTGATTCGCGAGGCGATCGAACTTCATCTCGAAGGTCTGCGGTGCGAAGGAATTGTCACTGCGCCACCTAGTTCGTCGATCGAACTGGTACACGTCAATGCCTGAGTCCTCGTTCCGGCGCAGGTGCCTGGCGCGACGCTGACTGCCAACGAAGTGCCGTGCCGTCTGAATTCGGCAGGGTGCTCCGCTGGACTCCCCGCTCTGTGGTGACCTGCTTGACGACGACCAACGCCGATTCTTTGTTGCGACCGCTGTCGATCGGCCCGGTGCGGATTCGCACCAATCTGGTGCTGTCGCCGATGTCGGGAGTCACCGACAGCGCGTTTCGTCGCACCGTGCAGCAGGCGAGCCCCGAGGCGGTGGGTTTGCTGGTCAGCGAGTTCATCGCCGTCGAAGGCCTGACTCGCGCCAACGCCAAGACCACCGCGATGCTGCGCTTTGACAACGCTGAACGGCCGGTCTCGATACAGATCTTCGGCGCCGACGCCGAGCGCATGGCGCAGGCCGCGCGGCTGGTCGAAGAAGCCGGCGCCGACATCGTCGACGTCAACTGCGGTTGCCCGGCTCCCAAAGTGGTGCGCCGCGGCGGCGGCGCGCAACTGATGCGCGCGCCCGAGCTGCTGCGCGACATTCTGCGCGCGATCCGCCGCGCGGTCGCGATTCCGTTCACGGTCAAGATCCGTTCGGGCTGGGACGACGGCTCGCGTAACGCGCTCGACGTCGCGCGGATGGTCGAAGACGAAGGTGCGGGGATGCTGGCGGTACACGGACGCACCCGCGTGCAACTCTACCGCGGCCTCTCCGACTGGGATCTGGTGGCCGAGATCAAGCGACGCGCTGCCATTCCGGTAATCGGCAGCGGCGACGTCTTCGATGCGCAGACCGCGCTGGCACGGCTGGCGGGCGGCTACGCCGACGGCGTGATGATCGGCCGCGGCGCGATCGCCAACCCGTGGATCTTCGCGCAGACGCTGGCGGCGGCGCGCGGCCAGGCGCTGGTGGTGCCGGGGCCAGCCGAGCGCGTGGCGCTGCTGTCGTTCTTTCGCCGGGCTTTGGACGAGGACAAGCACGAACGCGCTTACCTCGGCAGGTTGCGAGGGCTCGGCTGCTGCCTCGTCAAAGGGTTTACCGGCGGCGCCGCGGCGCGCCGGGCGCTCGGCGCCGCCCGCAGCGCCGACGAAGTCGAGACTGTGATGCGCCAATTCCTGCTCGAGGGCCGCCGTTTCGAAGAGGCGTTGGAACAGGTCGCGTGAACGCGCGGATCGCGGTAGCTACACCGATCGACCGCGCGGGAAACTCCGGCGAGACGACTGCACCGGAGCGTTGCGCGCGACGTTTACGCGCGGCGAACGCACACGGCAGGGCGCGCGAAACGAACAACCGAGACGATCATTCGGGCCCGTAACCCGAGCAGAGGAAGCGAACATTGAGCGCACGTTACGAAGTCTTCGTCGCCAAGGACTCCTTCAAGTTCAACGCCGCGCACTTCATCGCCTACCACGGCTTTCGCGAACGGCTGCACGGGCACAACTACCGGGTGTCGGTGCGCATCGAAGGACCGGTGGGCGGCGACGGTTACGTCGTCGATTTCGGCGACATCAAACGCGCGGCGCACGAGGTCTGCAGCCGACTGAACGAACGCGTGCTGGTGCCGATGCGCAGCGACGTCATCACCATCGACGTCAGCGGCGGACAGGTGAACATGGTTTGCGAGGACGGCACGCGGTTCTCGTTTCCGCAAGCCGACTGCGTGCTGCTCGACATCGTCCATTCCTCGGCCGAGGAACTCGCGGCGCTGCTGTGCCTGCAACTGCGCGACGCGCTGCCGGTGCTGGGTGAGCGCTGCGTGGTGGGTCTGGAAGTCGGCGTTGCCGAGGCTCCCAACCAAGAGGCACGTTACCGGATCGACCTGTGATGCGAACGCTGCGCGGCCGCTACGTCAGAGCGGCGCTCGGCGCCCGCAACGGCTTCGCAGCGGCGGCGCCGGCCGCACTTGCGGGCGTGGTTGCGGTTGCGCTTGCGGCAGGTAGCGGCTGTTCGCGTCCACTCCCCGAGGAAGGCAGCGCGGCTGCGAACCTGTACGTCGAGCGTTGCAGCACCGGTTGCCATCGTCCGCACCAACCCGGATCGATGACGGTGGCGATGTGGCAACTGCAGTTCGAGCGCATGCAGCCGGTGATCGCCCGCGCCGGCCGGCCGCCGCTGACCGCGGGCGAAAGAGCAGAGATTCTCGCCTATCTGGAACGCAACGCAGAGGGGCGCGGACAGGCTGGCAGATAGGCTGCGGCTGCGCGCGCGGCGTTTGAACACGAGATGCGTTGGTTGTTTGTCATGGCGCGGACAGGCTGGCAGATAGGCCGCGGCTGCGCGCGCGGTGGCGCGGCAGTGAGCGTTGCTGAAGCGCGTGCCGCAGTTCGTCGTTACCAAGTAGTGCTTGCTTGGCAGATAGGCCGCGGCCGAGCAGCACGCCTGCTCGTTTCAGCGCGCCGCGGCCGCGCGGCGCAGGCTCTCGAGTTCCGCGCGCTGCTTGGGCGCGTCGGCGCTCAGTACTTCGGCGCCGCTTTCGGTCACCAGCACGTCGTCTTCGATGCGGATGCCGATGCCGCGAAACTCCTCCGTCACCGCTGCGTCGGCGCGCACGTAGAGGCCGGGCTCGACCGTCAGCACCATGCCGGCTTCGAGCGTGCGCGAGGCCCCGTCGCGGCGATAGGCGCCGGCGTCGTGTACGTCCATCCCGAGCCAGTGGCTGGTGTTGTGCATGTAGAACGGCGTGTACTTCGATTGCTCGATGCACGCCTCCAGCGTGCCTTCGAGGATGCCGAGATCGAGCAACCCCTGGGTCAGCACCCGCACCGAGGCCTCGTGTACTTCTTGGATGGTGACGCCGGGACGTACCAGGTCGATCGCCGCCAGTTGTGCCGCCAACACGCAATCGTAGAGCGCGGCCTGCGGTTTCGAGAACGCGCTGCCGACCGGGAAGCTGCGGGTGATGTCGGCGCAGTAGCCGCCGTATTCGCCGCCGGCGTCGACCAGCAGCAGGTCGCCGTCGCGCAGCACGTCTTCGTTGCGCGTGTAGTGAAGCACCGTGGCATTGGCGCCGCCCGCACAGATGCTGCCGTAGGCGGGGCCGGCGCAGCCGTGGAAACGAAACTCGTAGTCCAGCAGGGCCTGGGCCTGATACTCGCGATCACCGGGCCTGAGCGTCTCCACCAGGCGCCGGTGGGCGCCGGCACTGACCCGGCCGGCCCGGCGCATCAGTTCGATTTCCTCGGGGCGCTTGCGCACTCGGTGCTCGGCCAGCAGCGCAGCGGCCTCTGCTACGACCAACGGATCGCCGCCCTTTCGCGGTCTTTCGGCGTTGGCCTGGTGGACCAGTTCGAGAATCTTCAGGTTGACCTGCGGGTCGCGGCTGTAGCCGTAGTAGAGCTTGGCGGCGCGGCGCAGGTGACCGAGCAGCACCTCCCAGGTCTTCTCGATCGGGTAGGCGTGGTCGGCGCCGTAGAGTTCTTTGGCAGCGTCCACGCCCGCGCGGCGGCCGGTCCATGTCTCGCTCTGCTGGTCGCGAGGTTTCACGCACAGCGTGAAGCCGTCTTCTTCGCCACCGTGCGCGGTCAGCAGCAGCGCCGCGGGTTCTTCGAAGCCGCTGAGGTAGCGCAGGTTGGTTTCGGGCCGGTAGGCGAAGTGTACGTCGTTGGAGAAGACGGTCTCGGGACTTTCCGGCAGGAACAGCACGGCACCGGTGCAGCCGGTCGCTGCGGCGCCGCTAGCGGGTGGGGCGTCCGCGCGGTTGGCGCCGCAGCCGCAGCCCGATGCCAGCTCGGCGCGAACCGCACGTCGGCGTGCGACGTAGGCCGCGCTGTCGGGTCCGTTCAGCGTCATGAGGCGGTGTGGGGTGCGCGGCAGCCGGGGTCGTCCTTTCTTCGGGCCGCGGCGCGGTCGATAATCGCGATAGCCATCCGGTGTTTATAGCGTGGCCGATTCCGACAAAGAAAGGCAGTGGGCGATGGAGAGTTTCGTCGGGCGCCTGGGCGAGCTTCGCACGGTGCTCGGGGAAGAGGTTGCGCCGGTTCTGGAAAAGGTCCGTGCCGAGCTGCTCGGCGCTCTGGCGGCGCGCGACCGCGGGGATCTGCCCGAAGCGGGGGTGAGGCTGGCCACGGCGATGGCCGCGCTGGCCACCCTCGGCGATCGTCTCGACGCGGGCGAGGGCGCGTTGATGCGGGCCATGACCGCCGAGTTCATCCGCAGCATGGCGCGCGGCGACACCGACGAGATGGAGCGCGGCATCGACCGCATCCAGGCCCGCGCCGGAACTCCAAAACAGAAGCCTTGATGTTTGCAGCGACGCCGCGGCCGATCGGTCCGGCTGCCGGCCCGATCGAACTCCAAGACGAGAGTCCTCGTGTTTGCGGCGACGCCGCGGCCGCTGCGCGCGGCGCGCTTGCGCACCGTCTCGTGCGACCTAGAATCCGACCCACGATTTCACCAAGGAGCACGTCATGAACAGTACCGTCAAGACGGCCGGGTTGCTGGCCGCACTCAGTGCCTTGTTGCTGCTGATCGGCGCCGCGATCGGCGGGCGCGGTGGTATGCAGATCGCGCTTCTTTTCGCGGTGGTGATGAACTTCGGTTCATACTGGTTCTCGGATCGGCTGGTCCTGACCATGTACCGCGCCGCCGAGTGCGGCCCCGACCACCCGCTCACCATCACGGTGTCGAGGCTCGCCAGAGCGGCCGGGCTACCGATGCCGCGTTGCTACGTGATTCCCACCCAGAGCCCCAATGCATTCGCGACCGGGCGCAATCCCGAACACGCCGCGGTAGCTGCTACCGAGGGCCTGCTGGCAATGCTGAACCAGGACGAACTCGACGGCGTGCTCGCTCACGAACTCGCCCACGTCGCTCATCGCGACATCTTGTTGCAGTCGATCGCCGCCACCATCGGCGCGGCGATCATGATGATCGCCAACATGGCGCGGTGGGGCGCGATGTTCGGCGGATATTCGCGCGACGACCGCGAAGGCGGCAGCCCGGCGGTGCTGTTGCTGACCGCGATCGTCGCGCCGATCGCGGCGATGGTGATACAGTCGGCGATCTCGCGCTCGCGCGAGTTCGCCGCCGACGAAGGCGGCGCGCGCATTTCCGGCAAGCCGCTGGGGCTGGCCGCTGCGCTTCAGAAGATCTCGGGCGCAGTCGAGCAGGTACCGATGGAGGCCAATCCGGCCACGGCGCACCTGTTCATCGTCAAGCCGTTCGCCGGCCGAGGGCTCCTGAACCTGTTCAGTACGCACCCGCCGACCGAAGAGCGAATCGCGCGCCTGCGAGCGATGGCGGGCCGCTGAAGAATCGCGGATAGAGCCGCTCGTTCGACACCGTACTTCGTGGTGCTGAGGCGATGTCTCGCCTGGAGAGATCGGTGTGCAGTTCGTTGCCCTCGTTTGGCCGGCCGGCGGCCGCGGCGTTCTCGTTCAGTCGATGCTCGGCAATTCCGCAGCCACGGCTTGAACGCCGGGTTCCAGACCCAGCAGGCCTTCGATCGGCTCGAGCGTGTCGGCGACGACGCGGACCATCGCAGGTTCGAACTGCGTCGTCGCCGCTGCGGCTCCGGCCCTCAGCAATTCCCCGCTGAGCAGTCCGGACTGTGGGTAGTGGACGAGCCGGACCTTGTCGGCATCGTGGATTCCTGCCGCTGCCGCCGCCACGCGCACCGCATCGCAGAGCCCGCCGAGCTCGTCGACGAGGCCGTTTTGCAAGGCCTGCTGGCCGGTCCACACGCGTCCGCCGCCGATGCGGTCGACGTCCGCGCGTTTCATCTTGCGGCCGCTCGCCACGCGCTCGAGGAACAGCGCGTAGATGTCGTCCATCTGCTTGCGCACGAGCGTGAGTTCGGCTTCGTCGAAACTCTTGTCGAGGTCCATTACCCGCGAGAAGCGTCCGCGCGTCAGTGACTGCGTGTGCACGCCGACGCGTGTCAGCAAAGCCGAGACATCGGGTTTGAACAGCACCACGCCGATCGATCCGGTCAAGGTTCCCGGCGACGCCAGGATGCGGTCGGCCGCCGAGGCTATGTAGTAGCCTCCGGAGGCGGCGACGTCGCCGAGCGACGCGATGACGGGTTTCTTCTTGGCGGCCTCTCTGACCTCCAGCCAGATTTCGTCGGAACCGGCCGGCGAGCCGCCCGGGCTCGCCACGCGCAGCACGATCGCCGAGATTGCCGGGTCGCGCGCGGCGCTTTGCAGCGCCTCGGCGATCTGATGCGAAGCTAGCACCTTGCGGCCTCGTTCCGGATCGCCGCGCTGTATGACTCCGGCGGCGTGGACGACGGCGATCTTGGGACCGTCGCCGATGCCGAGCGACCCGAGTCGCACTTCGGCATAGTCGTCTTCCGAGACGGTGGCTACCGGCTCGCCGTCTCTTCCCAGTTCAGTGACGATCTCGCCACGACTCTTGACGCCGTCGGCGAGCCCCGCGCTGACCAGATCCTGCGCACTGCTGGGGCTGCGGTCGGCGATGTCTCTGACTTCGGCGACGGTCAGGTTGCGCGCAGCCGCGATCGTCTGCAGCAGGTTGTTCTCGGTGTCGGACAGCAGCGACTCGGCCATCTCGCGATGCGCGTCCGACATCGATTCGCGACCGATCTCGTCGCCCGCGCTCTTGTACTCGCGGATCTTTTCCACCTGCATCGCGACGTCGATCTTGGGCCACACGGCGCCGAGGAAAACGAAGCGGGCCGCGAGCCCGTTGAACACCGGAGCCGCAGCGGGCGCTACGTAGACTTTGTCGGATACCGAGGCCAGGTAGATCTCCCTGCTTGCCGATTCGAGTTCGACCTCGAGCAGCGAGATCACCTTTTTGCCCTCGGCCTTGACCAGCGACAGGGCGTTGCGCAATTCCTGTGTCTGCCCCCAACTGCCGCCGAGAGGTCCCACACGTGCGATGACGCCGGCGATGCGGCCGTCGTGGCGTACCTTCATCAGCGCATCGGTGACGTCGACGAGGGTGCGTCCGCGGTTCAGCAAACGGCTCACGAGCCCGCTGGGACGGCCCTCGTCGAGGCTACCGGTGAGGTCCATCACCAGGTAGCTGCCGCTGCGGATGTCGGGTCCCGACCACCAGTACCAAGCGCCGATGACCAGTACGGCGACCATCAGCAGGCGAACGATCCACTTCAGCTTTCGAAACATGATCACCCCCGGGCGCCGCCCGACTGTGACGGTCAGCTTGGCATTTTGCTCGGATAGCGCAACGGTCCTTGGCGCTCGTGCAATAGCCACCGGGATCTCACCCCGGAGAGCGTTGCCGGGACTTACCGTGGGGACTTGCTTCCAAGACTCTTGCACGGCTCGTGCAAGACGCACGCAAGAGTCATGCAGGAGCCACGATCGATGAATGTGCGCACGCTGGATTTCTGGAACGCCGGCACCGAGAGCCCGCCTGAAACTTTCGCGCGAGACCAGCTCTCGTTGCTGCTAGCGGCCTGGCGAAAACGGGCGATCGCGCGTTGGTGGCGAGCCGGCGAAGAGGGCCTGAGCCTCGGCCGCTACCATCGCCGCGACTCGCGCGGCGACCCGGCAGCCGGCCTCGTGCGGCGCCTGAGCGGAGGCCGCATCGTGCCGCAGGGGCCGGGGATAGCCTGCCTGACGCTCGCGGTGCCGCAGGCCGCGTGGCTCGACCCCGGTGCGCGGGCGTTGCGGCCCGAGCAAGTGCTCAACCGTGCGCTGCGTCCACTGCTCGCGGCGCTACGAGCAGCAACGCAGGCGGACGAGCATCGCGGCGCGGCGGTCGATGCTTTCTATCCCGGACGCGACTTGATCACGGTGGGCGGGCGCGCGCTCGCCCACGCGTCGTTCACGGTGGCGCGTGACGGCGCGCTGCTGGTTCAGATGCAGGTCGGCGATCGAAGCGGTTTCGACGCGCTTCCGCAGTTGCTCGAGCGCTTCGATCCCGGCGGCGTGGCCGGTGCCGACAAGAACGCATTCGCGGGCGCGACTTCGTTCTCGGCACTGACCGGCGCTGGTTTGGACGACTGTGGCTGGAGCCGGCGTTTGGTTGCGGCATTCGAGTCGGAGTTGCGCTGCCAGGTGCGGATCGGCGAGCCGTGGGCCGCTAGCGAAGTGACCCTCGCGCACCCAGCCGCGTTCACGGCGCTGCAGCACGAGCTCGGGCCGCTCGCGGAGGATTCGGCGCGTGCCGGCGCGATCTCGATGCTCGGCGTCGTCGAGGCCGGTGCGCGCTTGGAGGGTGATCGTCTTCGCGATGTGCGGCTGAGCGGAGATCTGATCGCACCGTTCCATACTCTCGACGCGCTGTCGGCCGGACTCGAAGGTCAGCCCGCGCGCTTGCCCGCACTGCGCCGAGTGCTTGCCCGGGTGCTGTCGCAGCCGGGCGAGTTCATCCTTGGGGTCCGGGATCTCGAAGAGCTGCTTGCGAGGCTGGCCACTGGTTGAAGGCGGCCGGCAAGCAAGATCCACGATGGGCGGCGGGCGCGGCCATCCGCACTACGGAACGCGCGGCGGCATGACATTGCGACGAGCGCGGCGCCGTGGCATCACTCGCGTACGCCGCGGCCGAGCGGAAGGCCGCGTGACTGGAGCACCCATGAGCGAAGGCAGCGCGGACAAAGAACGGCTTCTCGAGCAGGTCGCCGACATTCAGGAACACTTTGCCGACCTGATGAACGAACGTCTCTCCGAAGTCGGTCTGCGCGAACTCGAACTGTACCTGACGATCCTGAGCAAGCTGGTGATCAAGCTCGAGCAACCCGGCAAGAACCTGCGCGCGGTCGCCCAGGAAACCTTCACCGAAGTCGCGGCGCTGGTGATGGCTGAAATGGGCAGGTGAGGGACGTCGGCGGCGGTGCGCGCGTAATCCGGCGGCACTTCGTGTAGGCTGTCGCTTCTCACGATGTCTGCTCCCGGCCAGCAAACCTCTGCCTCGGCCTCTGCTCGCGGCGGCGCGAGCGGCGGGCGACACGCCTTCCTGGTCGCCGCCGGCATCTTGCTCAGCCGCATCGCCGGACTGGTGCGGCAAAGGGTCTTCGCCCACTACTTCGGTCAGTCCGACGCCGGCGACGCGTTCAACGCCGCGTTCAAGATTCCCAACTTCCTGCAGAACCTGTTCGGCGAAGGAGTGCTGTCGGCCTCCTTCATCCCGGTCTACTCGAGTCTGCTGGCACGTGGGGAAGATGCCGAGGCGCGGCGTGTGGCGGGCGTGGTCGGCTCGTTGCTCGCGCTGGTGACGTCGGTGCTGGTGTCGGTAGGAGTACTGGTGACGCCGCTGCTGGTGGACGCGATCGCTCCCGGATTCGAGGGCGACAAACGCGACCTCACCATCGTTGTGGTGCGCATCTTGTTCCCCGGCACCGGACTGCTGGTACTGTCGGCGTGGTGCCTGGGCATCCTCAACAGCCACCGCCGTTTCTTCGTCTCGTACACCGCCCCGGTGCTGTGGAGCGTCGCGATGATCGTAGCGATGCTGGTCTTCGGCGCTCGCCGCGACCAGAGCGGCCTGGCGATCGTGCTGGCGTGGGCGTCGATTGCGGGTGCCGTCTTGCAGTTCGCCGTTCAGGTCCCGTTGGTGATGCGCCTGGCCGGCGGCGTGCGTCCTTCGCTCGATCTTACTTCGGCCGGTGCGCGCACGGTGGTCCGCAACTTCGCGCCGGTGTTCGTCGGGCGCGGGGTCGTGCAGATCAGCAGCTTCGTCGATTCAATCCTGGCCAGTTTCCTGCCGAGCGGTGCGGTCACCGCGCTCGCCAACGCGCAAACGCTCTACACGCTGCCGGTCTCGCTGTTCGGCATGGCGGTCTCGGCTTCCGAGTTGCCCGCGATGTCGAGCGTGATCGGCGAAAAGGACGAAATTGCCGCCAAGTTGCGCGTGCGGTTGGATGCCGGTCTGCGCCGCATCGCGTTCTTCATAGTGCCGTCGGCGATCGGTTTCCTGGTCCTTGGCGACGTGATTGCAGCGGCGCTGTTCCAGACCGGACGCTTCGGACACGACGACGCAGTCTGGGTGTGGGGTATTCTTGCGGGTTCGTCGGTAGGACTGCTTGTCACTACCCTCGGACGTCTGTACGCCTCGACCTACTACGCACTGCGCGACACGCGCACGCCGCTGCGCTATGCGACGCTGCGCGTACTGCTCGCCACCAGCCTCGGTTATTTGTTCTCGATCCAGGCACCGCCCGCATTGGGAATCGACCTGAAGTGGGGTGTGGTCGGACTCACGCTGGCGGGCGGTATGGCGGCGTGGATCGAATTCGCACTGCTGCGCCGCACGCTGCACGGCCGCATCGGCGTCGTTACGATGCCGGCCTCGTATCTGGCGTCGCTGTGGGGCGCCGCCGCGTTCGCCGCCGCGCTGGGGTGGGGCGCCAAGCTCGCGGCCGGCGAAGGCCTTTCTCCGATCGTACTGGCGGGCGTGGTGCTGGCTCCCTACGGAGTCTGCTACTTCGCGGTCACGTCGGCACTGGGTGTGCAGGAGTCGCGCGCGCTGGTCGCCAGGCTCACGCGCCGCATCGCGCGCCGCGGGTAACGAGATCCGGCTATTGGTGCCCCTGCACTGCGCACGGCTGCGAAACGTTGCCGGGTGCGGCTGGCAGCGTTGCGTCGCCACGACGGTCGCATTCGCACCCGCGGGTGTTTTCCCCCGCGGGTGAAAACACTCGCGAGTAATTTTGACCGTGGGGGAAAACACCCGTTCGAACAGGACACCACGGGACGGGATCTCGACTTGCGGTATTTCCGCGACATCGACGGCCGTGAAGTCGACCTCGTGGTTACCGACAAGCGAACGCCGATTATGCTGGTGGAATGCAAGTGGGCCGATGCGGACGTTGATCGCGGGCTGCGCTATCTGAAGGAACGTTTCGCGCGCGCCGAGGCGTGGCAGGTGAGCGCGACCGGCAACAAGGACTATCGCACCCCTGACGGGATCCGCGTGGCGCCGACGATCCATCCATTGAAGACGCTGGTCTGAGCGGCGTCGCGGCCACGGATTCGGCGGGGTTGTCCAAGAAGCGGCTGGGTTACGTCCAAGCTGCGTGCGCTTCGTGCCGGTTCGAAGATGAGGTAGGGTGCGCCGCCATGTTGGGTCCGGCGGAACTGATTCTCGTTGCCGCTTCGGCGGTCGCGGCCGGAGCAGTCAACGCGTTGGCCGGCGGCGGCACGCTGATCACGTTCCCGATTCTGATCGCGGTGGGAGTGCCGGCGGTCGCGGCCAACGTCACCAACACGGTGGCTTTGTGTCCCGGTCACATCGGTTCGATGTTCGCGCAGCGCGCCGGTCTGCGCGGCCAAGCCGCGCTGCTGTGGAAGTTGCTGCCGGCCGGCGCCGCCGGCGGTCTGCTCGGCGGTGTGTTGCTGCTGGCCACCGGCGAAAAAGCGTTTCGCGAAGCCGTCCCGTTCCTGTTGCTGGCGGCCTCGGCGATTCTCGCGCTGCAAGATCGCGTTCGCGGCTGGCTGCTGCGCCGTGCCGAGCGGCGCGGACTGGTAGCCGGTCACGCCGGATGGGCGCCCGTGGTGGTGTCGGCTGCGTCGGTCTATGGCGGCTACTTCGGCGCGGGTCTCGGCGTCATTCTGCTGGCGTCCCTCGGCGCGGTGCTCGAGGATTCGCTGACGCGTCTGAACGCACTCAAACAGGCGATCTCGCTGGTAGTGAACGTCGCCGCCGCGATCTTCTTCCTGTTTTCCGGGCAGATCGTCTGGAGCGCGGCGGTGGTGATGGCGGTCGGCGCGCTGGCGGGCGGCACCGTCGGTGGCCGTCTGGCCCAATACGTCAGCGCGCAGGTACTGCGCCGGATCGTCGTCGGCATCGGCGTGGTTCTCGCGCTCGTCTACCTGACGCACTGAAGTCAGCTATGGAGGGGGTCGCGGTGGACAGTCTCACGATGGATACGCCGATGGATTTCTCCGACGTCGAAGCTTGTGTAGATCGCGCGATCGCCGTGGTCGGTAAGCAGATCGTGCTCGGCGCGCCGCTCGGTCTGGGTAAACCCAACCAACTGATGAACGCGTTCTTCCGCCGCGCCGAGCGCGATCGTTCCATCGAGTTGACGATCTTCACCGCGCTGTCGCTGGAAAAACCGAGGCCGGCCGGCGACCTGGAGGCACGTTTACTCGACCCGTATCTCGACCGCCACTTCGGCAGTTACGTCGAACTCGACTACATGAGGGCGATCCGCGCGCACGCGCTGCCGCCCAACGTCACGGTCCACGAGTTCTACTTTCGCGCCGGTTCGATGAAGGGCGTCGCTTCGGCGCAGCGCAGCTACATCTCGACAAACTACACTTTCGTCGCGCGCGATCTGCTCGGGCGCGGCGTCAACGTCCTGGTGCAATTGGTGGCCGAAAAAGAGGTCGATGGCCGCCGCATGCTGAGCCTGTCGTGCAACGCCGACGTGACGCTCGATATCGCTGCGATGCTTCGAGCCGAACGCGCAAAGGGCCGCGCCTTCGTGACGATCGCGCAGGTTCACCGCGATCTTCCGTTCATGGTCAACAAAGCAATGGTCGAGCCGGGATATTTCGACTGTGTGGTGCGCAATCCCGACTACGACACGACGCTGTTCGCGACTCCGAACACGTCGGTGGACGTCCTCGACTTCGCGATCGGTTTCCACGCCAGTACGCTGCTACGCGACGGCGGCACGTTGCAGATCGGCATCGGTTCGCTCGGCGACGCGGTCGTGTACGGGTGCCAGCTACGTCAGGCGCACAATCACGTCTACCGGCAGATCGCCGCCGATCTCGGCGTCGATCACCAGGTCGTCGCGCGTCACGGCGGGCTGGGCAGCTTCGAGAAAGGGCTGTACGGCTGCAGTGAGATGTTCGTCAACGGCTTTCTGCACTTGATGAGCAGCGGGATCGTCAAGCGCGAGGTGTTCGACGACCTGCGCCTGCAACGCCTGCTCGACGACGGCAAGATCTCGACTGCGGTCGATGAAAGCACGCTCGAAACGCTGGTTCGCGAGGGAGTAGTCGGTGCCGACCTCAGCGCCGCCGACGTCGAATACCTGCGTCGCTGGGGCATTTTACGGCCGTCGGTGCGGCTGCACGATGGCTGCCTTCTGATCGGGACCGAACGCATTCCCGCGCGGCTCGGCGATGCCGAGGCGCGTGCGCGCATCTGCGCGGGCGGGCTCGGGACGCATCTCTCCGGTGGGATCGTGATGCACGGCGGGTTCTTTCTAGGCCCTCACGATTTCTATCGAGCGCTGCGCGCACTGCCGCACGAGCAGGCCCGGCGCATCGGCATGGACAGCGTGCGCCGCATCAACCGGCTCGACGACTGGCCTTTGCAGACGCTGCAGCGCCGGCACGCCCGTTTCATCAACAGCGCGATGATGGTGACGCTGTCGGGAGCGGTGGTGTCGGACGGACTCGAAGACGGGCAGGTGGTGAGCGGTGTCGGCGGTCAGTACAATTTCGTCGCCCAGGCCCACGAACTCCCCGACGCGCGCTCGATCCTGTGCTTGAACGCCGTGCGCGGCAGCGACCGCGAGGCTACCTCGAACATCGTGCCGCACTACGGCCACACGACGATCCCGCGCCACCTGCGCGACATCGTCGTGACCGAATACGGCGTTGCCGAGCTGCGCGGCAAGAGTGACGAGGAAATCATCCAGGCACTGCTCGCGGTCGCCGACTCGCGCTTTCAGGACGAACTGCTGGAAGCTGCCAAGAAGGCCGGCAAGATCGACCAAGACTACGAAATCCCCGAGCGCTACCGCAATAATCTGCCCGAGCGCATCGGCAGCGAGATCGGGCGCTGGCGCGAGCGCGGGTTCTTCCCGCCTTTCCCGCTCGGCACCGATTTCACTGATGAAGAGGTGGCACTGGGTCGCAGCCTGCGCGAAATGAAAACCTTGATGGGAGATTTTCCGGCGCTGCTGCGCTCGCTGATACGCTCGTTCACGCACGGGGTGGACGAGGAACTCGCCGTACGGTTCATGGAGCGCATCGGCCTGAAGCATCCGCACACGGCCAAGGAAGTCATTCTGCGCCACCTGCTGCTGCTAGAACTCGAAGACCACGGGTACCTGCGCCCGCTGTAACGTCGAAGGCCGGTCTCGTCGCAACCGATGTCCGATGTGTCGGTATCGAAGCCGTGTGGTGCCGATCGGCGCGAGCGCGAGGTCCCGTCTCCAGCGCGGCCGTGAGCCGCGCTGTCTCGCCATCGACGAATCCGTCGTGAACGTGACCGGGTTGCAGGTGACTTCAGTGTCCCGCGCGCGGAGGGAGCAACCGGACAGCGGCGGTGTCCCACACCGCCCACATTGCTGCGCCGTGAGTGAGACCACGCGGGCGCTCGGCACCGTCGACGTGAGCGGTCAGTTCGTCGCCGGCGCCGTCACGCAGCAGGCAACGCAGAACCGGTCCTTGAAAAATGATCTCGGTCACCGTCACCGGCACGGTGCAGTAGCGGCCGCCATTCTCGGGCCGCTCGGCCGTGAGCCTGACCCGCTCGGGCCTCACCATCACCAATGCGCGGTCGCCGGAGGCGAAAGTCGCCGGTCCCACCGGTACCGCCGCGTGCTCGCCACCGACCAGTTCGACCTCGGTCCGCTCACCGGCGGGCCGCACCACGCGCACCGGGATCAGATTGGCGGTGCCGATGAAACCCGCGACAAATACGCTGGCGGGCGAGTGGTAGACCGCTTCTGGGGTACCGACCTGTTCGACGCGGCCGTCGCTCATCACCGCGGTACGATCCGACATCGTCAGCGCTTCTTCCTGGTCGTGGGTGACGAAGACGAAGGCGATGCCGATCTCGCGCTGGATGCGCTTGAGTTCGAGCTGCATCGCTTGGCGCAACTTGAGGTCGAGTGCGCTGAGCGGTTCGTCGAGCAGCAGTGCGCTCGGGAAGTTCACCAGAGCCCGCGCCAGCGCCACGCGCTGGCGCTGGCCGCCGGAAAGCTGGTCGGGGCGGCGCGTGGCGTAGTCCTGCAGGCGGACTACTTCGAGCATCTGGCCGATTCTGCGCCTGACTTCGTCGTCGGCAATTCCCTTGCTGCGCGGCCCGAACGCGACATTGTCGAAAACGTTCAGGTGAGGGAAGAGCGCGTATTGTTGGAATACCGTGTTGACGTTGCGACGGTAGGGCGGCACCGCCGAGACGTCGGTGCCGTCGAGGCGGATGCAGCCGCTGGTGACTTCTTCGAAGCCGGCGATCATCCGCAGCATCGTGGTCTTGCCGCAGCCCGACGGCCCCAGCAGTGAGAAGAACTCGCCGCGGCGGATCTCGAAATTCGCACACTCGACCGCGACGAAGGAACCGAAGCGCTTGTGGACGTTCTCGAGCGAGATGACCGGGATTTGCGCGTCGATGTCGTGCGTGGTCGCCGGAATGCTCAGCAGCGTTTCTCCCCGGCGGCGCCGATCGCTGGCTGGCCGCGCGCTGAAACGGCCCGCGGCGAAATACCGCGGGTCCGGTTCGCGCTTTTGACAGATGCGCGGCGGACCCGCAAGACGCCTAGGCTCGGCCGACCCGCAAAATGCTTCGGTGCGTCCGACCTGCAAGATGCCTCGGCGTGGCGGTCGCCGCCGTCACGTGCCGTCGGTGCAAATCCGGCGGCAGACGGACACACTTGCGGCGTGGCGCGGCCCTATCGAATCGACGACGACCGGTCGTGCTGGCCGGAGGAGGCGCCGCCCTACCGGCCGGTCCCGCGCTGTCGCGAGACCTCAGCGCCGACCTCGCCATATGGTGTTCTTGCGACGAGCGTTCATGACTAGTCCGGGCTAGGCTCAATGCCGGTAACTCGAGGCGATCGTGGTGGCGACGGAAAATGCGCCCGCGGCAAAATTGTTGAAGAATATTGGCTCGGCGCAAGACTCCTGCCCGTGCCGAGCCTCTTAAGTTACTGGCATTGGGGCTAGGCCTGGTTCTTCCGTGGGAGGCAACATGTCCGATAGGATGCTCAAGGGTAAACGCGTTCTCGTCACACAGGCAGAAGCCTTCATGGGACCCGCGTTGTGCGAAGTCTTCGCCGAACGCGGCGCGTCGCTGATCGCGAGCACCGAGTCGCTCATCGATCCGGCGGCGCCGGCGGCGGTCGTGGCCTCGGCCGGTCACGTCGACGTCTTGGTGGCGAACCTGGGAGTTCCCGCACCCACCACGCCAGTGACGGAGGTGACCGACGCTGAGTGGAGAGAGATCTTCGCCGCTCTGGTCGACCCGCTGCCGCGGCTGCTGCGCGCGGTGCTGCCGCAGATGATCGCACGGCGCCAAGGCAAGATCCTGGTGATGGGCAGTGCGTCGGCGTTGCGCGGGATGAAGCGCACGTCGACCTACAGTGCGGCCAGGGGTGCTCAAGTTTCGTACGTGCAATCGGTCGGGGTCGAGGTCGCGGCCCACAATGTTCAGGTCAACGTGATCGCCCAGAACTTTGTCGAGAATCCCACTTACTTTCCGCCCGAGACCCAGGCCAATCCACGTTTTCAGGAGCGGCTCAAGCGCGAGGTGCCGCTCGGGCGCTTGGTCGGAGCGCGCGAAGACGCAGAGTTCGCCGCCTACCTGTGCAGCGATCCGGCCGCTTGTTTCGTCGGGCAGGTGTTCCCCGTCTGCGGCGGCTGGGTCGCACGCTAGGCGCCCGTTGAAAATCGGCCACGAGCGCGGAACTGGCGACGCGCGAGAATCACGCCTGTCTACTCGAGCTCGCCCCTCGCCGGCTCGGGGCTCGTGCGCGCGAAACCACTCGCTACAGCGTACGGGAGTACGCTTCCGCTCGCGGTCTTTCGCGCGCGCCCTGCATCTGGACCATTTTGAACGGGCTCACGACGCTCTTTCAAGAGTTTGTCAGTGAGCGCGGCGCTGGAATGGGCAAAGGAGTCTCACATGTCGAATGACGCAGCACTGATCGTAACGCGCGACGGCGCGGTAGCGGTTCTGATCAACAATCGTCCGCCGATGAACCGGATGACGTTGGAGTACATCGACGCGCTCGAAGCCGTACTACCCGAACTTGCAGCGGACCCGGCCGTGCGGGCGCTGGTCTTCACCGCGGTCGGCGCCCAACACTTCTCGGTCGGAATGGATCTCAAGCAACTGATGACCGGCGCCGAGCAGCGCGGCGGCTTCGGAGCGGTCCTCGACCAGCGCCGCCGGGTTCTTTCGATGATCGAGTCGATGCGCAAACCGTCGATCGCGACGTTGTTCGGGTATTGCCTCGGTGGAGGTTTGGAATTACCGCTCGCGTGCCACTTGCGCCTTGCCGCGAGCGAAGGCGCACTGATCGGGCTGCCGGAACTCGACATAGGCGCGATGCCGGCCTGGGGCGGGTCGGTGCGGCTCAGCCGCCTGGTCGGTGCCGGCCGCGCGCTCGACATCATGCTGCAGGCGAGAAAGATCAGCGGCCCCGAAGCGCTCGCCATCGGCCTGGTGACCGAGCTGCATCCGCTGGACGAGTTGAAGCCGCGCGCCATTGCTCTCGCGCACCAGTTGGCGGCGATGCCTGCCACGGCCGTCGCCGGAGTGCTCGGCAGTGTCGTCGGCGGCGCCGATCTGCCGATGGAGGCAGCGCTCGACGTCGAGCGCGCAGAGGTTGATCGTTGCGCGTCCTCTGCCGACCAACGCGAAGGGATGCTCGCCTTCGTGCAGAAGCGCAAGCCGGTGTTCAACCAGGGGCACTGAAGTCTTCGCTGCTATCAGGCGGCGCAGACTTCAGTCCGGCGACAGGCGCTTCTCGCCCCACTCGATCAGCCTGTCCAGGTACAGCGACTGCATCTGCCTGCTCGCCATCGCCTGATTGATCGGCGGCAGTTTGAGGATCGCGCCGAGGATCGCCGCCATCGCGCGGTGGCTGGCCAGCGCGCGGTTGTCGAAGATCAGGTTCTGCAGCTTGCCGCGCTCGATCGCCATCAACACGGCGCGCCGCACCGAATCCACCGGCGCTATCACGCGCTCGGGCCGCGCCTGTAGCCGCAGGTCCCCGGTTGGGCAGGTGCGAATGCACACACCGCACCCCAAGCACAGCTCGTCGTTTAATCTGGCCTTGCGTTTCTTCGGTTTCTGCGGATCGTTGGCCGAGACCAGCGCCATCGCTTCGACTGGGCAGGCGGTCACGCACTTGCCGCAGCCCTTGCACGATTCGACTCGTACGACGGCGATGAAGTTGGTGGTGTGGATCGGACGCAACACGCCGAACTTGCGCGCCGCGATCATCGCTTCGCAGCAACAGCCGCAGCAGTGGCACATGAAGTTGACGTTGCGCTGGATGTTCTCGCCGAATTGCACCAGGCCGAGGTCCTGGGCCTGCTGCAGCAGGTCGAGCGCCTCTGCCGTATCGACCTCGCGCGCGAACTGGTGGCGCACCAGCGCATCGGCGGTGGCGTTGAGCGTCATGCAGATGTCCAGCGGTGCCGCGCACGCGCGCCCCAAGTGCTGCATCTTGTGGCGGCAGTAGCAGAGGCCCACTCCGCGACGGGTGGCGCTGCGGATCACCTCGCTGGCGCTCTCGTAGTCGAGCACTCGCAGTGCTCCGTCGGGGTTGAGCGCGCGCTCTTGCACGAAGGCACGGCCGAGTTGTGTCGCGCCGTTGGCGAACAGCCCGCGCACGAAATCCTCTTCTACGTTGAGGTACTGGAAGAATAGCTGCGCCAGCACTTTCTGGTCGAGGTCGCCGCGCAGTCGCATCATCGAGAATTCGAAGAACCCGGCCATCGGCGGCGGCAGCACGTAGGTCTTGCGGCCGTCGGGCAAGAGCGCGTCGAGCAGGATCGCGCGCTGCGCCAGTTCCTCGAGGACCTTGCGCGCCTGGTCTTCGCTCACCTTCCAGACGCGTGCGGCGCGCGTGGCCGTGAACGGCTGTATCGGCAGCTGCGCCACCAAAGCCGCCTCGCGCTCGCTGAACAACATCTTCAGGATGGCGAAGAGTACTTCGGAGGGCGGTGCGCCCTGCGGGGCGCGGTTGAGGCGATCGACCAGTTGTTGGTAGCCGGACTCGAGGGTGTGGTGCGCCACGTCGGCCTCCCGTCTCGAACTCATCGGTCGGCGACTACCCGACCCGACTACGGATAGTCCCGACGGCGGCGAATGTCACCAGCCTTTGACGGTGGGAGTTTGCTCCGCCGGGTTGCTACCAACGCGCCTGTGGCGCGGCGGTGAGGGTGGGGAGAAACGCGGCTCAGCGCAGCCCGGGGGCTTCGTGGCCGCTGGCCGCGACGTATTCGCGGTAGCCGCCGTCGTAGCGGATCGGACCTTCGGCGCTGAGTTCGAGAACACGGCTGGAAAGTTCGGCCAGGAAGCGGCGGTCGTGCGAGACGAACAGCATCGTCCCTTCGTAGCCGGCCAGCGCGCGCACCAGCATTTCCTTGGTCGCCATGTCGAGGTGGTTGGTGGGTTCGTCGAACACCAGGAAGTTGGGCCGGTCGTACAGCAGACGCGCGATCACCAGACGTGCCTTTTCGCCGCCCGACAAGATGCGGCACGGCTTGGCGACGTCGTCGCCCGGGAATCCGAAACATCCGGCCAGCGAGCGCAGCGCACCGCCGCCGGCCAGCGGGAACGCGTCCTCGAGGGTTTGCAATACCGTACGATCGGGCTTCAGCACTTCCATCGCGTGCTGCGCGAAGTAACCGAGCCGCACCGCCGCGCCGAGAGTCACCGATCCGCCGTCGGGCGCGGCGTCGCCGGCCACCAGTTTGAGCAGTGTCGACTTGCCGGCGCCGTTGATGCCCATCACCGCCCAGCGTTCGCCACGTCGAATGGTCAGGTCGAGTCCGTCGTAGATGACCTTGTCGCCGTAGCTCTTGCGAAGCCCTACGATCCTGACGACGTCGTCGCCCGAGCGCGGGTAGGGCGGGAAGTCGAAGACCAACGTCGAGCGTCGTTTGGGCGGCTCGAGTTTGTCGATCTTGTCGAGTTGTTTGACGCGCGACTGCACCTGCGCGGCTTTGGCGGCCTGGGCCTTGAAACGCTCGATGAAGCGCATCTCCTTGGCCAGCTTGGCCTGCTGGCGTTGATAGGCCGCCTCGGCCTGCGCTTGTCCCTGCTCGCGCTGCGCTTCGTAGGAATCGTAGTTGCCCGAGTAGCTGACGAGTTCGCCGCCGTCGATTTCGAGGATGCGTCCGCTGATGCGATTGAGAAACTCGCGGTCGTGCGAAGTCATCAGCAGCGCGCCGTCGTAGGACTTCAAAAAATTCTCGAGCCAGATCAGCGACTCGAGGTCGAGGTGGTTGGACGGCTCGTCGAGCAACATCGCGCCGGGGCGCATCAGCAGGATGCGCGCGAGTCCGACCCGCATCTTCCAGCCTCCCGAGAGGCGCCCGACGTCTCCGTCGGCCATCTCATCTGAGAACCCGAGGCCGGCCAGGACTTCGCGTGCGCGCGCTTCGAGTTCGTAACCGCCGAGGTCTTCGAAACGCGACTGCACGTCGCCGTAGCGCTCGATCAGCGCGTCGATCTCGTCGGCTCGTCCCGGGTCGGACAGCGCCTCTTCGAGGCGGCGCAGTTCGGCCGCAACCTGCGATACCGGGCCGGCGCCGTCCATTACCTCGGCCACCACCGAGCGTCCCGACATCTCACCGACGTCCTGGCTGAAGTAGCCGACCGTCACCCCGCGATCGATCGAGACCTGGCCGTCGTCGGGCAACTCCTCGCGTGTGATCATGCGGAAGACGGTCGATTTGCCGGCGCCGTTGGGGCCCACCAGCCCGACCTTCTCGCCGCGGTGGATTGCCGCCCCGGCCTCCAGGAACAGGATCTGGCGCCCGTATTGCTTGCTGATCTGATCGAGTCGAATCATCGCAGCGAAGGCGTTTAACAGCCCATTGAAAAACCCACTCCCGTCGTCAGGCACCGATCTTCGGGCCGATCTCTTCGTTGCAAAACCTCGACATAGCCCCACTATTTCTTCGGTTTCGCGCCTCGATCTCGGCCCGAATCTCGGCACCTGACTCGGTCCGGAGTTCTTCAATGGACTGTTGAACGAACCCGCGCTTCGCGCGGCAGCTTTCTCCTCTGACTGACCTTCTGCCCGCGAAAAGCCGTGCCTCCGAGCCGAGTTTGAAGAGGAAGCGCCCTCCTTGGACGGTCGAGTTTCC
>Ga0172370_10002705_pt1 | contig 25278 bp, 32 predicted proteins | sample LakKiv5m_FD_114538 | JGI IMG/M metagenome (GOLD analysis project Ga0172370, IMG submission 114538) | Freshwater microbial communities from Kabuno Bay, South-Kivu, Congo - kab_022012_11.5m | ecosystem: Environmental > Aquatic > Freshwater > Lake | place: Democratic Republic of the Congo...
AACGCGGGCTCCCGGTGCATTCGCACACGCCCGCTCTGGAACGCGGGCTCCCGGTGCATTCGCACACGCCCGCTCTGGAACGCGGGCTCCCGGTGCATTCGCACACGCCCGCTATTTTTGGGCGGCCCGGAGCCGCGAATCGTTCAGCCCTGACGCTGCTTGTGCTTGGGGTTGATGCAGATGATGCGCAGGACGCCTTCGCGCTTGATGATCCTGCACTTCTCGCAGATCGGCTTGATGGATGCCCGAACCTTCACGATGAAACCTCTCTCGACCGCTCGCGGTGAGACCGGAGCGCTATTTGACGCGATACGTGATGCGCCCACGGCTGAGGTCGTAGGGGGAGAGCTCCACCTTGACCTTGTCCCCCGGCAGGATCCGGATGAAGTGCATCCGCATCTTGCCGGAGACGTGTGCGAGCACCTTGTGTCCGTTCTCGAGCTCCACCCGGAACATGGCGTTCGGGAGCGGCTCGAGAACCGTGCCTTCAACCTCGATGGCGTCGTCCTTCGCCATGCAATCCTTGCGCCCTGCTGCGCCCCTCCCGAAGGAGGCAGACGCCGGCTAGGCGATCCTCTGGCCCGCGGCGTCGCGCGCGCCGAGCCCGGTTTGGAGGCCGTTGATGACGGAGTCGAGCACAGCGCTAGGCGCCTGCTGTCCGTCGACATCGACGACACGCTCCGCGTAGAAATCCACGAGGGGCGCCGTGCCTACCTTGTAGGTCTCGAGTCGCTTGACAACGACCTCCGTGCAGTCGTCGTCCCGGTGCATCAGCGCGCCGCCGCACTTCTCGCACGGGGGCAGCGCGTCACCCTCCGGCAGGAAGTCGATGTGGTAGGGCTGCCCGCAGGCGCCGCAGACGCGACGACCGGTCAGCCGGCGCGTGACCTCGGCGTCGGAGACGCGGAGGTGGACGACCGCCACGGGGCCGAGACCGCGGCCTTCGAGGGCCTCGGCCTGCGGGAGCGTGCGCGGGAAGCCGTCGAGCAGGAACCCTGCCTTGCAGTCCGGCTCGACCACGCGCTCCACCAGGAGATCGATGATCACGCCGTCCGGCACGTACGTGCCGGCGTCCATGTAGGGTTTGGCGATCGTGCCCACTGGCGTGCCCTTTTGGGCCGCGCTGCGCAGCATGTCGCCCGTCGAGAGGTGCGGCACGCCGAGCCGGGAGGCGAGGTTCTTCGCGACGGTTCCCTTTCCGGAACCGGGCGGCCCAAGCATCACCAGACGAAGCGCGTCCATCATCGTAGTCCCCATGCGCCCTTGTCAGGCCGTCGCCCGACGACCGCGGATCCGGGGACCGCGAGCGCCCGCGAAGCCCTCGTAGGAGCGGGTGATGAGGTGGCTCTCGATCTGCTGCGCCGTGTCCATCGCCACGCCCACGACGATCAGCAGCGCCGTGCCGCCGAACGCGAAGGGGACGCCGAAGCTGCGCTGCAGGAACGCGGGCAGGACGCAGACGGAAGCCATGTAGACGCCGCCGGCGAACGTGATGCGCGAGAGCACCCGGTCGATGTACTCGGCGGTCTTCTTGCCGGCGCGGATGCCAGGCACGAACCCACCGTATTTCTTCATGTTGTCGGCCACGTCCACTGGATTGAAGGTCACGGCAGTGTAGAAGTACGCGAAGAAGATGATCAACGCGACGTAGACGACATTGTAGAAGGCGAAGCCCGGCACGAGGTTGTTGTGCAGCCAGACGATCAGCGCCGAGTCGGGCCAGATGTTCGCCAGGGTTGTCGGGAAGAGCAGGATCGACGACGCGAAGATCGGCGGGATGACGCCGGCCGAGTTCACCTTGAGCGGCAGGTGCGTCGACTGGCCACCCATGAGCTTGCGACCGACCATGCGCTTGGCGTACTGCACGGGGATGCGCCGGTAGCCCCGCTCGAAGAAGACGATGACGCCGATGACTCCCACGACCAGCGCGAGGATGATGAGGAGCACGGGCTGCTCGATCTGCCCGGAGTTGGTCAACTCGACCGTCTGAGCCATGGCCTGCGGCAGGCGCGCCACGATGCCCGCGAAGATGATCATCGAGATGCCGTTGCCGATGCCCTTCTCCGTGATCTGCTCACCGAGCCACATGATGAACACGGTGCCGGTGGTGAGCGAGAGCACACAGAGGACCTTGAAGAGCATGCCGCTCGTCAGGACGACCGAGGCGTCCGTGCCGAGCGACTGCGAGTTCAGGCTCTCCAGCCAGAAGGCCATGCCGAGACCCTGCACGATGGACAGGATGACGGTGCCGTAGCGGGTGTATTGGTTGATCTTCTTGCGTCCCTGCTCGCCCTCCTTCTGCAGGCGCTCGAGGGCTGGGATCACCACGCCAAGGAGCTGCAGGATGATGCTCGACGAGATGTAGGGCATGATTCCGAGGGCGAAGATCGAGATATTCTCGAGCGCGCCACCGGAAAACATGTTGAAGAGCCCGAGAAAGCCGCCGGCGCCGCTCTTGACGTAGTCCGCCATGACCTTGCGATCCACGCCCGGCACGGTGATGAACACGCCGATGCGATAGACGGCGAGCATCAAGACCGTGAAGATCAGGCGCTTTCGCAGCTCCGGAACCTTCCCGATATTGGAAAGGGTATTAGCCACCAACCACCTCTGCCGTGCCACCGGCCGCCTGGATCTTCTCCTGGGCCGCCTTGGAGAAGCGCTGTGCGCGAACGGTCAGGGCGACGCCGAGCTCGCCATTGCCGAGGATCTTGACGCCATCGTGACGGCCCTTGACGAGACCGGCGCTGCGCAGCGCGGCTTCATCGACGACCGAGCCCGCCTCGAAGACGGACAGGGACTCGAGCTTCACGGCGACGATGTCCTTGGCGAAGATGTTCTTGAAGCCCACCTTGGGCAGACGGCGCGCCATCGGCATCTGGCCGCCTTCGAAGGCGACGCCGACGTCGGGGCTCTTCTGGGCCAGCTGACCCTTGTGGCCACGACCGGCGGTCTTGCCCAGGCCCGAACCGATACCTCGGCCAAGGCGCTTGCGGGTCTTTCGGGCTCCGGCCGGCGGCGAGAGGCGGCTCAGCTCGTTCATGGTTCTTCACCCTGCCGATTCCTGCCTGGATGCCGCTGCGGCGTCGTGGCGGAACCTTCTGAGAAAACGCCCACTTCAGAGGCGGAGGCAAAGCCCGCCCTCCTTGAGGCCGCGGGAGATTACTCGCCCGCACTGTTTTTCGCAACCGAATTCGAGCGCCCCTGGAGGGGATTCGAACCCACGCTGCGCGGATCATGCGACCGGACGAAGGTCGCGCAGGTCAGGTCCGGACGCGGCCGAGCACGTCGTCGGTGCTCTTGCCGCGGCGCTCGGCGACCTCGGCGACGCTGCGGAGCTGCTTCAGGGCCGCCAGCGTGGCGTGGACCACGTTGTGCGGGTTGTTCGTGCCGATGCACTTGGTGAGGATGTCGCGGACGCCCGCGGCCTCCATCACGGCGCGGACGGCACCGCCGGCGATGACGCCGGTACCGGCGCTGGCGGGCTTGAGCATCACGACGCCCGCGCCATAGTGGCCGAGCGAGTCGTGCGGGATCGTGCCCTTGACGACCGGTACGGTGATGAGGGCCTTCTTGGCCTGCTCGCCAGCCTTGCGGATCGCCTCGGGGACCTCCTTGGCCTTGCCGAGGCCCGCGCCGACCTGTCCCTGTCCATCGCCGACCACGACGAGCGCCGAGAAGGAGAAGCGCCGGCCGCCCTTGACGACCTTGGCCGTGCGCGCGAGGTGCACGACGCGATCCTTGAAGCCGTTCTCGTCCGGCTGGTTGGGGTCCTGCCGGCGCTCGCGGCCGCGGTTCTGATCAGCCATTGTCGTCGTCTCCCGTGGTGTCGGCGGTGATCTTCTTCGAGAGCAGTCCGGCCGCATGCGCAGCGGACGCCACCGCCTCGACGCGCCCCTTGAAGAGGTAGCCGTTGCGGTCGAAGACCAGGCGCGTGATGCCGGCGGCCTTGCACTGCTCGGCGAGGTAGAACCCCACCTTCTGGGCCGCGTCGCGCTTCTTGAGGCTGGCCAGGTCCGCCTTGATCGCGGGCGTCAAGGTCGAGGCCGCCGCCAGCGTCGCGCCGGAGTCGTCATCGATGACCTGGAGGTATATGTGCTTGTTCGAGCGGAAGACGCTCAGGCGCGGCTTTTCGGCCGTCCCGCGAATCTTCGCCCGGACGCGCCGCTGTCGCTTGATGCGTGCGTCCCTGTTGCCTTCGCTGATCATGGCTTGACCTGATTCCGCGTCCTTGCGGTCGCGGCGTTAGAACGTGGGCACTTGGTGCGATGCACACGCCCGTCTATCCGAACGGGCGCCCGCGCGAGGCGCATGCCCACCAGGCGCGACTACTTCGAGCCGGACTTGCCGGCCTTCTTGCGAACGACCTCGTCGGAGTAACGGATGCCCTTGCCCTTGTATGGCTCCGGCGGCCGCAGGCCACGGATGCGGGCTGCGGTGGCGCCGATGAGCTCCCGGTCCGTGCTTCTGAGGATCACCTTCGCGCTCTTCTCCACGTCGCACTTCACGCCGTCGGGCACGATGAAGGTGACGGGGTGCGAGAACCCGATGGTGAACACGAGCACGGGGCCCTTCTGCTCGACCTTGAAGCCGGTGCCGACGACGTCCAGATCGCGCTGGAAGCCCTTGGACACGCCGGTGACCATGTTGTTGAGGAGGCTCCGCCCGAGGCCGTGCAGCGCCTTGCCGGTCTGCGTCTCCTGCTCGGGGTGCACGCGAACCTGCTTCGGCTCGACCTCGAAGGTGACACCGACGAAGTCCCGCTCGAGCTGGCCGAGCGGACCCTCCACGCGAACGTGCTTGTCGGTGACCGTGACCTTGACCTTGTCGGGCAGGGCGACGGGCAGCTTGCCGATGCGGGACGCGGCGTACTTGGTTTTCGTCTTGACAATCGTGGACATGGGCAACCTCACCAGACCGTGCAGAGGAGCTCGCCGCCCACGTGTTCTTTGCGCGCGTCACGGTCGGTCATCACGCCGCGGGACGTGGAGACGATCGCGATGCCGAGGCCGTTCTTCACGCGGGGCAGGGTGTCCACGTTCATGTAGACGCGCTGACCCGGGCGGGAGATGCGGCGCAGCCCGGAGATCACGTTGGAGCGGTCGGGCAGGTACTTGAGCTGAACGCGGATCTTGCCCTGCGGCCCGTCTTCGACCCGCGCGCAGTCGGCGATGTAGCCTTCGGACTTCAGCAGCTCCGCGATGCGATACAGCACCTTGGACGCGGGAGCCTCGATCACGGCGTGCCGCGCGAGGATCCCGTTGCGGATGCGCGCCAGGAAATCGGCGATGGGGTCAGTCATCGGCATGTTGCCCTCTATCCTTTGCGGGTCTCACCACGTGGATGAGCCTTCGCGTGTGAACCACCGTGGCGCATGCGCCTCCGCTACCGGAGAGCGCGACGCGTCTCCGCCTACCAGGACGCCTTGAGGACGCCCGGGATATCGCCGCGCAACGACAGGAAGCGGAAGCAGATGCGGCACATCTTGAACTTCCGTAGGAACGCGCGCGGCCGTCCGCAGAGCGGGCAGCGGTTGTGCTGCCGGACCTTGAACTTCTGCTTGCGCGTCGCCCGCACCATTTGGCTTGTCTTGGCCATGTGACTCTCCTAGAAACGCGGGCACCCGGTGCCCTGCACACGCCCGCTCGTAGGGCGCCGGGCTTCGTGCCCGTCGACTGTCCCGATTACTTCCTGAACGGCATGCCCAACTTCTCGAGCAGCGCGCGGCTCTCGTCGTCGTTACGGGCGTTCGTGACGATCGTGATGTTCATTCCCTTGATCTTCTCGACCGCGTCGTAGTTGATCTCTGGGAAGATGATCTGTTCCTTGACGCCGAGCGTGTAGTTGCCGCGCCCGTCGAAGGCCTTGCGCGACACGCCCTTGAAGTCACGTACGCGGGGCAGTGCGACGTTGATGAGGCGATCGAGGAACTCCCACATGCGATCCTGCCGCAGCGTGACCATGACGCCGATGTTGACGCCCTGGCGGAGCTTGAAGTTCGCGATGGACTTCTTCGCCTTGGTGATGACCGGCTTCTGGCCGACGATCGCCGTGAGCTGCTCCGTCGCAGCGTCGAGGATCTTTGGGTTGGCGGTCGCCTCGCCGAGCCCCATGTTCACCACGACCTTCTTGATCTGCGGGACCTGCATCGGGTTGGTGAACTGGAAGTCGGCCTTGAGTGCCGGGACCGCCGTGCTCAGGTACTTCTGCTTCAGCCGCGGAACCATTTTCCTCATCTCCTCATCTCCCGCAGCGGACCGATCGGTGACGCTGGAAGGGAGGTGTTGGAAGTTGCCCGTGCAACCCGTCGGCGCCATCGACGCCGGCCAGGACTACACGTTGTCGAGCACTTCACCCGTCTTGTGACAGACGCGTACCTTCTTCTTCTTGCCGTCCGGACCGTCGACCTCCTGGAAGCCGACGCGCACCGGCTTGCCGGTCGTGGGGCTCAGCAGCGCGACGTTCGAGATGTGGAGCGGGGCCTCCTTCTCTACGATGCCGCCCTGCCGGTCGGTGTTGCTGGGCTTCGTGTGGCGCTTTACCTTGTTCAAGGCCTCGACGAGCACGCGCTGACTCTCGTCGCCGCGCTTCTTCATCTTGGCCGTGGGCTGCAGCACCTTGAGCACGCGCCCGGTCTTGCCCTTCTCTTTGCCCGTGAGGACCTGCACGGTGTCTTCTTTGCGAATCTTGTTCATGGCTTGCTCCGCTTGTTGCCGCGAGGCGTTCGTCGGGTCGGCCCCGGGGCCTAGAGGACCTCGGGCGCGAGCGAGATGATCTTCATGAAACGCTTGGCGCGCAGCTCGCGGGCCACCGGTCCGAAGATACGGGTGCCGATCGGCTCGCGTGCGTTGTTGATGAGCACCGCCGCGTTGCCGTCGAACTTGATGTACGAGCCATCGGGACGCGCGACTTCCTTGGCCGTCCGCACGATGACCGCCTTGGCGACCTCGCCCTTCTTGACCTTGGACTTCGGGATGGCCTCCTGCACCGCGACGACGATGATGTCGCCGAGGCCGGCGTATTTCCGCTTCGAGCCGCCGAGGACCTTGATGCACTGCAGGCGCTTGGCGCCCGAGTTGTCGGCTGCGGCGAGGATGGTTTCGACCTGGATCATGACTGCGCTCCTGCAGGCTCTGCGTAAGACGTGGTCAGCGGGTTCATCCGGCGGACGCTACGTGGGCAGCGACCCGCTTGGAGAGCCCTACGCCTGGACCGCCTTGCGAATCATCGACTTGACGCGCCAGCGCTTCTCCTTCGAGAGGGGGCGGCACTCCTCGATGACCACCTGGTCACCGACCGCGCACATCGCGTGCTCATCGTGCGCCTTGTACTTGGTCCGCTGGCGGACGTACTTCTTGTACATCGGGTGCAGCGTCTGGCGCGTGACCTGAACGACGACCGTCTTGGCCATGTTGTTGGAGACCACGGTGCCCGTCATCGTGTTCTTGCGGCGAGCCAGGGCGCTGGAGGGCGTGGTGTCGGCCGGAATTGGCGCCGCAATCGGGGCCGCCGTGGGGGCGGTCGGCACGGCTGGCGGCGCGATGTCGGGGACGACGCTGTCTTGTTCCTGGGCCGTCGTCGGGAGGTTCTCGTCACTCATGGCGTTCCTCTATTCCTTGAAACATGGGGAGCATGGCGAGCATGGCAGGCGTCCTTCGCGACATCCTGCGCGTTGGCTCACACGTTCTCGGGCAACTGCACGTGCTCGAGTTCGAGCTCGCGGATGCGCGTCTTGATGCGGGCGAGATCGCGGCGCGTGCCGCGCAGCTTCGATGTCGAGGTCAGCTGGCCCGTGTGGTGCTGGAAGCGAAGGCGGAAGAGCTCCTCGGCGTTTCGCGCCTCGGCCCCCTTGAGCTCCTCGTACGACATCTGGTGGACATCCCTGGCCTTCATGCGATCTCTCCCTTGCGGACGAACTTGGTTTTGATCGGGAGCTTGTGCGTCGCGAGCCGGAACGCCTCGCGAGCCGTCGCCTCGTCACACCCCGTGACCTCGTACATGACCCGGCCGGGCCGCACGACGGCGACCCACTCTTCGGGCGCGCCCTTGCCCTTGCCCATGCGGGTCTCGGCGGGCTTCTTCGAGATGGGCTTGTCAGGGAAAATGCGGATCCACAGCTTCGCGCCGCGGCTCACCTTGCGGGTGATGGCGATACGAGCCGCCTCGATCTGCCGCGACGTGATCCAGCCGCAATCGAGCGACATCATGCCGAAATCGCCGAAGGACACGTCGTTGCCACGCAGGTCCGTGCCCCGCATGTTGCCCTTCTGAATCTTGCGCCACTTGACCTTCTTCGGTGCCAGCATCTCAGCCTCCTTGCGAGCGCATCACCTTGGGGGCGACGCGCGCGCTCCGTCTCTTCTAGCGGTGCTCACCGCGCTGAACGTAGACGTCACCCTTGTAGATCCAGCACTTGACGCCGATGATGCCGTAGGTCGTCTTGGCGTTCGCCTGGCCGTACTGGATGTCCGCGCGCAGCGTGTGCAGCGGGACGCGGCCTTCGCGGTACCACTCGTAGCGGCTCATCTCGGCGCCGCCGAGGCGGCCGCTGGACGCGATACGTATGCCCTTGGCGCCGAGCTTGATGGCCGTCGTGACGGCCTTCTTCATCGCGCGGCGGAAGGACACGCGACGCTCGAGCTGCGTGGCGACGTTCTCGGCGACGAGCTGGGCGTCGAGCTCCGGCTTGCGGACCTCGTGGATGCCGAGCAGCACCTCCGAGTTCGTGAGGGTGGAGATCTCCTTCTTGAGCTTCTCCGACTCCTTCCCCTTCGGCCCGATCACGATGCCCGGACGTGCCGTGTGGACGCTCACGCGGACCTGGCGCGCGCGGCGCTCGATCTCGACCGAGCTGATGCCGGCGTGGCTCAGCTTCGCCTTGATGAGCTTGCGGATCGCGATGTCTTCATGAAGCCACTTGGCGTAGTTCTTCTCCTCGAACCACTTGGAGTTCCAGGTGCGAATGACGCCAACGCGCAGTCCGATCGGATTCGATTTCTGACCCACGGGAACCTCTCCTGATTAGCGAGCGCCGAGCACCACGGTCACGTGGCTCGTCTTCTTGTTGATGCGGGTGGCACGTCCCTGCGCTCGCTGCTTGAAGCGGCGGAGCGTGGGTCCCTCGCCGACGTAGATCTCCTTCACGAAGAGGTCGTCGGGGTCCATCGAGTGGTTGTGCTTGGCGTTGTGGACCGCGCTGTCGATGAGCTTGCGCACAGGCTCCGCGCCGCGCTTGACGGCGAAGCGGAGGATGTCGAGGGCTTCGGCGGCGCTCTTCATCCGGATCAAGTTGCAGACGATGCGAACCTTGCGCGGCGCGATGCGCAGGTGCATGAGCGTGGCACGGGAGTCTTGCATGGTTGCCTTCCTTCGGATTCGGCGCCTCGATTCCCGAGCCGCCGACGCTTCTCGCGTTGCCCTCGGACTACTTCTTGCCGGTCGGGCTCTTCGAACCCTTGGAAACCGAGCCCTTCTTGTCGCCCGAGTGGCCGTGGAAGGTGCGGGTCGGCGCGAACTCGCCGAGCTTGTGACCGACCATGTTCTCGGAGACGAAGATGGGCACGAACTTCTTGCCGTTGTGCACCATCAGGTTGAACCCAACGAATTCAGGCAGGATCGTCGAACGCCGGGACCAGGTCTTGATGGGCTTCTTCTGGTTCGAGCGGAGCGAATCCTCCACCTTGTCCATCAGGTGGCCGTCCACGAAGGGACCTTTCTTTACTGAACGAGGCATGTCTTCCTCTCTGCGTGCCTGTCGGCTGCTACTGCCAGGGACCCTCGCCTTGGCAGGCGGGGTTCGCTATTTCTTGCCGCGACGCTTCACGATCATCGTGTTGGTGCGCTTGTTGTTGCGCGTCTTCGCGCCCTTGGTCGGCTTGCCCCACGGGGTGACCGGGTGGCGGCCGCCGGAGGTGCGCCCCTCGCCACCACCGAGCGGGTGATCGACGGGGTTCATGGCGACGCCACGGACGTGCGGGCGACGGCCGAGCCAGCGCGTGCGGCCGGCCTTGCCGCTGCGGACGTTCTCGTGCTCGAGGTTGCCGATCTGGCCGATGGTCGCGCGGCACCTCAGCAGCACCTTGCGGAGCTCGCCGGAGGGCAGGCGGACCAGCGCGTTGTCGCCTTCCTTGGCCATGAGCTGCGCTGAAGCACCGGCCGAGCGGGCAAGCTGGCCGCCCTTGCCGACCTTGAGTTCGACGTTGTGGATGATCGTGCCGATCGGGATCGCCTGCAGGGGCAGGGTGTTGCCGGGCTTGATGTCCGCGTTCTTGGACGAGATGACGACCTCGCCGACCTTGAGCTCGGCCGGCGCGAGGATGTAGCGCTTCTCGCCGTCGGCGTAGTTCAGGAGCGCGATGCGCGACGAGCGGTTCGGATCGTACTCGATCGCGGAGACCTTCGCGGGCACGCCGACCTTGTCGCGCTTGAAGTCGATGAGGCGGTACTTGCGCTTGTGGCCGCCGCCGCGATAGCGCGACGTGATGCGGCCGTTGTTGTTGCGGCCGCCGCTGGACGAGAGGGGGGAGACGAGTCCGCGCTCCGGCGAGTCCTTGGTGACCTCGGAGAAGTCGTGACCGCTCATGAGACGCCGGCCGGCACTGGTTGGTTTGAATCGCTTGATGCCCATTTTGAATCTCCGGCCCTGTGTGGGAGCTGGGGTTCGGGGTCCCGGTCACGTCGCGTGGTGCGACGCCTTGGTTGCCGTCTAGACCTCTTGGAAGAAGTCGATCTGCTGCCCCTCGGCGACGTGAACGTATGCCTTCTTGATGCCTGCTCGCTGACCGACGAAGCGGCCGACGCGCTTGGTCTTGCCGTGGCTCACGGTGATGCGGACGCCCTGCACGTCGACCGCGAAGAGGCGTTCGACGGCCTCGGCGACGGTCTTCTTCGTGGCGGCGGTGTGCACCTCGAAGACGTACTGGTTCTTGTGCTCACGGAGGAGGTTGCTCTTCTCCGTGATGAGCGGCCGGATGAGGATCTGCGTGGCGTCGAGTTGCATGGTGTGGTCCCGTTTGGGCGCGGGCTCGTCGTGCATTCACACGGGCCCGCTTGGTTACCGGTTCGGCAGCCGAAGCCGCCTACGCAAGCCTCTCGTCTAGGGCGCGCGCCGACTCGACCGTGAGCACGAGGCTCTCGTGCTTCAGGATGTCGTAGACGTTCACGCCTTCCGCCCGAATGTACTTGACCTTCGGGAGGTTACGGACCGACAGGTGGAGGTTCTGGTTCTCCGACGCCTCCACGATGAGCGCGCTGCCGATGCCGAGGCCGCCGAGCTTCCCGGCCACGGCCTTTGTCTTGGGCTCGCTCACGTCGAAGCCATCGAGGACGACGAGCTTCCCCTCGGCGAGTCGTCCACTCAGGGCGGACCGCAACGCGGCGCGACGGACCTTCTTCGGAGGCTCGTACGAGTAGTCGCGCGGGTGCGGGCCGAACGCGACGCCACCGCCCTTCATGATCGGGGCCTTCTGCGAGCCGTGGCGCGCGTTGCCCGTCCCTTTCTGGCGGTAGACCTTCTTGGTCGTACCCGAGACCGTGGTCCGCGTCAGCGTCTGGTGCGTGCCGGCGCGCCGGCTCGCGAGCTGCGCCCTGACGACCTCCCAGTAGAGGTGCTCCTTGACCTCGGCGCCGAAGACGGCGTCGCTCAACTCGAGCGAGCCGACCTTGGATCCGGCCAGGTTGATGACATCGACGGTAGGCATGACGGTCTCCTTTTCACCTCGGGCATCCGGTGTGTCGCATGCCCGCCTCTTCGTTCCGCCAGTCGCCCGGCCACCGGTCGCCTGTCGCATCTCGCGTGGCGATCGCGTCCGGAGGCGACGTTGACCGGATCAGGTCTTGATTTCGACGAGCACGCCGGCTGCGAGATCGAGGCGCATGAGCGCGTCGAGCGTCTGCTGCGTTGGGTCGAGGATGTCGATGAGCCGCTTGTGCGTGCGGACCTCGAACTGCTCGCGGCTCTTCTTGTCGATGTGCACGGAGCGCAGCACCGTGAAACGGTTGATCCGCGTGGGCAGCGGGACAGGGCCGGCGATCCGCGCGCCCGTGTTCCGGACCGTGGCGATGATCTCGCCGACGGACTGGTCGAGGAGCTTGTGATCGTAGGCCTTGAGCCGGATGCGGATTCGCTGGGTGGCCATGTTACTTTCCCTACCTCCGCGGGCGCCGGGTGCTACGCACTCGCCCGCTTAATCCTTACTTCTTCGCCTTGACGATCTGCTCGGCCACGCTGGCCGGAACCGGAGCGTAGTGCGAGAACTGCATGGTGTACGTGCCGCGCCCCTGCGTCTTCGAGCGGAGGTCGGTCGCGTAGCCGAAGAACTCGGCCAGCGGCACCTCGGCGGCGATGACGCGCGCGCTTCCGCGCTGGTCGAGGTTGGTCACCTTGCCACGTCGGCCGGAGATGTCTCCGATGACGTCGCCCATGTACTCGTCGGGGACGAGCACCTCGATGGACATGATGGGCTCGAGGATGATGGGGCGCGCGTGGGCGGCACCCTCCTTGAATCCCATCGAGCCGGCGATCTTGAAGGCCATCTCGCTCGAGTCGACTTCGTGATAGGATCCGTCGAGCAGCGTGACCTTGATGTCGACCATCGGGAAGCCGGCGACGACGCCCTGCAACATCGCCTCGGCGATTCCCTTCTCGGTCGGTGCGATGTACTCGCGCGGGATCGAGCCGCCCACGGTGTCGTCGACGAAGACGAAGCCGCTGGCGGGCTCACCAGGCTCCAGGCGCAGCTTGACGTGACCGTACTGGCCTCGGCCGCCCGACTGGCGCACGAAGCGGCCTTCGGCGTCGCGGGCGACCGTAATGGTCTCGCGGTAGGCGACTTGCGGCTTGCCGACGTTGGCGGCGACCTTGTGCTCCCGCATGAGGCGGTCGACGATGATCTCGAGGTGCAGCTCACCCATGCCGGCGATGAGCGTCTGCCCGGTCTCTTCGTTGGTCGTGACGCGAAAGGACGGGTCCTCGTGCGCAAGCTTGCCGAGCGCGTTGCCGAGCTTCTCTTCGTCGGCCTGCGTCTTGGGTTCGATCGCGATCTGGATGACCGGCTCCGGGAACTCCATCGCCTCGAGGACCACGGGGTTCTTCTCGTCGGTGAGCGTGTCGCCGGTGATCGTGTGCTTGAGGCCCACGGCGGCGCAGATGTCGCCGGCGTAGACCTCCTTGACCTCTTCGCGCTTGTTCGCGTGCATCTTGAGGAGGCGGCCGATGCGCTCCGACTTGCCGCGACGCGGGTTGAGCACGCTGTCGCCCTGGCGCAGGACGCCGGAGTAGACGCGCAGGAAGGTGAGGTGGCCCACGAAGGGGTCGTTCCAGATCTTGAACGCGAGCGCGGAGACCGGCTCGTTGTCGTTCGCGGTGCGGACCGTTTCGTCGCCCTTGTCACCGGCGTGCGTCGGGATCCAGCCCTTGATGGGCGGAATGTCGAGCGGCGAGGGCATGTAGTCGATGACCGCGTCGAGCAGCTGCTGCACGCCCTTGTTCTTGAACGACGCACCGCACAGGACGGGAACGCAGCGTAACTCGATCGTCTCCTTTCGGATGACGGCCCGGAGCTCCTCGGCGGAAATGTGCTTGCCGTCGAGGAAGCGCTCCATGAGCGTCTCATCGGCCTCGACGATGCCGTCGAGGAGCTGCTCGCGCGCGGCTTCGGCTCTGCCGAGGTGCTGCGGCTCGATCTCGCGGACTTCGAAGCGCTTGTTCATGGACGCGTCATCGAAGTCGATTTGCTTCATCTCCACGAGATCGACGAGGCCCGTGAAGAAGTCTTCCTTGCCGATCGGGATCTGGAGCGGGAGCGCGCGGGCCTTGAGGCGATCGCGAAGCTGCTCGACGACGCTGTCGAAGTCCGCTCCCGTGCGGTCCATCTTGTTGATGAACGCGAGGCGCGGCACGCCGTACTTGTCGGCTTGCCGCCATACGGTCTCGCTCTGCGGTTCGACGCCACCGACAGCGCAGAACAACGCGACCGCGCCATCGAGCACTCGGAGCGAGCGCTCTACCTCAATGGTGAAGTCGACGTGCCCGGGCGTGTCGATGATGTTGATCTTGATGTCGCGCCACTGGCAGGTCGTCGCGGCGGACGTGATCGTGATGCCGCGCTCCTGCTCCTGCTCCATGAAGTCCATCGTGGCAGTGCCCTCGTGGACCTCGCCGATCTTGTAGGAGACGCCGGTGTAGTACAGGACGCGCTCGGTCGTAGTGGTCTTGCCGGCATCGATGTGGGCCATGATGCCGATGTTGCGAGACCTTTCGAGTGGTACCTGACGAGCCAAGACGTTCTCTCCTCAAGCGTGCTGCGTGTGCGGAGCACCGGTGCCGGCGTTTCCCAGCGGGTGTGTGCGGAACACCGGGTGCCCGCGTCCTACCAACGATAGTGGGCGAAGGCCTTGTTGGCCTCTGCCATGCGGTGCGTGTCCTCGCGCTTCTTGATGGCGGAGCCGCGCATGCTGGCCGCGTCGAGCAGCTCGCCGGAGAGCTTCTCCATGAAGCTCTTCTCGCCGCGCGCACGGGCGTAGGAGACGATCCAGCGGATCGCCAACGCGGTGCGACGCTCGGGGCGAACCTCCACCGGGACCTGGTAGGTCGAGCCGCCGACGCGGCGGGATTTGACCTCTACGGCCGGCTTGACGTTTTCGACCGCGCGCTTGAACACCTTGAGCGCCTCTTCCTTGGCCCGCTCCTCGAGCTTGTCGAGGGCTTCGTAGAAGATGCGCTCGGCGGTGCTCTTCTTGCCGCCGTACATGATCACGTTGATGAACTTCGCGACGAGCCAGTCCCTGTACTTCGGATCCGGATCGATCTGTCGCTTTCCAGCTGAGTGACGACGCGCCATGGTGGGTCTCCCGGTACGTGATTCGCGGTGTTACTTGGGGCGCTTCGCGCCGTATTTCGAGCGGCTGCGGCGACGGTTCGCGACGCCCGTCGCATCCAGTGTGCCGCGGATGACGTGGTAGCGGACGCCCGGCAGGTCCTTGACGCGGCCGCCGCGGATGAGAACCAGCGAGTGCTCCTGCAGGTTGTGCCCGACGCCGGGGATGTAGGAGGTGACCTCCATCCCGTTGGTGAGGCGAACGCGCGCGATCTTGCGGAGCGCGGAGTTCGGCTTCTTCGGCGTGGTCGTGTACACGCGGGTGCAGACGCCGCGCTTCTGCGGGCAGGACTGCAGCGCGGGCGCCGAGGTCTTGGCCTTGCGGCGCTCGCGGCGCGATCGGACGAGCTGGTTGATCGTCGGCATGTGGGTCCTCTTGGCTTCGTTGTTCGGAACGCTTCCGGCGATCCGTAGGTCAGCGAAATCGCGTATGAATCGCAATTCCCCCGACCGGGAAGGGCGGCGAGTATACGCACGCATCCCTTCCTGTCAATGGGTGCTGTAGCCACTGCGCGGGCTGCGGCGAAGCCTGGGGCTTCGCTCGAGGGGGGCGTCGTTGACCGGCTGCGCGTCGGTCGCCCGGGAGCGACCAGAAGCCGGCAGGGACGGGGTTTGCGCTCGCGCGCACCTTCGACCCTTGGACCCACACCCTCAGGTGGGCGCCCACCGTGCCTTCGCGGAGGGTAGCGGCTCACCTGGCCGCTCCTCTTGGGCCCTCACGCAGCGTGTGTCGGCGCCGCCGGGCCCGAAGGCTCCTTTCCCGGTGGGAGGAGCAGCGGCCGCGCGCAAGGCGAGACCGCATCGGGGGGCGCACGTTGCGCGTTTTCCCGGTGGTTGTCAAGCAGGGTTTTGCTGCTATCCTCCCGGCGCTCGCGGCGACCGCCGTGACCGTCGAGGGACGTTGGAACAGATGCCACTGCTGCTCGTCGTGCTGCTCGCCGTGTATGTGATGGCGACGGCGTTGTACCTGCGCTATGTCGCGCGTTGGGAGGAGCGGCTCCAAAAAGCCGGCCGATGGACGCTCATCGTGGCCGGCGTCGTTCACACCGTGCTGCTCGCGGCAGTCGTGCTGGACCACGGGCGGCTCGGGCTCGCGCTCGGGGACGCCGTGCTGCTCGGGGCCTCGTGGCTCGTCGTCTGTGGCTACCTGTTTGGCTCGTCGCTGCGCGCGATGCCGCTGTCCGGCCCGATCCTGGCGCCGGTCGTGACGGTGCTGGTCGGCGCGGTCACGGCGCGGCGCGTGTGGCCCGTCGAGGCACCTCCAGAGCAGGTCATGGGCGTCGTGAAGCCCATCCACATCTCGTTGTCCGTGCTCGGCTTCTTCGCGTTCGGCGCCGCCTTCGTGCTGGCGGCTGTGTATTTGATGAAGGAGTACGGGCTGCGCAACCGCTCGTTGCGGGGGCGGAAGCTGCCGTCTCTCCAGGAACTCGAACGTCTCGGGTTGCGCTGCATCATCGGAGGCTTCCCGTTGTACACGGCAGGTCTCGTGCTGGGCGGGATCACGGCCTCGGGCGGCACCGGAGCCGCCATCGTCGGGCCGCAGTACCTACTCTCCGTCGTGTCGTGGATCATCTACGCCTTCGTCTTGCAGACCCGCCTGACGATCGGCTGGCAGGGGCGACGCGCAGCAATTGCGACGATGGTGGCCTTCCTGCCGACGCTCGGGACCGTTCTGCTCTACGCGCTGCGAGGTGCGGCGTGACGGCGAACCTGATCTGCGTCGGTGTCAACCATCGCACCGCGGCGGTCGAGCTGCGGGAGCGCATCGCGTTCCCGGCCGAGACGCTCGAGGCGAACGTTCGCGAGATGGCCTCGCTTCCCGGCGCAGAAGAGGCCGTGCTGGTCTCGACGTGTAACCGCGTAGAGGCCTACGTGTGCGGATCGGGGACGGGGCTGGACCTGCTCGATCGCGTGACGCGGCGGATCGCGCAGTCGCGCGGCGTGCCGCTCGAGAAGCTCAATCCCGCGACCTACAGGCACGAGGGCGCGGACGCCGTGCGGCACCTCCTGCGTGTGTCTGCGAGCCTCGACTCGTTGGTCCTGGGCGAGCCGCAGATCCTCGGGCAGGTCAAGGAGGCGTTCCAGAACGCGCGGGAGGCCGGGACCGTCGGCACGCTGTTGACGCGCGTCTTCGAGCGAGCGTTCAAGACGGCCAAGCGGATCCGCACCGAGACGGGCATCGCGCGCAACGCGGTAAGCGTTGGCACGGTCGCAGTGGATCTCGCGAGGAACATCTTCGCGAGCCTCGCGGACTGCCTCGTCCTCGTGGTCGGCGCTGGGAAGATGGGGACGCTCGCGGCGCGCCACCTGGCCGCCTCGGGGGCGGGTCGCGTGTGGGTGACCAACCGATCGAGCGAGCGCGCCGTCAAGCTCGCCGAAGAGCATGGTTGGGAGGCGAAGGCCTTCTCCGACCTCTCGTTGCTGCTCCAGCAGGTCGATATCGTGATCACGTCCACGGGTGCGACGCGGCCGATCTTCACGCGCGACCTGCTGCAGCCGCTGATGCCCAAGCGTAAGTTCAGGCCGCTGTTCCTCATCGACATAGCCGTGCCGCGGGACGTGGACCAGGACGTCGGCCGGATCGACAACGTCTTCGTCTACAACATCGACGATCTCGAGAGCTTCACGAAGTCCGCGGCGGAGGCGCGCTCCAAGGACGTGGAGAGGGCCAGCGCCATCGTGGAAGCGGAGGTCGAGCAGCACCTCAGGTGGGCGCAGAACTTGGCCGTTACGCCGACGATCACCGCGCTGCGACGGCACGCGACGGAGCTCGCGGCGGTCGAGATGGAGCGGACCCTCGGCGGGGCGGCGGCGAATCGAGAGGTGCTGGAGCGCTTCGCGCAGGGCTTCATCAACAAGCTGCTGCACGACCCGATGACGGCGATGAAGGACCCGGGCGAGGGCGAGCGGCTAGCGGCGGCGGCCCGCCAGCTCTTCAACCTGACCGAGCTGGTCGTGATCGAGAGTGAGGGGCGCGCCGATGGCGACCAGCGATCCCAGGACGGGCCCTGACGCGTCCTACGCAAACGTGCAGGAGACGACATGAGCGAGATCTGTGGGATGCTGAAGATGGGGACGCGGGGCTCGCTGCTGGCGCGCACGCAGTCGGGCAGGGTCGCCGAGCAGATCGCGAACCGAACGGGCGTTGTCAGCGACACGGTCATCATCTCCACGACCGGTGATCGGATCCTGGACGCGCCGCTCGCGCAGATCGGGGGCAAGGGCCTCTTCGTGCGCGAAATAGAGGACGCGCTGCTCGCGGGATCCATCGACTACGCCGTGCACTCTCTCAAGGATCTGCCGGCGGATCAGCCCACCGGGCTCGTCGTCGCCGCGTATCCGCCGCGCGAGGATCCGCGCGACGCGTTCATCCCGCGCGAGGATCTCGTCGCAGCCGTCGCGGCGTCGGTGGCAGCGGGTGGATCGCCGCTCGACGCCTTGCCGCAGGGGGCGCGCGTCGGCACGTCGAGCCTGCGTCGCGTCGCGTTTCTCAAGGCTGCGCGCCCGGATCTCGACGTCGTGCCGTTGCGCGGCAACGTGGACACGCGGCTCCGCAAGGGGCGCGAAGGGCAGGGAGGGCTCTCGGCCGTGGTGCTCGCGGCGGCGGGCCTGGCGCGCCTCGGGTGGCTCGAAAGGGACACGATGTTCCTGCTGCCAGAGTCGCTGATGCTGCCCGCCGTCGGGCAGGGTATCCTGGCCGTCGAGTGTCGCGCGTCGGATGTCCGCACGCTCGGTCTGCTCGCCTCCATCGACGACCCACCGGCACGCGCCCGCGCCGCGATCGAGCGTGGCTTTCTGGGGGCCGTAGGCGGGTCGTGTCAGATCCCGCTCGCGTGCCACGCGCGCTCCATGGAGGACGCCGCGTACCTGCTCGTCGAGGCATGCGTCGCCGATCCCGACGGAACGCGCAAGGTCACCGAAGCGTCGGCGGTCGATGCGCACGCGCAGGAGGCCGAGCTCGCCGAGGTGGGTGCAGGCCTCGCGAACCGCATCCTCGACGCGGGCGGTCGCGAGATCCTGGAGAAGTGTCTGGCTGCCGCGGCGCCCAGGACGACATGACCGCGGCACAGACCCGGGTCGTGTGGACCATGCCGGGTGAGGAGAGCACGGCGGTGTGCGCGCGTCTGCGCGCCGCGGGCCTCCCGGTTTGGCACGAGCCGCTCATCACGACGCACACGATTGTCCCGAACGAGGCGCTGGATGGGGCCGTCGTCGCGCTGCGCTCCCGCGTTCGGCCGTGGGTCGCGCTGACGAGCAAGCACGCCGTCGACGCCTTCTTCGAGGCGGCCGGGCGCGTGGGGTTCGCTCGGGAGGAGCTCGCCCGTGCGCGCTTTGCGGCGGTCGGAGATGCGACCGCGCGAGCGCTCGGTGCCCACCACGTCGAGGCCGCGCTCGTGCCCGCACGATCCACCGCGGCGGCTCTCGCGAGCGAATTGCGGGAGCGCTGCAAGCGAACGGACGTGGTGCTCTTCCCGCGCGCCACGCGGGCACGCGAGGAGCTCGTGGCGGTCCTTGGGGCGGCAGGCATCGCCGTCGAGGCCATAGATGCGTACGAGACCGTGCCCGCGCCTCTCGACGAACGTGCCTTCCGCGCTCGGCTCGGAGAGATGGAGCCGACGCATCTCGTGCTGGGTTCCGGCAGTGCGGTCGGTGCCCTCGTGTCACTGCTTGGAACGGACGGTGCCCGGGAGCTGCTCGGTCACGTGACGACGCTCGCCATCGGCCCCACATGCGAGGCCGAGGCGATACGGGCGGGGGCCACCCGGACGCGTCAGCCCGAAAGACCTGGTGTTCGCGCGCTCGAGGCCCTCGTTCGATCCGAGGCGGGGCTCGACTAGGTCTCTGGCGTCGTCGTGGTCTCGCCTTTCGTTGGCGGGACGGGTCGTGGTGGCAATCCGCAGGCGGGACTCGCCTCGTCGTTTCGCGCGGACCCGCGCGGGTTGGGTACCGCTCAGGTGGGCACGCCGAGCTTCGGCAGGAGCCAGACTTGGACCGCGAACCAGATCCCGAGGAAGAGAAGCACGGAGAGCATCGAGTCCATGGACAGACCGTCGCGGCGCGAGGGCCGCGGGCACCAACGGATGCGCGAGCAGGGCGCGCGTCACACGCATCTAGCCGACGCGCGTCACCGGGACCTCGACGCGCCCTTCCTCCCAGCGCGGGGAGGTCGGGATCACGAAGCGCTCGCCGGCCTCGATCCGATCCTGCAACACCTTCATAGCCTCGACGTCGTGACCCTCGAGCCAGAAGTCCGGCTCCGGTCGAGCGAGACGCACCGCCGGGTCGCCCATGGAGGCCCGCAGCGCGTTGTCTGTGACGTCGAACGCATAGGTCAGCGTCTCGTGCTCCTGGTGCGCCGGCGTGTAGGCCGTGGCGAGCTGCAGCGGGCCGAACTTCACGTGGATGAAGAGGGCCTTCGAGAGCCACTGCGTCGCGCCGTAGAAGCGCTCCACGCGGAAGGCGCGCAGCGCGAGCCCCTTCGTGATCGAACCGAGCCCGGCGAGATCCGGCTCGTCTGGATCGCGCTGGCGTAGCACCGGCGCGAGCGAGCTCAGGTTGTGACCGAACCAGTGGCCCGCACGAAACATCGGGATCGCCACATACATCGAGTAGGGCACGAGGCCGTCGTAGCCGACAGGCAGCTGGAAGAGCGCGCGTGTGCGAGGAGGTACGTCCCGAGCCCATCGACCGAAGCCCAGGATCGCGCCGGGCAGCTCGGCGCAATCGAAGAAGACCCAGCGCGGCATCGGCATGCCCTCGGGACCAAAGGTGAGCCCGTCGAGGCGCTGCAAGAGAGAGAGGAACGACTCGCTCTCGAGGCGCAGCGGATCGATGACGGTCGCGATCGGGACACCGTAGGGCGTGCGCTCGAGGTGGGGCAGGTTGAACGAGGTCGCGACCAGGAAGGGCACGAGCTCTCGCAGGATCCAATCGTTCGCGGTCGAGAGGGGGCGCGTGTCGGCGATCATGCTCCCTCACTGTCGAAGCGACGCATCGGCACCTGCACCCAGGCACCATGGACGCTCGGCGCGGCCACGATCTGGTAGCGGCGGCCTGTCTCCAGCTCCCGTTGCACGGACTTCAACGCGTCGAGATCATCGACGTCGAGCAGGTAGTTCGCCGGCGGCGACATCGGGTGAACCCGCGGCCCCATGAGCAGCGACTGAAGAGACTCCTCCCGGATCTCGGCGCGGAAGCACATCGTGCGTGGCAGCGAGTGCGCGGGCGTGTAGGCCGTGACGACATCGAGCGGACCGAGGTCGACGTACGTCGCGAGCTTCGCGCCGCGCCACTGTGTCGCGCCGTACAGCGTGCGGATCGGGAAGACGCGCAGGCCGAGCGCGATCGTGAGCAGCAGCAGACCCGCGGGTCCCATGCCGGGCGAGACCTGGTTCATCGACTCGAGCGTGTAGAGCAGCCACGTGGGAGGAGGTGTCTCGTGTCCCTGCCAGGGCTCCGCGTGACCCGCCACCATCGGGATCGCGATGAACATCGACAGCGGGATGAGGCCCTCATAGTGCGACGGGACGTGCAGTGCATCGAGGATCCACTGCTCCATCGTCTCCGCGCGCGCACCGAATCCGAACACGGCGCCAGGCATCACTGCGCAGTCGTAAAAGACCCACTGTGGCATCGCCATGCCATAGGGGCCGAACGTCAACGAGTCGACGAGGCGCAGCTGATCGAGGAACGCGCCGTGACGTCGATGCTGCGGGTTCACGCGGTTGCGCGCCGGCACGGTGACCCCGAGCGGGCTGGCGTTGAGGTGGTCCGCGATCAGGTCGGTCGCGATCAGGTAGGGCTCGCAGCGATCGAGGATCCGTTCGTAGTGATAGAGCATGCGCGCTCCTCCCATTGCCGGGCCGCGGCAAGCTAGCCGGCGCAGGCGTAGTGCGCAAGCGGGAGCGCTTGAAAGCTGCGGAGGGCTCGCGGAGGATGCGAGCATGTCCACACGTGCGCACGCTTGCTTCGTCATCGTCCACGCAACCCGCGACGACGACTTCTTTACGGACCTGCATTTTCGCGAGAGCGCAGGCGAGCTGCGCGCGGCCGGTCACGACGCCTCCGTCGTGCATGTGTGGCTCGAGCCTGGACGCGAGCAGGACGCGACCGGCGCTCTGATCGATCACCTGCGGGCGCTCGACGCCTCCGTCATCGTCGTCGATCAGCTCGAGGATCCCTCGCTGCTGCTCCGGATGAGGCACGCGGGCCACGTGCGTCTCGTGTGCGTCGATCCCTGGGCGAACTTCGGCGACGCGATGCCCGACGTGATGCTGCATCACGTACATACGCATGGGCGAGCTCTGACCTCGCTCGTCGCGGCGCTCCTCGACGGGCGGGCGATCGACGACGTGCCGAACGTCGATCATCGCCTCGAAACGACGTGGCGCCGCTCTCGGGCGGGTCGCGCGCCGGTGGATCCGCTCGCGCGGCCATTCTGCCCGGTGCCCGACGTGATCCACCTGCCTGCCGGTGTCACACCGCCGATTCGACGCGTGACGCTCCAGCCCAGTCCGGGCTGTCCCTACGACGTCGACGTGCTGCGCAACTCGCACTACGCCGACGTGCCGATGCCGAGCGCGCTCGCCTCCAGGGGCTGCGCGTTCTGTCACATGGGCGGCGACTACAGCGCGCGCTCCAACGCGGACTCCGTTGCTTTCGTTCGCGATCGCGTGCGTGTGCTGCGACGGGCCGATCCCGCCCTCGCCGAGGTCGTCCTCTCGGACCAGTTCGCGTTGCGCTACGTTGCCGACCTCTTCGACGGCGAGGATCGAGAGCTCATGCGCGGCCTCTGTGTGCTCGTACCCGCGCGCCCCGATCAGGTCCTGCGTTTCGCGTCGCACCTCGAGCGTGCCATCGCCGCCGCAGCGCGATCGCAGGCCACCCTCGCTGTCCACCTCATGGGATTCGAGTCACTCTCACCTCACCTCGCCGCGATCTACAACAAGCACGAGTCGCCCGAGCGATGGCCCGACATCTGCCTCGCCGCGGTGCGCGGCTTGCGAACGCTCGCGCGTCTCCACCCTACGACCTTCGTGCTCGATCGCTACGGCACGTCGAGCTTCATCCTCTTCTCGCCGTGGACGACGCTCGACGATCTGCGCGTCGACTCGAATGCCATTGAGGCTCACGATCTCGGCGCATTCAGCGCGGGTGCGCCCTTCTCGAAGCTCCGTCTCTACCCGAACCTGCCGCTCTACTGGAAGGCGAAGGCCGAGGGGTTTCTGCTCAGTGGGGAGGCCGCCGCGTCGAACCGCACGGGCTACTCGATGGAGCATTCGTGGCGTTTTGGCGACGCCTCGGTTTCGCGTGCACACGAGTTGGTCATGGCGTTACGCGCCCACGTGTCCAACCCGCAGTGGCCCTCGCTCCTGTGCGCCGTGGTGTCGCTCGTCGAACGCGAGCAACGCGGCGACGCGCGGCCTCTCGACGTGGCGCTCATCGCCCAGGCGTTCAGCGCGCTGCGCGAGGCCGTCGGCGGGAAGCATCATTCGCCGGTGTCGAATCCGGATCGCAGCGCGCACCGCACCATGCCAGTTCGGACGTCGCGCACGATTGTGCTTCCGATCGGATCGCGCTGCAACAACGACTGCGTCGCGTGTGTCGGACTCCGAAGGACGACCTTGCTCGACGATCGAATCGCTGTGCTCGACTACGCGCGCACGATTCGACGAGACGCGTCACGCGTGGTGCTCGTGGGCCGTGAGCCGACGCTCCTGCCCGATCTGCCGCGCCTCATAGAGGAACTGCGTGGCGTCGGTTTCGACGAGGTGCATGCCCTGACGAACGGCCGGCGTCTCGCCTACCCAGCCTATGCACACGCGTGCGTTGCCGCGGGACTGGACCGCATCCTCGTCAAGTGGGCAGGCCCCGACGCCGCATCACAAGACGCGTGGACCCATGTAGACGGCTCGCTGTCCGAGGCTCGGCGCGGCGTGTCAAACTACCTCTTGGCGGCGCGTTCCCTGCGCAGGGGGGCACGCGTTACGCTCTACGTCATCGCGCACGCGAAGAGCGCGTCCACCCTCGAGACGTCTCTCGATGCCGCGCACGACATGGGCGCAGATGCCGTCCACGTCCACGTGCCGGTCCGCGGAATCGACCTCGACCAGCTGCCGCACATCACGCGCGCCATCGAGATCACGCGCGACAAGGCGGCTGCGCGTCGGATGCCACTCGAGTGTGACGGACTCTAGCGCGGCTTCATCGCACCGCTCGCCGTATGGCTCGGCATGGTCGCCGCGATGCAGCGATCGATGATCCGATCGACGTGCCGGAAATTGGCCTCCGCGTCGAAGCACCGCTCGATGCGATCGCGAGGGACCAGCGACGTGATCGCCTCATCCGCGAGGATCTCCTCCCGCAGATCGCCGCCGCTGTCCTGGGCTTCCATCGCGTGCAGTTGAACGAGCCCGTGCGCCGCTTGTCGCGCCAACCCGGCGTCCACCAACGCGAGCAGCACGCGACCGGAGTACACGAGCCGCCGCGTCTCCTCCACCCGTGTGCGCATGCGCTCCGTATTCACGACGAGTCCACACACGATATCCGTCGTCCGCGCGATCATGAAGTCGAGCGTGATCGTCGCGTCAGGCGCGATCACACGCTCGACCGACGAGTGCGAGATGTCCCGCTCGTGCCACAGCGCAACGTCCTCCATCGCGGCCATGGCGTAGGCGCGCACGAGCCGCGCGAGGCCCGTGACGTTCTCGGACAGGACCGGGTTCCGCTTGTGTGGCATCGCGCTCGAGCCGCGCTGACCTTCGGCGAAAGCCTCGCTCACCTCGCCGACCTCGCTTCGCTGCAGATGCCGGATCGTGAGGGCGAGGCGCTCGATCCCGGTGGCGAGCAGCGCGCACGCCTGAAAGAAGGCCGCGTGCCGATCGCGCGGCACGATCTGCGTGGCCACCGTCTCGGGCCGCAACCCCAGCTTCGCAAGCGCGACGGTCTCGATGGCAGGTGCGCTCTCCGCGTACGTCCCCACCGCTCCGGACAGCTTGCCCACCGCGATCTCTTCCCGCGCGGCGCGCAGGCGATCACGTCCGCGCGCGATCTCGGCGAGGTGCCCCGCGAGCACGAGCCCGAACGTCGTCGGCTCCGCGTGCATGCCGTGCGTACGCCCCATCATGACCGTCTGTCTGTGCTCCTCCACGCGTTCCGCGAGTGCGGCGCACAGCGTCTCGCAGCCTCCGATCAGAATGTCCGCGCTGTCGCGCAACGTCATGCTCAGCGCAGTGTCCACGACGTCGCTGGAGGTCAGCCCGCGATGGATGAGACGCGCCGACGCGCCTGCGCTCTCTTCCACGACGGAGAGGAACGCGATCACGTCGTGCTTGACGCGCCGCTCGATTTCGGCGACGCGCTCGACGTCGAGCGGCGTGGTCGCGCGCACCCGTGCGGCGCC
>Ga0172370_10002706_pt1 | contig 25277 bp, 26 predicted proteins | sample LakKiv5m_FD_114538 | JGI IMG/M metagenome (GOLD analysis project Ga0172370, IMG submission 114538) | Freshwater microbial communities from Kabuno Bay, South-Kivu, Congo - kab_022012_11.5m | ecosystem: Environmental > Aquatic > Freshwater > Lake | place: Democratic Republic of the Congo...
GAATATTATCAGGGATGACAGGCGGGAAAAACGTTGAACAACGTAAGGCGAATGCCGCTGTTGAGCTTGTGTCATTGACGAAAAAATTGGGAGATTCTGAAGACGCTTTAGATACAATTGATTCACATATTAAGACGTTAGAATATTCTACCATACAAATAAGTCAGATGCTTAACGCGATGAAATTCTTATATAACTATGAAGGAGGAGGTGGTGAAAACTGGAGAGATAACTCAACATACAATGACTTAGAAGAGGACAGCGAAGATGCTATTGAGGCTAACGAAGAGGACGGAAGTCAAACGAAACTGCCAAAAGGTTCATGGGCCAATATATCTAAGTCTCAAAACAGAAGACATACAAAACGTTCCTAAAATAACTTAGTATAAATTGCCACGAAATAAGAGCACATATGTTGCTCATATAGGCAGACTATAAAGACTTACTAAACCATAGGAGGATAAAATGAGTAAGACCGGAAATTCAGTAAATTGGGGTATTGTTGCCAAAGCCAAGTCGAACACTGGTGGAGGCGGTATTGATTTCAAAGAATTGTTCTTGAGGCCACAAGCTCCCAAGAATGAAGGTGAAAAGAACACCTACGTCGTGAGATTCTTAGAGAATCCACATCCATATTTGGTTCACTGGAACCGTAGAACCGTGAATGAAAAGCCGAAGAAAGTAGAATTCTTTGACGGTTCTGATGATTACAGAAAGATCAATAGAAATTGTTATGGGACTATTGATGCTGATGGTGAACAAGTTGGCACCGATGATTGTATTTGGTGTAAACAGGGATATCATAAACAGCTTCGCTATATGGTCAATGTTATTGACTATACTGATAAGAAAAATCCCAAAGTTCGTATACTGGACGCTCCTCGCTCAGTCCTTGAGGCCGTAGCCAATTGGGTTGAAAATGTTATGGAGCAAGAAGAAGAATACATTGATCCAAGCTTGTGGGATTCTGATGTCCCACAATTTATGATAACTGTAGAGCGCATCGCAGATCGCGGTGGTGTCAAGTACAGTGTTAGCACCTCTCCAAAGTCAAGATCTTTGACGGAACAAGAGCTTGAATTAATCAGAGACCTTAATCCTGACGCCTCAACTGATGATGAAGCTTTGAAACTTCACGACATCGAACGTTGGGTTCAGCCGACTAAGCCTCGAACCGATATCCATGGTAATGCCCTAGAAGAAGAAGATAAATCTTCAGGGTCTTATGAGGATGTCGCAGATGATGAGGATGAGGATGACGAAGAAGGTCTGAAAGGTAAATCGTCCCATAAGGCTAGCAAGCCTAGTGTCAGATCGAATAAATCCACAAAATCCCAAAAATCCCAAAAATCCCAATCTGTTGAAGTTGTAGAAGATGAAGATGAAGATGCAGATGAAAATGCAGACGAAGATGATTCTGACGACAAAAACGAAAAAGAAGATTGGTTCTGATTTGCCTCAAGCCCAAAGGGAGCAGATAAATCTGCTCCCTTTGGGGGAGATATAGATGTTCAATAGACATTTTAAAAAGATTCATCAGGCAACTAAAGAAGCTAGAATATTGTTAGCTTTAGCTTTTTCTATTATGGATAATGATTTATCCAAGGCAAAAAAATATATTAAAAAGGCCATGTGTAAATTGTGTGAGCATGATGCAGAGAATGATGAAAATATACAAAATACAGTAGAATTTCTAGATAGATGTTTGAATGATAAAGATGTGAAAGATATATTCGGTGAAAATGTATTGTCATTGGCTAGGCTGATAACCGAATTGAAGTTAAAAGAATCCCCCAAAGATGAAGAATTGGAGGGTTTCTTTTATAGCCAACAAGGAGACTTGGATGAATAATGAAGATGAAAATGTACAAGAAAGTGAAGAAGTAAAGCCTAAAAAACGAGCCGCTAAACCTAAGCCTCCCTCTAAAGAAGCTGAGACATCACAAGTTTCAAGAGGCCGACTTGATTCTACATTGAAAAATCTTTCAAAAGCATACGGCCTTTCTCCTAATAGTTTCAGAGTTTATGATGGGGAAGAAGATCTAGATGATATAGAGGTTATTCCTTCTGCCATTCCAGAAATAGATAGACTTTTGGGGGCTGGCGGTATTCCAAGGGGTTGTGTAGTAGAATTCTATGGATTAGAATCCAGCGGTAAAACTTGGCTAGGATATAATTTTGCCGCCCAAGCACAAAAGATGGGAGAAAGAGTTCTATGGCTAGACGTAGAAGGTGGATTTAATGCTCGTCGAGCGACGGATGCTGGGGTTGATGTAGATAGTGGTACTTTTGTAGAATATCATGATTTTGATAGCGGTGAACAAGTTTTAGAATTAATCGGTGGCGCCGCTGAAAGTGGAGAATTTAGTTTAGTTATCTTAGATTCTGTGGCTGCACTTGCCCCTAAACAAGATCTTAATACTGATTTCGTTAATAAGACTGGGACAGTGGGCTCTGTAGCTAGAATGATGTCTAGACTTTTGCCCAAGATTCGTCATGCTATTGTAAAAGGCGGTAAATGTTCTGTTATTTTTATTAATCAAGTTCGTATGGGAGAAATAGGATCTTACACTGGAGCACAGGAAATTTCCCCAGGAGGGAAAACTTTGAAATTCTTGGCGAGTTTAAGGTTGAAACTTCGGAGAAAGGGCGGGAAGGTAGGTAAGATCTTTTCTCCAGAAGGGGATATTGTGGGCGGTTATACTGTAGCAAAATTGATAAAATCTCGCTATGGTAATCAAGAAGAAGAATGTATCTTTCCGATATACTTTAAACCATTCACTAGAAATCTATTCTATGAAATTTTGTTAAAAGCCAAAGAAGCTAAAGTGATGAGACCATATGGTAAACAAGCCATAAAATATTGGTATCCATATGATGGCAAAGAGTTGAAAGCTGATACACTTGAAGAACTCTATGAATATGTAATTGAAAATGATTTGATGAAAGAAATACTTAGCAAAATCAAAATGGATGCATCGGATGATTTCGTTGTGGTTATTATTGAGAATGCTTCTGAATTGTTAGCATCTGGCCATTTCGAACCTGTATTTGAAAATGATGAAGAAAAAGAAGAAGATAGTGACGATGACGATGATGGGGATTACTGATTCGTCGATATTAACTGGACTGAAATGAAACTGAATGAGCCCTTGTATATCAAAATAGATTTTAATGGAGATGTACAAGGGCTTCTCCTTTCTCCTGATAAAATAGACATTACTCAAAACGGTAAATCTCTTAAAATTGATCATATAGTAAAAAAGGGAATAACAGCCATAGAAATCTATAGTGGAACTCTTAGAATCCCTATAGATTTAAGTCCTTATTGTGTTAAAGGTATATCCAGATGTCTCGAACTGAATATAACATGAAGGCTGCTAATCTATTTAATCAAGCATTGACCTGTGATGATTTGTATGATAATCAATATCATAAAGAGTTTTTGACAGAAAGATCTTTGTCTATTGACACAATCAATAAATGGATGATTGGATATCTCCCCTCTCATATATTATGGAGATTTCCTTTGCTGCGAGGAAGAATCATATGTCCTGTTTATGACGCGCATGGGGATATTATCGCTTTTACTGGTAGAAAATTAGAGAAGAATAAAAATATCATGTTAGCTCATTTTCTTGAAGATTTCAAAGAAGAAGGTTTAGAGACATGGGATCGTTGGTATAGAGCTAAATGGATCAACGAACCTTATAGTAAGAAAAATCATCTTTATGGTTTATATCAGAATAAAAGCAATATAGTAAAAAGAGGATATGCTATTATAGTTGAAGGCAATTATGATGTTGTTTCATTGGATAATTTTGGGGTAGATAATGCGGTAGCTACCTGTGGTACTACTTTCTCTAAAAAACAAGCTTCTCTACTATTGCGCTATACTCGTAATCTTGTAATTATGACGGATAGTGATCAGGCTGGCGAAAAACTTACGGAGAGAATTCAGGGAAAAGATCCTAAAGATAAGGATAATCTATCCATTCTATTCAATAGTTCTGAATTTTTTAAGAAGAGTATGATTGTGCATCTACCACAAGGCTATGATCCCGAGGATTATGCACGAGCTTTCGGTGGTTTGAGAATATCTAAGATTATTGAGCAGGGTCTAAATAATGATGCGCATGAGATAACTTTCAGTTTGAAGTCAAATAGAATATTAGGCATAGAAAACTCTTAAATGAGAGGTTATAATAGATAGACATGGCGAGAAATCTAAATAAAATAGAAAAGTTATTGGCTGAAAGATCGCTCGCGGGTGATAGAAGCTATTACTATTTTCACCCATCTCAACTGGGAGATTGTCCCAAACAATTGGCTTTAAGAAAACTTGGTATTTCTACTGATGACGATTTAGAATATAGAACTCAAAGAAAATTTCAAGTAGGTCATTCGCTTCACGCCGACATTCAAGGCTATTTTAGGGATACTGGGCTACTCATGACGGATAAAGTAGTTAATATTGAGAAGGGCGCTTCTACAGTCCATAAAGATAAGACAGGCCAATGGGCCAAGCGAATCATCGTGACTGGAGAGAGCGGCCGTAAATATCCGTATATTCCAGGCTCTTGTGTCTGGATAGAAGGATTTGATAAGAACAATCCTAATACAAGGATAGAGGATGTAAAAGCAGGAAATTCTATATATTTAGCAGAAATACCAATAGAGGTTCCTGCTCTTCATATGGCAGGTCATGTCGATGGGCTGATATTAGATAACGGGGAACCATGTGTATTAGAGATAAAATCGATAAATAAGGATGGATTTTTGAGGTTATTTTTTAACTCAAAAGCTGTTGGTCATTACAAACATGACGAGATGAATGATCGTATTTGCCATGTTTGCGGATGGAAGAAAACAATGACTTCCAATATGGCTAAGCATTTAGTTGAAGAACATTATAATTATGCTGAACCTCAAGAAAAACATATTATACAGGCCAATGCATACATGTATGCATTGAATATTCAGAAGACTTTATTCTGGTATGAAAATAAGGATAATCAGGAGGTTTTTGATGTAATTATTAAGCGAGATGATGATTTAATCAAAAAGCTTAAAAAATATTGTAATGATCTTTGGGATATAGTTGAGGTTTATGAGGATCCTGAAAAAATAGGAGACGGTAAACCTCCATTACCTGCTATGCCCGATTGGGCTATTTCTGGAGGCAAGAATAATTTCAAGTGTATATTCTGTCCATACAATTATTTTTGTTGGGATGAGAATGGAGAAATAAATTCATGGCAGGCTGCGATAAGGAAATCAGAGTTCTATGGAAAGGGCAAGAGAGATAACGGATAAATTTAAGCAAGCTTATCAACTTGAGACAGTTGAAACAGCTATTATCGAATATCAAAAGGTATTAGAAGAATATCATAAAATAGCTTTAGACGCCATGGAATCCTGTGGTTATACCTTGGATCAATTCCAAGATAGCTGTCCTAAATGTCATCAGGATCTGAAATTAGTCAGTAATCAGATAATAGATTCTGAAAAAGTAGCTAATCATTTGCTATATTATCATGGAGATATGGTGCCTAGCATATCTAGCTATAAAATGATCCTTAATACATATTATGAGAAAATCGTAGAATTATATGATCCTATGGGGCCAAAAATATTCAATAAGTGGTGGAGAGAAAGATCGTGGCTTTTTAACTTTGATGAGGATCTTTTTAAATCTGATTATATGTTTGTATTCATGCGATGTATTAATGCTTACAAAACAAAGATCAGCCTAGAGGATAACGGTAAAATCATTCAAGGAGATGGTTCTTTTAATAACTTCTTTTGGTACGCATTGGAAAGACACTATTCCAATGAAATTAAGAAGATGACGGCTCAAAAGAGAAATCCATTCCAAACGTGTCCTATATGTTTTGAAAGGGTTCAGCCCTTATCAACTCATTTACTTAAAAAACATGCTGATCTATCATTAGATTCTATCGCTGCGATGGGATTCAAGTTAGATGATTTCGCTAGTGGTTGTCCATTATGTCCGAAGCATTTACCGAAGCCCAAGATAGCTACCACTAAAGTTAATAAAATCATTATGCATTTAGTTAGCGAGCATAGTTCAGTAGTTTTCGATGCCTTTAATGAAAAGTATCCTGGCTATGAACTATTGGATGGTCATACTAAGAGTGTATCAGAATATAGAACCGAACACGAAGATGGATCTGAAATAGATCTGATAGATATGGCATCTAATGTTAATGACTTTACGATGTTCAAATCCGTCACGGATGTTCAAGTCAAAGAAGCTATAGAAAGTTTTCTTTCTATGGAAATGGATGAAGATGAAAGATTAATTTTGGATTATATTGCCGACGAGCCAAAAATTAAGAATATTGCTGATGGTAAACTAAATCACAAAAAGGTTGGATTGCCGAAGAGAAGGTTCGAAAAAGCTTTGGAATCTTTGCAAAGTAAATTATCTTCTGTGGGATTTGATTAAAAGGGGGCGAAAGCCCCCTTTTCATTTGATAAAACTTGATGGGATAGCAAATATTCTAGTTTCTTCTGCGGTTAGAATATTATCATCAATTTCTACTTTCTTATAGCAACAAGTCATTGCCAGATCATATCCTATTGTCCAACTCTGCAACATTTCGCGAGCTTTGATGAAAGCTTTATCTTTATTGGCGATGGCTGGTGGCCCGATGCATCTTAGGATAGCCAACCCATGTTCTTGCAGCGATAGCATGATGGCCAAAGATAATCTAGCCACAGTATCTTGTTTCGCGTTTGCTCCAGCAACTTTTAAGACTATAGGTTCTTTTCGAACAGATTCTTCACAGCTTTTTAAAAAATCTTCTGGAGTTATTTTAGGTTCTTCTATTTGCTTAGACATTTTCTTCTCCTATTGTATTGTACCATTTGTCTCTAGAAACTATAGCTCTATTAAAAGATTCTAAACATCCTATGATATATTTAGCTAAGATAAAATCCGGAGTGTTGTTATTATTTTCATAACTATATCTATTCAATAATTCAGATATATCTTTTTCTAAGCCATTGGTGTTTTCTAACGATTTATTATTGTTCATATTCATTCTCCTTTAAAATATAGCATTGTTAACTTTCTTTTCAATCGCCTTTTTGTTTTCGCGTATTTCTCGGAAAGTATCGCCTATGATTATTTTCCCTCTATCAAGAATATTTCTTGGGAATATTGGCAGATCTTTTATTTCAATATCATCTTGAGTGCCATGATACGTATAAACTTTACAATATTCGTTACCATGAGATAATTTCCTTAAACCTGTTTTTGCATCAAATGTATATTTATCATTAGTCCTGTCTACAACTTCTAGATGTATAGGTTTGATCCATATTTTTCCTATATACTCTAATGTTTTTCTAATGCTTTCATCTTCCATGATGTTACCATCAAAATCTTGAATCAAATAAAGTTCACCTTGATCTCTGTAGTTATCATCAATCACTAAAATACGAGGCATACCAGCATTTGAGAACATTTTTGTCAAATTATTTTTAATATTTGTGGGATTGTTGCTTGTAACAACCCATTCATCATCAATTAGTCTAAAATTAAAAAGATCTAGATCTTCTATCAATGTTTCATCCAGAAAATCTCTGAAAAATGAACTATTAGTAGAAAAACTTCTATACATTTTCATTCTGTCAATAGTTTCTTCTTCAGTCAAGGCTCTATCGATATTATGATGTTTCTTAAAACCTTCGCTAGGATTAAGAAAATTGTTATACATATAGTCCCACATCTTATATCCAACAAAATATGGATGCAAAATTCCTCTTTTTACAGGTGCGACCACGTTGCTGTGCATAGATAACAATTTATAGAACATATCTTCTCCATTTTCTTTTAGAAAATCTTGTTCTACATCCAACTCAGTAAGAATTTTTTTATGCCACCAAGTATTATGGTTCAAAATTCCATTGCCAACATAAACATTACCATCAGGAACTGTTAAATCATAGCAGACTTCTTCCCCATCTTCTTCAATCGAATAGATTCCAATAGATATCCAGTCTGAATTTTCTGAAAGTTCTATGTTCTCCCAGTTCTTTTGTGGCTTGATAAAAGAATCAATTTCTTTTTTAAGATGATTGGATTTTTTATCACTCATAAATCCGATCTCAGATTGGAATATCTCCAAGTGATGTTTGCCACAGATAGTTAGTCTATGACAATCTTTATAACCATCTTTTTTCATCCTGCTATATGAAGTTCTTATCCCAATATTATTTAATAACATAGCAGTTTGAGATATCAACTTTTGACTTTTACTAACAAGGATTATCTGTTTTCTGCTAACGCATCCATCTCCTTCATAAAGGCCACTTAAGAATGAACATACGATTTTTTTATCTGATTGGAGCACCGACCAAGGGATTTCTTTCTCTCCAGATTTTACTTCTTTTAAGCCGAAGGCTATTAATAATTCTCTTATAGATTTTGAATATATGTTAAGATCATACTTCCCATCTTCTGTTTTGCGAGGAGTGATTTTAGCTTCATAATTGAATTCATCAATGCATATTTTTTGGCATATTTTTAGCAATGAAAGATCTTTATTGGCTATTCTTATTTCTCTTTTGGCGAAAGCTCCCTCGGCTATAATTACACCAAGTAATCTTGCTATGGCAAGATTCATTTGATATCTATCATTATCTAAATGAATAATTTGAGTTTCCCTCGCTAAATGACTATATTTAGTATGAGATATTACGGCAGGATTCTCATTTGACCACAAGTTTGCTCCCAATGAAACAATTATCTTGTCTTTCATATCTAATTCACACAATTGTTTAGTTTTTTCTTGTCCATCTTTCCAAATTTGTAATTTATGTCTTAAAAGACCTCGGATCATCATGCCGTTCTGAAGAGTTAGTTTAAGTATTTTGTCACTTGAAGTTTCATGAGGATTTTCATATGACACCATATTATTATGGTTTCTAAGTTTTACATACAATTTATGATCATATATCTTACCCAATTCAATAAAGCCTTTATCTGTTTGGATTAAAGTTTCATAAGTAGCACAGCTCCAGCCTTCGTTGACAATATGTGTTTGAATGTTTGGCCTAAAATAATTCTGTTCTTCATGGATTATGGCCATAATATCTCTCTGCCATTTTGATATATTTTTTGCCTCATGAAGAAAAAATAACAATAGATCTACTTCCATTATAGGTTCAGGATTTAGATTATTTTGTCTGGCTATCAACATCTCCTTAACTTTTTCAGCTATGAATATTGGATCAAAATTCTTCATACTTTCTAAAAGTTCTGGTAATTCTTTTTTTATTTCTTCATTGTTATCTCTTTTCATCCAGTTATATTCTTTTTTTATGATAGGATTTAAATTAATATTCCAAGATAAAGCTAGACATGTATCAATCCAACGTTCGACTACTTCTTCCCCATATCTAAAAGCATAATCAGCTATAATCTCAGCATTCTTTGCACAAGTAGAAATTATTTTCTTATCAGTAGCTTTATATAAAATGTTGTTTTCAAAAAAATCGACATGGCCAAGAACATGAGCTACAACCATTTTATTTTCGATAAGAGTATTTTGATCTAATAGCCAAGCATAAGCTGGATTACTATTAATGACCATTTCATAAAGTCTACCACCTTGACCATATTTATCTAATGTTCTAGTTTTATAATATTCTCTACCGAAAGTCCAATGATGATAGCGGATAGGGATGATATAACTGCTCAATTCTCTCATCCGATCTTGGGACACAATCTCGAATATTGTGTCTATATGCTCAAGCCCAAGCCGTCTGGCTTTATCGTCTATTACTGTTATAGCTTCGTTTAGTTTCTTATCTTGATCAGATATTGAGTTATAAGAAAATTCATGCATTGTTGACTCCATTAAAATACAATGTCTTTATCTTTAGAGAAAAACTTTTTCAATGCTGGAGCGATATCTTCTACTTTAGAAATAGCGCAAGTTATGAAATGCTCATGATTTCCAAATTTGGTATCCATATCTTTTTTAGATGAATATGGACTCCACCAGCTAGGATAATCTTTACTCTCATCTTCACTGATCTCCCCATAACCCAATAGATTACAAGGATAATCTAATAATGCTTCTATTACAGGGAATAAATCAACATTATCAGATGACCAATTTTCACCATCACTAAAATGAAAAATATAGCTATTCCAATCTGATGATGGATATCTTTCTCTAAGAATATTGAGTGCCAATTTATAGGCACTAGAGAATTTTGTACCCCCAGCTTCCCCTCGTTTAAAGAATTCTTCTTCGTTGCATTCTTTAGCTTCTGTATGATGGTTTATGAATACAATATCCACATTGTCATATTGGTATTGTAAGAAACGAATCATCCAAAGATAGAAAGATCTAGCAAGAAATTTCTTATTTTCGTCCATGCTTCCGCTAGAATCTATCATGGCGATAACGACCGCACAACTTTCTTCCTCTTCTTGCACTTCCCAACTTCTGAATCTTAAGTCATCATTGAAGATAGGGCCTGCACCTTTCTCACCAGTTTTAGCTCGACGCTTGATACTTTCTTTAATAGTTTGACGTTTTGCCAAATGGGAACGAGGCCCAGTTTTTCGGATATCATCAAATTTATACTTCTCAGATTTTACTTTTCTATGACCTTTATCTTCTAAGAATGGCAATCCTAACTCTTCAAATAGAATTTTTTCTACTTCGTGAATAGGGACATCAGTCTCATAATATTCTTCTCCAGGGTCTTCCCCGCCTTGACTGCCGCTTCCTTGTCCGCCACTTTTCTGTTCTTTGCCGATAATGGTGCCGGGGATTGTTCTTCGTTTGCCAGTTTTTCCTTCTGCATATTCATCTTTGTTATCTGAAAGGCAGTTGGCTAGATGATTATCGATTTCTATTAGAAAGTCATATTCTTTTCCATCAGCAACAGCTTGTTCATAAGCTGTTCTGATATCAACTGGAAAGATATTCCCACAGCTTGGGCATTGAACTTTAGGACGTTCTGCCTGTTTAACAAGTGTCCCCTTACCATCTCCATGCCCCGTAATTTCGGATCTTTTCCTATTATAATTAAAACTCCAACTTTTAAGTCTCCTAATGGGAACTTTCAAAAGTTTGTCTTTATCCCCAGAGATAATATTCTCGTTAACAATAATATGATGGATATTTTTGCGAATAGCTTCTCTTAATCTTTCATTATGTCTTGCAACATCTTTCTTGATACGATGGAATAGATTAGGATTCCTTATTACTCTATGGACAGGCATTTGATTATCCTTGTTGATTTATTCTAGCAACATACTTAAGCGCTCGGTTAGCACTGATTGGATCGTAGCCTAAGTCTTTTACCATTCTTTTGATAACTCTATTGAGTTCTTCGAGTTGATCAGGATCTGGATTAACAGTATTAGTTGTAATATGAATAGTATCTTTTCGTCTTTCAAATATTTCTTTTTCAATAGCCTCTTTCAAGGCTTTATGAGTTGAATATGTGAACTCTTTATTTCTATGACTGAAAGCTGCTAAACGGTTCAAGATTTCACTTCTGAATTCATTTTTACCAGCTTCCGCAACATGAATATGTCGTTCGATAGCCCGCATTAATTTCTCATCAGGATCAATAGGTTTACCAGTTAAAGCATCAACTATTTTATCTTTCTGGCAATAGGCGATGGCATGATCTATGTAATTCTGAAACATATCTTGAGCTTCTTGTTCGAATCCATAGACGAAAGCTTTATGAACATCAATAGTAATTAGGCGATTATATTCTTGTTTTGTAAGCTCTATGATTTTTTCATATTTTTGTATTTGATCTTTAGGGATTTTAGGATCTTCTTTAATATCACTCATTAATCCATTTAACACCATAAGAGGATCAAGAGGAATTTTAAGTTCCTTTAATTCAGAGACTTGTATCGCATAAAGATCTTCTACATCATCATCGAGAACTCTCTTCTTGAGAACTTCCTTGGAACGAGTAATAGCTTTAGATAAAGAGTTAGAAATATATCGAGGGCTCAATCCTTCCATGCCTTCTCTTTCTTCATTCTCTTTCATTTCTGCAATCTCTTGCTTTCTCAAGCCTTCTACTTCTTCTCCATTGTAAGCTTTCATTTTTTTAAGAAGATCAACAGATGTATTTTTGGGCTCATTTAATCTGGACATGATTGCAACCATAGAGGCTACCTCTAAAGTATGTGGTGCAATATGGATATTATGCTGGCTTGATTCCCGGAGTAATTTGCTATTGATTTTAACTTCATTTTTAAGGACGAGATTATAAGGAGTGATAATAGTGATAATTCTATCTCTAAGAGCTTCATTCTCAGATTTGCTCATAAATTTTTGCCATTCAGTCTCATTGGTATGAGCTATAATCGCTTCATCTGCAAAGATTAATGGGAAACGAGGTGTTTTAATATTTTGTTCTTGTGTCAAAGTTAATAGTACATATAAAAACTTTTGATCAACTTTCAGCATTTCTATCATCTCAACGAGACCGCGATTGGCTATATTAAGTTCGCCATTAAAATCATAGGCCCTTGGGTCTCCCTCATCCCCATACTCGGCTATTTTAGCAAGATTGATACTGCCAATAAGTTCGGAGATATCTTGACTTTTGGTATCACTTGGTACAAAAGTCCCAATCCCTCTTCTTAATTGTTCCGAAAAAGTAAATCTTTCTACTTGAAACTTTGTCCAATCACCATTAAATTCATTTTCAAGTTTATGATTGCAAACAGGGCAGGGAGTCCCCTCAACATAAATATTATGATCTTCTTTTAGGACATCTCGCAAATTATCTGGCAAGAGAGTAAGAGGCTCATCATTCATCGGGCAACCTTTAATCCTATAGATAGCTCCATTCTCTTGTTTGGTATAGTTTTCGATACCTTTTTTTAATAGAGCAACCATTGTAGATTTACCAGAACCGGGAGGTCCCATAAGCATCAATAATCTTTTTCTGACAGGTAATTTTTGACCAGCAGAATTAAAATATTCACCTATTTTATCAATACATTCTTCAATCCCGTAAAGTTCTTCTTCAAAGAATTTATAATGAGGACGTTTCCCATTCCCATCTTCTCGATCTACCCAGTCAACGCCAGACTCTTGAAGCATGTTATCAATCCTCTGGTGAGAGCCAACTGCGACTTGTGGGTTATTAACAACTAGCTCTATATACTCTTCTATTGTCCCCAACCAACTAAGGGCTTGTTTTTGTTCGTTTAGCTTTTCTTTAGATTGCTTTACAAGATCGTTGATTCTATTCATTTAGTTTCCTCCGTACAGCATATGGATGCGATGGTCTATTAAACTGCTATCCAACTATATGGGTTATATCCAAAAAGCTTCTCAGATTTAAAACATAATTCAAATATCCATAGAAGGGATCTGGCACCATAATCAATCATATACTATTAACAGTGAGTTGAAAATCACAGCTTGAAATGCTGAAACACAAAAATCCTAAAATTGGATCACAGGATTTTTATTGCCGATTGATTTCACCCAGAAAAGGAGAGGATAATGAAAGTACATAATCCCTGGAGCGCCTTTGAGACACAAGCTCAAAGTATAACACTTGATAATCAGAAAAGTTTTTTAGTAGATGCCGCGTTAAAGAGACAGATAGAATTAGAACAATCAGAAGATGTAGAATTAGAAAGAAATTTTCCACTCAGAATAGTAGAAGAAGCCATGCGCCGAAAGGCTTCTTTACAAGATCGTTTGAGATATATTCGGCGTTATGATGCTGTAGAGGAATTCACTGTATGAATACATTGTTTATAATAATAGCACAAAATGCCATAATGGCACCATTTTTATTAGTATATTTATTTATAATATTGGCAGTAATATTTGCTTTAATCAATATAGCATTAGCACCTAAGGATGACTTTGATTTAGTTATGTTCGCGAGAAGAGTTTTAGGGTCTTTGTTAACCATTCTCATATTGATAGCTATCTCCCCTATCCCCGGAATCTTAAATTTTATCTGGGCTCCAGTATCATTCATATGCTTATTGATGATAAGAGAAATTACTGTATCTCTTAAATTCACAGGTATAGATCTCACACCGTTGACGATTTTCGTCAATATCGCAATTGAAGCAATTAAGACAAGGTTCGGGAAAATACCGGGCTAATAGATAATAACTTTTCCTCGGCCTGCTTGGCTGTTATAATACCGTGCTAGAATATAGGACAGAGGATATTTCTATCTCAGGAGAAATAGATGAAATTTAAGAGAGTATACACAAGAAAAGATAAGAATGTTTTCAATCTTTTTGATTGGAAAATAGGATCTTCTGAAATCAAATCAGAGGATGGAAGCGTTCATTTTCAGAATAATTCCGTAGAAATCCCAGATAATTGGGAGCAAGTCGCTATAGACACTCTTTGTAAAAAGTATCTGAAGCGCGCTCGTGTTCCATCTAAAACAGAGAAGGTGCCTGAAGAAGGAATCCCAGAAAAGTATCAAAGAAGCATTCCTGCTCAAGATGCCGACATGGGTCCTGAAACTTCTTTGAAGCAATGTGTTCATCGTATGGTTGGGGCTTGGACTTATTGGGCATTAAAATCTGGTCTGATTGTGGAAGAAGAACAAGCTGATATTTTTTATGATGAATTAGCTTATATGATAGTTGCTCAGATGTGGGCTCCGAATTCTCCACAATGGTTCAATACTGGTATTGGATGGGCCTATGGGATTCCCAATACCGATGATGGTTATTTTTTCTTTGATCATAAAACTGGTGAAGTTAAAAAAGCTAATGAATATCCGGACGAATCTATCTGCAAATTTCAGGGGCACGCCTGCTTTATTCTTGGTATCAAAGATGCCATGTTTGGAGATAATAGCATTTATGACCAATTGACCTCTGAAGCCAAAATTTTTAAACTTGGCTCTGGCTGTGGCACCAATTTTTCTCCTCTAAGAGGAAAAGGAGAACCGTTATCTGGGGGTGGATCTTCCAGCGGTGTTATGAGTTTCTTGAACATATTTGATCGGAGTGCTGATTCTGTAAAATCGGGCGGTACTTCACGCCGCGCGGCAAAAATGGTTATTTTAGATATTGATCATCCTGAAATCGAAGATTTCATTGACTGGAAACTCAGAGAAGAACAAAAAGTAGCCAGCTTAATTTCTGGCTCTCAATCAAATAGTCAAATATTAAATGCTATCATGGGTACTTGGATTGAGCTTGGAGATGAAGCTAGCTATTCTCATGAAACGATTAGGGCTCTTATCGCTACCGCTTTACAAAAGAATATAGATTTTAATTATATTGATAGATCTATCAAATTAGCACAGCAAGGGTATTCCGAAATGCCTTTTGTAAGATTAGATAATGATTTTAATGGAGAGGCTTACCATACCGTTTCTGGACAAAATTCTAATAATTCTATAGGTCTTTCAGATGATTTTATGGATGCTCTTAAGCATAAAAAGAAATGGAGATTGATCAATAGGACAGATGGCTCAGTAGTAAAAGAATTAGAGGCTAAAGAACTTTGGGATAAAATAAACTATGCTGCATGGTCAAGCGCCGATCCGGGGCTGCATTTCCAGGGAACGATGAATGCTTGGAATACTTGCCTAAATGATGGGAGAATTCATTCTACAAATCCTTGTTCAGAATTTATATTTCTTGATAATAATGCTTGCAATCTGGCATCCATCAGATTGACCAAATTCTATGATGAACAGGATGGAGTTTTTCTCGTAGACAAGTTTAAACATGCTGTTTCTCTAATTACGGTAGTCTTAGAGATGACAATATATGCTTCTTTATTGCCAACTGTTAATATGTCAAATGGCACAAGGGATTATAGAACATTGGGATTAGGGTTTGCTGATGCGGGCGCGCTTGCCATGCAGATGTGTTTACCTTATGATAGTGATGTCGCTCGTTCCGTTATTGGAAGCATTACTGCTCTTATGACAGGTCAATCTTATAAAATTAGTGCTGAAATGGCAGCAGAACTTGGACCATTTGAACGCTTTGAAGCCAATAGAGATTCTATGTTAAAAGTTATCCATAATCATCGCGCGGCTGCTTATGATGCCTATTACGAGGACTATGAGGACTTGGCTATCAAACCTATGGGGCTAGACATAGATGAATGCCCTGAATATTTATTAAAATCTGTTCGTCAAGTTTGGGATCAAGCATTGAGCCTTGGCGAAAAGCATGGGTATAGGAATGCCCAATCTACAGTTTTGGCACCTACCGGGACTATCGGGTTGGTAATGTCTTGCGATACCACCGGTATAGAACCAGATTTTGCCTTGGTTAAAATGAAGAAATTGGCCGGAGGAGGCTATCTGGTGATCGTCAACCAAAGTGTTCCTAAGGCTTTGGTTTCATTAGGATATACAGAAGAGCAGGTCGATGTTGTAATCAAATATATTACTGGTCATAGAACCTTTAAGAATGCTCCTCATATCAATCATCAATCATTGAAGACCAAGGGATTCGATGGCAGAGCTATCGAGACACTGGAACGAGCCCTTACTGGTATGGTTCATATCAATTATGTTTTCAATAAATACATCTTAGATGCGGGATTCTGTCAAGAAGTGTTAGGCTTCAACGAACGACAGCTTTCTGATCATAATTTCAACATGCTAAAAGAATTAGGATTCTCAGAAAAAGAAATAGAGGAGGCCAACAATTATGTCTGCGGATACCGAACGATTGAAGGTGCTCCTTATGTAAACGAAGAGCATTATCCAATATTCGACTGTGCTAACAAATGTGGAGATTATGGCCAAAGATATATTCCTTATGAAGCACATATTAAAATGATGGCATCAGTCCAGCCGTTCTTGTCTGGAGGAATCTCAAAAACAATAAATATGGCATCTGATGCTACAATAAAAGATGTTACTGATTGTTATTTAATGGCTTATAATTCTGGTCTTAAATGCGTAGCCCTATATAGGGATGGCTGTAAATTATCCCAACCATTGAATACCAGAAGTATTGATATATTCTCCGAAATATTAGATAAGGTTGATGTAATGGATGAGTATTCAGATGCTCAGGCTAGTCCGGAGGAAATCCATAAAGCCTTGAGGATGAGATTACCATCTCAGAGATTCGGCGTTACACATGAATTCAAAATTGGGCCAAGACCTGAAGGAGATGAACTTGATTTAAGACATAAAGTATTCTTGAGAACAGGTGAGTATCCAGATGGAAGGCTTGGAGAGATTTTCATAGATTATGCTAATGAAGATTCTTTTGCCAGAACTGTATTGGGGTTAGCAGCAAGGATCACCTCTGTTTCGCTCCAATATGGTGTACCACTTGAAGAATTTTGTGATATATTTATGAGCATCAATCAGGAGCCTAGTGGTTCTGTTGAACATGATAATGTCATTCAGGGCAAGTCTATCTTTGATGTTATAGGAAGAATTCTTGCTTATAAATACCTTGGGGTTGAAGATGTTGTCCATTATACAGATGAATATTTGGAAAAGAAAAAAAATAATGGGTCTATTAAAAAGCTAGCTAATAATGAGCAAAATGAAGAAAATAAAGCTAAATTGAAGCTTATTAAGCCTTCTATGAAACAATGTGAACGCTGTTTTAGTCATAGAACTGCTGAAATATCCTCATGTACAACTCAATGCATGGATTGTCATCATGTATGGGGGTCCTGTTCCTCTTAAATTCAGGAATAGGCTGGAAATCTATCGGTGAGCGAGTTATAATAGGTCAGCATAACCATCATTAGGAGAAATGATATGGCTTTTTCGAAACTAGAATTCTGTAATTTGTATTACGTCCAAGGACTCCCTTATAAATTTGTAGCGAAACATATGGATTTGACAGAGCAAAATCTGAGCTACCATATGAAAAAGAATCACTTTCTCTCTAGAGATAGAGCTTTAGCAGAGGCAGATAGGTTCGCTATAATACAATCTATGGTAGAGGTGTGTTCTGGAGAAGATTTTGATGCAGATGTTAGCAAAGTCTCTATAGCAACACAACGCAAAGGTTCAGATATTTGTAATTTGCTTTGGCCTATATGGGAACAAAAATTCGAGAAGCGAGCTTCGTCGAAGCAATTCACTATTGCCTCATCTGATGAATCTTCTGATATAATAGATCTTTCCTTGGATAAGATTCCGGTGAAGATGTATAGATTAGATAAAGATATACCACTTCCTGAATATGCAACGAGCGGGGCTGTTGCAGTTGATTTGAGGGCTCGTCTTCCCGTAACAGTGCGCCCGCGAGATATGGCCATTGTACCTTGCAATGTGATCGTAGAAATACCAGATGGTTATGGTGTTTTACTTTTGCCTCGTTCCGGATTAGCCGCCAATTATGCTGTCACCTTGGCAAATTCCCCAGGCTTGATAGACCCTGATTATTGTGGCCCTGAAGATGAAATCAAGGCTTTGGTTATCAATCATTGTTCTTCTCCAAAGACTTTGGATATCAAGAAAGGTGATCGAATCTGTCAGATGTTAGTTTTGCCAATTCCTAAAATGAATATTGAAGAAGTCTATGAACCGCCCTCTGGGAAGAATCGCGGTGGGTTGGGAAGTACTGGAATTGAATGATGCCAAGATTTAGATAAGAAACTAATTTGCCAATTTATGAGGTAGATAAGGAATAACAATGATAGATAAACACGCATATTTGGTTTCCGAAGATGGTCCGATTGGTCTATTGTAAAGATATGAAAGAGATATAGAAGTTATGTACTATAACAATAAAACATATCAAAGTCAATTTCGATAAAGGTGAGGTATGAGGGGGTTCGAGTCCCTTCTCTCCTATAAGAAGGATAAAGGCATGGAAAGAGAAGTTTTAGCGGCAATCAATAATGAACTCGTTTCCCAAAAGGATAAAAAAATCTTTGATCAAATGTATTCTAAATTATTTCTCATAGAAGCTTATAAATTGGCCTTGAATAGTCCAGACCCAAGTACTCAAAATGGTGCTGTCCTTGTGAAGGAGAATGAAATCATTGGCAGTGGTTGGAATACAATGCCAGAAGGTGTTCAGATAACAGAAGAACGCTTGGTACGTCCTTATAAATACAATTTTATAGAGCACGCGGAACGCAATGCAATATATGACGCTGCTCGGCAGGGGAATTCCACTATAGGTTCCACGTTATATTGTCCATGGTTTGCTTGCACTGATTGTGCTCGTGGCATTATATGCGCGGGGGTGACTAGAGTTATTGGCCATAAAACAGACTTTAATACTGATTATGGTAACTGGACAAATACCATAAAATTGGCGCATGAAATGCTCAGGGAAGCTGGTGTAAAATTGCAATGGATAGAAGATAAGCTGAATGTCCCTGTTATCAGATTCAAAGAAGAGATTGTCTATCCATGAGATGGTTCAGCAGAAAAGTTAAAATAGTTGAAGCTTACATGTTTGATGGAGTAATAGAATCTATTGTATTATTGAAATTGCATCCATCTTATAACGATAAAAGATGGGGATATTGTTTAGATATGGTTTACAATAAACAGGATCAAGAATTTTTGTGTTGTAGAAAATCTAATGATTTCTATTTTGATCACTACGCTTTCATCAAATATGATGATGTTATTCAGACTTCTGAAACATGGAATTTGTTAAATATGTGGCCTCCATATTTAGATCATGTTGCTAACTATTTTTATATGAATAAAGATGGATATGAGGGGATTATAGTTAGTCTAGGGGATTATGAAGAATTTTATCTCTATCATTTCAGATGTGAAGCGGATGCACTTGCATCTGTTAAAAAAGTGTCGTTATCAAGCGCTGCGATATCTTTAGTTAAAGATACTGAAGCAAATCAAAGATCTATAAGCCTGGAAAGGGAATAAAATGAAAAAAGAAAATACTGCTGTAGTTTTTTGTCATGCTGGTCTAGATTTACCAGTTTTAAATGTTGTAGCCGAGACTCTTCCTGAAGCCTGGGAAACTGCTGTTCTTCAAACTTGGAAGAATGGGGCTACCATCAAAACTCAATATGATAAAGAAGGTGACCCACCTTCCAAAGATGTTACTCTTTGTATGACTATCAAAAATCCCTTTGCAGAGCCTCGCATTCATTTGGCTTTCCCTGGCGGAATAACTGATCTTGAAATCTATCGACAAGAAGTTGTTGATGGTATTCACGATCATTGGGTCGATCCAGAGCATGGCAAATGGGAATATACCTATCATGAAAGATTGTTTGAATATAGCGTTCCGATTGTCGGACCTATGCGTCTTGTAGATGGTACTCCAAAAACTAAAGTTACACATATCCCTCCGCATAAAAAGATTGATCAAATTCAATATATTATAGATACTCTTGCCGAAGCTCCTCATAGTCGCCGAGCACAAGCGATAACATGGAAACCATGGGAAGATTGTGGGATTCATGACCCGGCGTGCCTTCAATCCGTATGGTGCCGCATTTTTGATGATAAACTTGTAATGAATGCTAGAATGAGAAGCAATGATGCTTTCAAAGCTGCTTTTATGAATATCTATGCGTTCACTGATTTACAAAGAATTATCGCCGAAGGTGTTTCTGAGAAACTGGGACGAAAGATTAAAGTAGGTCAATATACTCACATAGCTGATAGTTTTCATGTATATGGTTCTTACTTTAATGAATTTGAAGGCTTCTTAAAGCAAATAGAAGTTAGAACATTTGAGCAAAGGACTTGGGATAGCACCTCTGATTTAGTACAGGAATTGATCGCTGAAGCTAGAGATAAAATCAAAAATTCTATTGAGGCTGAAAAGAAAACTGGCCAGAAAGGGATAGTTTATAATGGCTAAATTTGTGACAAATAAGAGAGTAAAGAAGGAACTGACACCAGTTATATTTAGAGGTCAGATAATTTTAGCCTCTAATGGGGAAGAGACTGTTCTTTATTTATTAGATAGTAGGACTTGGGATACTGGGAGGACACCATTAGCCAAAGAATTGGCTAATTATCGTTGGAATAAACCGTTTTTGTCTGTAAAGTATTATGTTTCAGATATAGAAATTCCAGAGGATAAGATGGAAGCTACTTATTTGAAATATTTATATGGAGAAAATAATTCTGAATATTGTATGCATTATTCAGATCTTACTGGATTTCTTTTTACTACTGAAGAGATAGTAATCGGAGGTCATGATCTAATGAAAGAGTTAAGGACTCATCTAGGGAAATGGCTTCATATGGAAATCATTTTTTATAGTGAAAAAGAGATTCCCGAGGAGTATAGAGAGATAGATAATGGTTAGGACGATTTTTCACTTACATGTAATATCAGCAAAGCTAAAGTCATTCAATGACTCAGAATTATATCCATCGGTATTCCGTCCAGTTATTACAAAATTGGGAGAATTTTCATTACATATTAAAAAGAGTTCTGTCCCAATTCTCGGCAATTTGTACAAATTGCCAGGTATTGATTTTTTAGGAGTAGAATCTATCAAGATTGAATTTGAATCTATTGGTTTTCCAGAAGATATGGAATTTGAAGAAACATTTCATGTGATATTGGAAGATTATCAAGTCCCTAGTGGGTTTGATGATATTAAAAGCCATCTGTTAGAGAATGGATGGAAAATTGAAAAAGGAGAATAAAAATGGCACGAACAGGACGTGATTTTGTAACCTCGAAAGAAGTTGAAGATTTGGCAAGAAAGCTTGTTGAAGTTATGTATCCATGGGTTGGATATATTGAACCCGATGATGTTTATTGGGCAGAGATAACCTCAGATAAACCCAAAAATTCGAAACCTGTCTGTCTTGAAAAGGGCAAAGATTGGGTTAAAAAACTCACTGGCAAAGAATATATGGTTGCTGTTTATTCTGAGTGCTGGCTTGATTGGGACGAACAGAGAAGACAACATGAATTACTCCATGCGATGGCTCAGATGGCAGGGATGAAACCGCTGCCAAATACTTACAATTTCCATGTCGATGGATTATTGAGGATTATGGGCAATGAACTTGTCGAAATAGATTGGCGCAGAGCTAACAATAATGGTGTCGTTCTTCCTGATCTTTTAGATGAGGATACTCGCGAAAAGTTTCCAAGACCTGAAGAGTATGAGGAAGACGAAGAAATGGATGATTCAGAAGAATAAATAATTGGCAGGTGCTCTCCAAAGATATAATTGTAATCTCTGGAGAGCACTATGCCAAAAGAACAGCCCAAAAGGTGGGTGCCAAAAGTTAACGGTCATAAACTTAGAACTGGTGTTGACAAAAAGCATGATAAATTGCTTGAGGACATGAAAGAAATAGCACCTCAATTGAATCAATCCATGTGGGAACGATTGGTAGAAATTCTTAGATCAGAGAAGAAGCGTCGAGATATCGAGAGCCAGGAAAAGCTTGATGGTACGACGCCCTGACGATATAATCATGTAGGCCCTTGCGCGTCCGATAAGGAATATAGAAATGAATGAACCCCTCCATCTGAAATATCGCCCTCAACAATTTAAGGATGTGTTTCAGCCTCATATTATCAGAGCATTGACTAATGCCATAAAGAATGACAGAGTGCCGCCCACGACGATATTCTGTGGATGGTCTGGTGTCGGCAAAACAACAATTGCTAGAATATATGCCATGTCAATGAATTGTGAAAATAGAGGAAAGGATATGGAACCTTGCCTCAAGTGTAAGAGTTGTAAATCTATAATCAATAATTCAAGTATAGATGTCACCGAGATTAATTCATCTTCTAAAACGGGGATTAATGATGTTCGCGAGGAAATTGAGCAAACGGTTAATCTTAGCCCTATGCCTGGACCCTATCATATCTATGTGCTCGATGAATCTCACAAGTTATCATCTTCTGCCCAAAATGCTTTATTGAAGTTATTGGAGGAACCTCCAAAGCACGCTCGTTTTATTTTATGCACCACAGAGGTTGAAAGCATTATCACAACCATTCAGAATAGATCACATATTTATAATTTCCAAAGAGCCAAGAAGGATGATATTGTCAATAACTTGAAAAATATTTGTGAAAAAGAAGGTTGGACTTATGAAGATGAAGCATTAGATATGATTGCATTGGCTTCACAAGGCTCTCCAAGGAATTCAGTTAAAATGCTGGATCAACTCTGCGCAGATGAGATTAAAGTCAAGGACGTAGAAACTATTTTAGGAGTTTCGCTCAGAGGTTTAAGTTTAGATATTTTAGGGTTTGCTATAAATGGTAAGGTAGCCGAATTATTAAGAGTTGTTGATACTATTAATAGTGAAGGCAAAAATTTAGTTCTGGTATTAAGCCAATTATGCAGTGACTTTGAAAATATCATCAGATTGAAATGTGGACTTACAGTAGAGGCGGCTCCAGAAACACTTTCAGAATTAGAAGATTATGCCTCCGAAATTCCCAAAGGAGTTTTGGTTAAGGCTGCAAAAACTCTGGTGGACTTACAGAAGTCCATCGTCTATAGAAATATTTCCCAAGATTTAGTGCTTGAAGCTGGTTTAATAGAATTGGCTTCGGTACTTAAAAAGGATAGGGCTGGTTAACGAACTCTTAAAATAACGCACAAGACCTGCCCCCTGAATAAGGAGGACAGGCTTAGATATGAACCCCAAGGATTATAATACCGAGGACAAATTATTACTGACATATGTTCGAAGAGCTAAACGAGGAGAGTATGACTTATTCGATAGCATATATGATATTCTAGAATCACAAATAAAAGCAGAATGTGGCACTAAATTTATAGCAGGATGTGAAGATGAAGATTTATTACAGTTAGCCAGGATCAGCTTGTGGGATGCCATAAATGATTATGATGAAAATAAGGAGAGTTCTTTCAGATATTTTGCTATAAAGATTTGTATTAGATACAAATTATTTACAGAGATATCTAAACAAAAAAGGCATAAAGCTAAGGCCCTAAATAATTATATACCATTGGATACCCCTGTAATATCTTCTAATAGTAATGATTCAAACCAAACCATGATGGATTTTTTGGTGGATGAGAATAGTGATTTTACGAATACAATAATTCATAAAGATGCTCAAAACCATGTTCGGGAAATATTAAATAAAGAATTGACTGAATTAGAATCTACTGTACTTGAGGGATATGAACAGGATAAACCATACAAGGATATAGCCAAAGAACTTGGTGTAGATGATAAATGTGTTGATAATAGCTTAGCTAGAATTCGCAATAAAGTCATCAAGTTGTGTCAAGATAATGAATTTTCTGAGGAATTAGAAGAAGATGTTCTTTCCAGTATAATCTATCGGAGTAATCGGAAAGGGAAACAAAAATGAAATTGGATATAGTAGCTCAAACTTATTTAGGGGATGGTTGTGGCGGGACTATTTATAATAAAGACGATCATTCACAGAGAGCCATATCTGTTGAATACGATAGTAATGGAATACCCTCATATATATGCATTTTTGGTCCTGAAGATAATGATCAAATACCGTTTTCTATAGTATCTCTGACAGAAGATATGAAAATAGATCAGACCATAATTGGCAAAGAAGATTGTCAGCAGTTTATTGAAGAGAATAGGATATCTAAAGAAGATATCCAAAAAGAAGAAGAACGGCGGCAAGAAAAAGCAAGAATACGAAAGACATATATGTATTAAATTTGGAAAGGATTGAATAATGAAACTAGAAATTGAACTTGAAGCATTGGTTGTTGCTGTTTCAGCTATCGCCAAGTGTGCGGATACTGCGGATGCTCAATCACCGCATAAGATGTTTTGGCTTTCTATTTCGAAAGATGGTAAGACAGATTTCGTGGCGCGGGATAGCATGGGATTTTATGCCAAAGTGACTCCTGTTAATAAGGCAGTAATCGTGGATGATGGCCAAGATAGAATAGATTTATGCCTACCATTCAACGAATTTAAAGAACTAGTGTCGCATTGTCCAACAGAAATAGTCCAATTAGAAGCTCTTGATGAAGAAATCATTGTTCACTTCAAAGGACAAAAGGGGAAATATAAATTGCGTCGTGGATTGGTCAATTTACCAGAAGAACCAGAATTAGATGGAGATTTTGTGGAACTGGATGCTGATGAGTTTCTCAACCTGCTCTCATGCGTGTCTTCGTCAGCTTATCCTGATATGAGCCATGAGTTCTCTTCTGTCCAGATGACCATCAACAAAGAAGGTGTTGTAGCTTATTCAACAGATACGACCAGAACTTCCAAGTATTCCATCGAAGAAAAAGATCTTTACAATGGAGAGGTGACTCTATTGCTACCGAAGCCTGCTGTTGATAGATTGAAATCTA